>OKRV01000949.1_pt1 | contig 18709 bp, 19 predicted proteins | sample 1601201 | NCBI WGS metagenome assembly OKRV01 (sample SAMEA3541540, study PRJEB24748) | human gut metagenome | biome: human gut; feature: human-associated habitat; material: faeces | place: China | collected 2012 | reverse complement strand
ATTACGAAAGCCGGGTATATGCGCGCGTTCTGTCTATTGGCCAGGTGGCAGTTAATTGTGAAGAACTTGGATTCTCCGGACGTCATCTCATCTGTATGCAGGGACCGTTTTCTACGGAAATGAATCGTGCCATGTTAAAGGAATATGATATTGCTTATATGGTAACGAAAGAATCAGGACTTGCAGGCGGATACCCGCAGAAATGTCAGGCTGCACTAGAAGCCGGTGTGAAAATGGTTGTGATCGGAAGGCCGGAAGAAGAAGAGGGAATGAATTTTGAAGAAATGTCCAAATTCCTTCAGAAAGAACTGGAACTGGATAATCACTGGAAAGTTACACTGGTGGGAATCGGTGCATCGTTGTCGCCGATGGCACGCAGCATCTCCACGGCGGAGATGACGTTCTTACTGTTCTCGCCGGGGATGCCGGTCTTTTTATCCTGATGAGCGCCGATGGCGATGTAGATAGCATCATATTCTTTGCGGAGTTCATCCAGAGACAGCTGTCCTGGATCGTTTCCGACCGAAGTTTCAAGACGGACTTCCACACCGGTTTCCAGAATGACATTGATATCATCCTGCAGGCGCTCTCGTGGCAGGCGGTAGCTTGGAATTCCGTACAGCAGCATGCCGCCGAGTTTCTTGCGTTTTTCAAATACAGTGGTCTGATGTCCCATCAACTGCAGATAATAAGCAGCGCTCAGGCCGCTGGGGCCGCCGCCGATGATCGCGATGCGCTTACCGGTGGAGGTTGGACAGACCGGTGCCGGTACATATCCTGCCATATCCACAGCTACACGTTTGATACCGCGGATATTGATAGAATTATCCAGCATGTTGCGGCGGCAGCGGGATTCGCACGGATGTTCGCAGACGAGCGCGCAGGCGGTCGGGAACGGGTTGTCCTTGCGGATCAGGCGGACGGCGTCGGCATAACGGCCTTCGGCAGTCAGGGCGATGTAGCCCGGAATATCGACGCCGGCCGGACATAAAGCTACGCACGGAACCGGCTGGTCGAGGTTGCTGCGGCAGCGGTTATGTAAAATATGTTCCATAAAATCCTCTTTGAATCCGTCCAGACCTTTTAAAACCATCTGGGCGGCGGTATAGCCGATGGCACAGTCTGCTGTACTTTCGATGACGCGGGCAGTTTCCTGCAGCATGGTTAAATGCTTCATGGTTCCTTTTCCGTTTAGGATGTCTTCCAGAAGATTGGAGAGCTGCGCGAGACCGATTCGGCAGGGAACGCATTTGCCGCAAGTCTGTGCATGGCACATTTTTAAAAATGCAGCGGTCAGGTCGACAGGACAAAGACCTGGCGGGCTGGCGATGATGCGCCGTTCCAGATCTTTGTAAAGCCCTTCTACGACATTCTGAGCCTCGCTGTTAGTAGGTATAACGAGTCTGCTCATAAGGTATAAACTCCTTTCATAAATGTGAAATAAAATGCGTTATGTTTTTCGATGCAATTATGTGTTTACTATAACATAAAACGAGCGAAAAATACAAGATATTTATTGCGAAATATCTAAAAAAAGAAATGAAAGTGAGGTAAAAACAGATAAAATAGATAAGAAAGATAGGTATAAAGTGCGAAAAAATGTTGAATATATAGCTACGGTAATTTCATGACAATTAAAAAGTGATGAAATTGTGGATTGCCCGCAATTAAAATATCATATTTATGAAAATCACAACCATATATATGAAAATAATAGGGCGAAAATTCTATGATATTTTTGGCTTTACAGACGTTCAGTAAAAAACGGCAGGAGCCGTCAAGCTGCGCTCCTGCCGTTGGGTCCGCCCTGTCTGTTTTTGTTCAGTCCGCAGGCGTGTTCAAATTCGCGAAGTTTCTGTTCTGCCTCGGGGGTCAGATGGTTCGGGACATCGATCTGGACCGTCACGTACTGATTGCCATGGATGGACGGATTCTTCATGGAAACAATGCCTTTTCCCTTTAATTTAATCTTGGTTCCCGACTGCGTCCCGGCTGCGATCTTGCACAGGACATTGCCGTACAGGGTGGAAACCAGCGCCTCACCGCCGAAGACTGCGGTGGTAAACGGAATGCGGACGGTCGAGTAAACATCCATCTCCTTGCGCTCCCATCCCGGTTTCGCGGTGACGGTAATATTTAAAAGAAGATCGCCCGCCTCGCCGCCGCCCGTTCCCGGCATGCCTTTTCCTTTCAGACGGATAGATTTACCGGTATCGATGCCCGCTGGGATGTGAACCTGTAAAGACTGGCGCTTGCCGGTCTGTGGGTTCTGCAGAGTGATGAGCTTCTCGCAGCCGGATACGGCTTCATCAAAGCTTATGGTTACATCGGACGTGAGGTTAGAACCTTTCTCACGGGAATTGGCGCTGTGAAAGCCCTGACTGCCGCCGAAGCCGCCAAAGCCAGACCCGCCGCCAAAATGAGCGCTAGAACCGCCAAAACTGGAACCACCGGTAAAATGAGTCCCAGAGCCGCCAAACCCGGAACCGCCCGTGAAATGTCGGCTGCGGGAACTGCCGCCCGAACTCTTGCCGTGGAACATGCCGCCAAACATATCTCCAAAAATGTCACCCATATCGTCCATGTCATCCCCGGTAAAATGGTATTCTGCATAACCGCCCGGACCGCTCTGATAGTGCCAGGCACCGCCCTGACCGGTACCGCCAAAGCCGGAGCCAAATGGACCATTTCCAGAAGCGCCGGCACTGCCAGCTCCGCCGTATGCGGCGCTGTTCGGGTCAAATGCGGCGTGACCGAAGCGATCGTAGAGTTTCTTTTTTTCTGGATCACTTAAGATCGAATAGGCTTCGTTGACATCCTTAAACATCTGCTCTGCCTGGGGATTACCGGCATTGGAATCCGGGTGATACTTTTTGGCAAGTTTCCGGAATGCCTTTTTGATCGTCTCCGCACTGGCGTCCCGCTTTATCCCCAGTATGTCATAATAGTCTCTTTTCTCTGCCATTGATTATCACCTCCGTAGATGCAGTGATTTAAGTTTCAATTATTTAGGTTATGATAAAAGATTGGGTATGATAGAAGCTGCCGCATCCCTGCGACAGCTCCTGAAGCTATCTGGCTGCTGGCAACACAATGTGTGAGCCGCAGCTGCCTATCTGATTATTAACCTTCGATGGAAACGAAATGCTTCTCTTCAACCGCTTTCTTTTCCAGCTCTTTCGGGAAGGTCAGGGTCAGAGTGCCATTTTCAAATTTGGCATGGATATCCTTTTCTTCCAAGTTCTCGCCGACGTAGAAGCTTCTGCTTACATTGCCGCTGTAGCGTTCCTGGCGGATATATTTAACGGTTTTCTGCTCGGCTTTAGCGTCCTTCTTGGAAGCATCTGATTCTGCGGTCGTTGCATCTTTCTGATTCTCCTCCGGCATATCTTTCGATGTAACTTCTTTCGAACCGCTGACGGTCAGATAGCCATCTTTCAGCTCAATCTGAAGTTCGTCTTTCTTAAATCCCGGCAGGTCGATGGAAACTTCATAATCCTTATCGGTTTCCTTGACATCCGTCTTCATCAGCTGGGAAGAGGAAGCACCATACAGTCTCTGGTTAAAGCTTGGGAAGGAAAAATCCATCCAGTTATCAAAGTTATCAAATACACTATTATTAAAAATACTCGGCATATACATAAGTCATCTCTCCTTTTCGTATTATCTTAACGTTACTGTTCACGCATACGTGCCCAGTAACATCTTAACATCTATGTGAAAACATCGGCGGCAACAAGCTTGTTCTCATTTCCTTGTTCCTCTCCTTTGTTCTAGCTGTAATATAACACACATAATTAGCACTGTCAAGAGGTGAGTGCTAATTTTCTGTGAAGATTTTGTGAACAGCGCAATTATTCAAGGATAGGCACTTTTGAAACCGAAAGTGCCGTGACGATAACAGGCAGACACCTTCGCTCTGAAAGTGCCTGCCTGTTACGGAGCAGTTCCTGTGTTTTTATATGATTTCTTCTACTGGCGGGTGCTGCTGTTTCCGGGTCCAGTAGATATAATATCCGATATTTAGTACAATGCCGACGATCGTAGAAACGGGGGCTGCGAGACCGATCTTGGTCAGGCTGGCATCCGGCTGGATACTCATGAAATACGCTAGCGGGAGACGCACCAGAAGTGTCTGGATGAGTCCCTGTGTCATAACCCAAAGTGTCTGGTTATTTCCGTTGAAATATCCGATCATGCTGAACAGAACCGCGGTCACGATGGACTCGAGTGCGAATCCTTTCAGGTAATCATAGCTGTTCTGGATGACCGCCGCATCCGTCGAGAAGAAGCCGGACAGGACATCGCCTTTTAGGAGAACCAGGGTAAAGACGATACAGCCGACGCACAGACCGACGCCGATTCCCGTAAAAAGGGTGTGCTTGGCACGCTTGACTTTCCCTGCCCCTACGTTTTGGGAGACGAAGGAAGCCATCGACTGCATCAGGGCGCTCGGGACAAGCATGGCGAAATTGACGATTTTGCATGCTACACCGTAACCGGAGGACGCTTCCAGTCCCAGTCGATTGACAAAGGCGCACAGGGCTAAGAAGGAAAGCTGGGTTAAAAATTCCTGAAGCGCCAGCGGCAGTCCGATGGAAAGAAATTTCGGACACTGGGTGTTGAAGCGGAAATCGTGCCGGGTGATCGTAAATGGCAGAGTTTTCTTAATTAAAAGAATAATCGCGAAAATAACGCTGAGCGCCTGCGCGGAGACGGTCGCGATGGCGGCACCGGCGGCGTCCATATGAAGACCAGCTACCAGTGCGAGGTCGCCGATCACATTGACGATGCAGGCAACCAGGACAAAGAGAAGCGGTGACTGGCTGTCACCGAGCCCGCGGAAGATGGAGGACAGCAGGTTGTAGGCGACGATGAAGAAAATGCCGCCTCCGCAGATGCGGATGTAGCTGGCGGTCAGATCCACCGCCTCCTCGGGCGCCTGCATGAGAATGGCGATCGGGCGGGCAAAAAAGACCATGACGACGAATAAAACGGCGGAAATGATCGTAAATACAATCGAAGCTCCGCCGACAACTGCGCCGATCTGCTGCGGTTTCTTTTCACCGAGATAGCGGGCGATCAAAACGGTGATACCCATAGCGAACTGAATTACGACGAAGGTGACGAGGTTTAAGACCTGGCTGCCCGTCGAAACGGCGGAAAGACCGGAGGTCGAACCGAACCGTCCAACCACCAGCAGATCGACCGCGCCGTATGCCGCCTGCAGAATCAGTGCGCCGAGTACCGGAATCATGAAGGCAATCAGTTTTTTCAGAATACTGCCTTGTGTAAAATCAGCTTTATCATTATTCATGGGAATCCCTCCGTTTGCACATAATCTGATAAAATGTCTCCATCGTCTGAATCATCTGGCGGGCGTCCTCCTCAGTAATGGTGTCTAAAGACGGGGCGAGCGCGCTGAAGTATTCGGTGTCGTACGTCTGTGAGAGCGTCCTGCCCGCTTCGGTGATGGAAATGTAGGTGATGCGTCTGTCGTCCGGCGAGGTTTTCTTTTGCAGATAACCACCCGTCTCCATCTCCTTGACGGTCCGGGTCACGCCGGGGCGCGGCAGGTTCAGCGCATCGCTGATGTCCGATATTTTTACATGGATGCCGTTTCGCTCCAGCGACTGGATGACATCCAGATATTGAATATAGGAGGAAGTGACTCCCTTCGGCAGCGGCGGAAGCATATCCCGGATTCGTTTGCCCTGATAACAGGCGTCCAACATCCGCTTGATTGTTTCGATGGTCATATGGAAAGTCTCCTTATCAAATAGTTACTTGTGATAATTACCGTGGGTAATTATAGTGGAGGAGTGAGAATTTGTCAAGAAAAAATACCGCCAGCTCCCGGGATGGGCGCTGACGGCGCGTGTTGTTATAATGTAAGGGCAGTTGTGTTACGGTTATTTTACTTCAACCAGCTCAATCTTAAAGTTAAGCTCCTTACCAGCCATCTCATGATTGGCATCAAACGTGATATTTACCTCATTCTTTGCGATAACCTTGACCGGGAACGGCTGTCCCATCTGGTTGGTTAAGTATACCTGCTGTCCAACTTCCAGTTCCTCGGAACCTGGCAGTTTAGCGATCTCCAGTTCCAGAATGGCGTTCGGATCCGGCATGCCGTAAGCTTCCTCCGGCATCAGGTGAATCTCTTTCATCTCGCCTACTTCCATATCAGCGACAGCGGCATCGAAGCCTTTGATCATCTGACCGGCACCGCAGACAAACTCAAGGGGTTCGCCACGATCGTAGGAAGAATCAAACTGTGTTCCGTCATTAAAGGTTCCTTTGTAATGAGTGCGGCAGGTTTTGCCGACATTGCGTCCTGTGATTTCAGACATGATAAAATCCTCCAAAAGATATTGATATGCGGTAATGGGAAAATCCGCCTCAAACGGCCGTTTTCCGGTAAATTCGTGTGCATATGCTACCAGTATACTAAAAAATGCAGGAACATTAAAGCTCTTTTTCAGAACCTTCTTTGGCGGCGCATTCCTGGCAGAGGCCATGCAGCAGATCACCGCTGCATTGGAGCAGAAAGCCATGCTCTTCTAGGAGATGCTGACGGAGTTCATCCATGAAATCGCAGTCAAGGTGAAACAGGCGTCCGCAGCGGGTACATTTAAGATGAAGATGCTCCATACAGTGGGCACCTTCTCCGGCATATTGGTAAACGGCTTTGTCATTTTCAGCATCTGGATATTTGATAACGATGTGCTCTCGGCACAGTTTGTCTAAAAATCGGTAAATGGTGGTAGTATTGGTTTCTGCCCGTTTTTCTTTCAGATAATTTTGTATATCGGCAACGCTTACCGTGCTGGAAGCGTGCTCTTTCAGGTATTCGAGAATCTCAGTCCTTGTTTTGGTTGTATATGGTTTTCGGATCGAAGTCATACGGCAATATCTCCTTTGTCTGTTAGCTCCTATTTTAGCGGTGAAGGGAGGAAGCGTCAAGCCGCATAAGAATAAAATGCAACTCATTTGCAAATTAATCTTGACGATGTAAAAAAAGGGTGCTATATTAATAAACGCAAATTACTTGCATTTATTAATGTGTAGAGCAGAAGACACAAAGCCTGCTGTTGACAGGCAGGTGCTTCTGCAAATGCTATGCGATAACCTACAGCTGAAAGGAGCAGACAGAATGAAAAAGAAAAGTGTGTTTATGGGAATGATAGCAATCTCTGCACTCGTGTGGATGACGGGCTGTGCCGGAAGGGCGGTGGAATCGTCCGATATAGAGACCGAACAGGAGGAGAAAGACGGAAGCGGGGAAACAGAGACGGATGTAATAAGCATCGATGGAGACAAGTTAAAGGTCATGGCGAGCTTTTATCCGATGTATGATTTTGCCCAAAAGATAGGCGGCGATCGGGTGGAGGTGACGAATATGGTGCCGGCGGGAACGGAACCTCATGACTGGGAACCGGCAGCTTCTGACATCAAGAAGTTGGAAGAGGCAGATATTTTTATATACAACGGAGCCGGAATGGAGCACTGGGCTGCCGATGTGCTTACGTCGCTGGACAATAAAAACCTGATTGCGGTGGAAGCATCTACGGGAATTGATCTGCTGGAAGGCTCAGAGCATGAGGAGGAAGAAAACGGAGAGAAGGATGAGCATGCAGAAGAGATTACCTATGACCCCCATGTGTGGTTAGCGCCGGAAAATGCGAAGAAGGAAATGGAAAATATAAAAGATGCACTTGTATCAGCGGATCCAGATCATCAGGAGTATTATGAGAAAAACTACCAGACCTATGCGAAGAAGCTGGATGATCTGGATGCAGAGTATCAGGAAAAATTATCGGATGTGAAAACACGGGATGTGATAGCTGCACATCAGGCATTTGGGTATCTGTGCCAGGCATACGGTTTAAACCAGAGCGGAATCGAAGGATTATCCGCAGATTCAGAACCGGATGCAGCCCGGATGAAGGAGATTGTGGATTTTGCAAAAAAACATCAGGTTAAGACCATCTTCTTTGAGGAGCTAGTAAGTCCGAAGATATCGGAAACAATTGCAAAAGAAATCGGAGCGCAGACAAAGATGTTAAATCCATTAGAAGGGCTTAGTGATGAGGAATTAAAAGCAGGGGCGGATTATTTTTCTGTAATGGAATCAAATCTTGAGACATTGGTGGAAGCACTGAATCAGTAAAGAAAAGGGAGCGGGCATGAAGATAGTGGATGTAGATCATCTTTCATTTGAATATGGGAACCGCAGAGTGTTACATAATTTAAATTTTTCAATCCGGCAGGGCGATTATGCAGTGCTGACAGGGGAAAATGGAAGCGGTAAAAGCACATTGATGAAAGTATTGTCGGGAGAGTTGGAGTCGGCAAAAGGAAGGGTTGTGATAGCAGGAAGTGATTCTTTGACAGCAGCGCTTCATCGAATCCGCATCGGCTATATGCCGCAAAATGGAACCAGCCGCAACGCATTTTTCCCGGCAACGGTGGAGGAAATCATGGAAACCGGAATGTATCATCCATTCTGGAAAAAGTGGGCTGTTAAAGATAAAAAGGAAAGAATATGCCGGACATTGGAAGAAATGGGAATGAAAGATGCGTTAAACCGGCGGATAGGGGAACTTTCCGGTGGTCAGCAGCAACGGGTTATGTTGGCACGTGTGTTGATTTCCAAACCTCAGCTTCTCCTTCTGGACGAACCGGCTGTCGGAGTGGATCAGGAGTCCCTTCGGCAGTTGGCAGCGGTATTAAAACGCAGAAATCAAGAAGAGGCGATGACAATTTTTTTGATTACCCACGGAAATCAAGCTGTATTTTCCGGAGCAAATCGCTTTTTTAAGATGGAAGAAGGAGGGGTAGAGGAAAAATGAGTATTTTCGAGTATGGATTTATGCAGAGGGCATTTTTAGTAGGAATTTTGCTGGCTGTTATTACGCCGCTGATTGGCATGACGGTAGTACTTAAACGGATGTCGATGGTGGGAGATGCACTGGCCCATGCTTCTTTAGCAGGGGTAGCGATCGGAATGCTGTTTGGAATCAACCCGGTAGCCGGAGCAGGCGGTATCTGTGTGGTGGCAGCGCTGGCAATTGAGGCGATTCGGCGTCGTCTTCCCCGGTATTCAGAAAATGCGATTGCGATCGTTATGTCTGCTGGAATAGGTCTTGCCGGAGTATTGTCCGGATTTGTTAAAAACAGTGCTAACTTTAACAGCTTTTTGTTTGGAAGTATCGTGTCAATCAGCACAGCGGAACTTTTGGGGGTATGTGCTGTCAGCGCAGCGGTACTGCTGCTTCTTATTTTATTTCGGAAGGAACTTTTTTATATAGGATTTGATGAAAATGCAGCCAGAATCTCGGGAGTTCCGGTGCGTAAGGTGAATTTTCTATTTACTGTTTTAACAGCATGTACCGTATCGATCGCATCAAGAACCGTGGGAACCTTAATTATTTCTTCGATGCTGGTGGTTCCGGTAGCGTTTGGAATGCAGATGGGAAACAGTTATCGGATGACGGTTCTGTGGTCTGTTTTGGCAGCGGTCGGGACAACGATTCTTGGATTGTTTATCTCGTACTATTGGGGAACAAAATCGGGTGGTACAATTGTACTTCTGGAAGTCGCGTGCTTTGTGGCAGCTCTTGGAATCAAAGGAAAGGAGATGGGACGATGACAACACCGGTTTATATCGTAGAAGGGTTTCTGGGCAGCGGAAAGACGAAACTGATAGAAAATAGTCTTCGTCTCAGACATTGCCGGAATGTACTGATTTTTCAGTTTGAAGAAGGAGAAGAGGTACTGGATACAAAGGAGGCAGAGAGGTGCAGTTGGAAAATCCGGAGCTGGGATCGGGATGAGCTGGAGACACATCTGGAAGAGGTAGCAGACAGAGTGGAGGTGGAGCTTGAAATCCACCGCTATGAAGAGATCTGGGTGGAGTGGAACGGAATGGAACGTTTTGGAACACTGGAGAAGCTTCTCCTGTCCAATGCGCTTCGACGAAGGATTCATATCGAAAGGGTAATGTATCTGGCAGATGTGGAAATGGCGGGAATGATGCTTGGACAGACCGGGGAAGGTCCGATTTCACAGGTAGCTTCTAGTGATGTGATTTACTTGAGAAATACGGAAGATGAAAACGCGGTAAAGCAGTTGGAGCATATGTGCAAAGCACTGGCGCCATCGACAGAAGTCTGGGAATATTCAAAAGAAGCCCTGTTGGATGAATTGGGAAAACAGAAGGGAAGCCCGCTGTTAGAATGGCTCGCTTTTGCGCTGCTTGCCTGTTTTTTACTGATGGTAGTGGCACTGGCAGAACAGCGAGGCGTGCCGTTGATCCGCTATTTTACTATTTTTATGGGAGTGTTTTTGCAGGCGGTTCCATTTTTACTCTTGGGTGTCCTGATTTCCTCGGCCATTCAGGTCTTCATTCCGGTAGGGGTTCTGGAGCGGATATTTCCGTCTAATCCGGTCTTTGCGATGGGAATGGGAATTGGAGCCGGATTTTTTTTGCCGGTGTGTGACTGTGCGTCGATCCCTGTTTTCCAAGGATTACTGAAAAAAGGGGTTCCGCTTCCGGCTGCCATCTGTTTTATGACGGCAGCACCAATTGTAAATCCCGTTATACTTCTTTCAACGTATTATGCTTTTAATGGGAGTTTTCGGGCAGTTTTTTACCGGACCGGTCTGGGAATCCTCTGTTCCTTTTTGATTGGCACCAGCTTTTTCATCCGGAAACCGACGGATTATTTGAAAGGAGAAGCTGGAAACACTTCATTTTGTACCTGTGGCTGCTATCGGGAGAGCAGAAGCGGAAGGCTGGGCAGGGCAGAACAATTTTTGTGGCATGCCCGCATGGAATTTTACTCGGTTGCCAGGTATCTGGTTGTGGGAATTGCGGTATCCACCCTGTTTCAGGCGGTGAATCTGGGAGTTTTAAAAGAATGGGGGGCTTCCTGCCTTCCGGTGGCGTTGTTTGCGGCGATTCTGCTGGCATTTCTGCTTTCTCTGTGCTCGTCCTCGGATGCAGTGGTGGCGAGAAGCATGGCGGGAACTTTTTCAACGGTTCCGCTTCTTGGATTTCTCGTATTTGGACCCATGATGGATATCAAAAACGTGATGATGCTGCGAGGATATTTTAAAGCATCGTTTATTGTCAGGCTGGCGCTTACGGTATTTGCAGTCTGCTTTGGAGTGGTGCTTACAGCAGGACTTCTGGGAGGAGGAATGGCAGGATGAGAAGGCATTATATCAATCCGGGGGCACTCATTGAGGCAGTGATAAGCCTCCTCTTTGGACTGAAACTCTTCTGGATGGCGTATACAGGCCAGTATCTTCTCTTTGTGACTCCCAGGATGAAAGGGTATCTGTATTTTGCGGCGCTGGTAATGGCAGTCTGGGCATTTTCCTGCTTTGCCCGGACCGGGATACCGGAATACCGGCAGCATCTGAACCGGACGGACTTGCGGATGGTTTCGCGGTAAGCTACCTGCGGCAGCATCTGACCCGGACGCTGGTTCTTCTAATCCCACTCAGGGCGCTGCAGCTGCCATATCAGGCGCTGGGGGCATCGGGGAATATGTCCTATTCCAGCCAGGGACTGGTACAGGCGGGGCGTCCGGGAGAAGAAAGCGGACAGAATGAGAAGACGGATAAGCAGGCTGTGTCTGGCGAGAGTGAAGCGGCAGTGACACAGGCAGCGGATATGTATACCGGCTCATCTGATGACGGGACAGAATCCCTAGAAGAAACACAGGGCGGCAATATAGATGAAACAGCAGGAGCACAGGAAGATTCAGAAAGGATCGAAACGCCTCCTGGGCTGGATACAGAAAACAGGCGGATTGTCGTGGATGATGCCAGTTTTTATCCGTGGCTGGTGCAGCTCAGCTATTATCCGGAGATGTACGAAGGATATGAAATCCAGATGCATGGAACTGTTTACCGGGATGATACACTCACAGTGGGGCAGTTTGGCTTGATCCGTATGCTGATGAGCTGCTGTGTGGCAGATCTGCAGCCCTGCGGACCGCTGTGTATCTGGGATCAGGCGGAAACTCTTTCACAGGATGAATGGGTGACAGTCACAGGAACCTATCATTATGATGAAGAGAAAGGAATGGAGATTCAGGTCTTGAAGGTAGAAAAAGCAGAGGCGGCAGAGGATGAATACGTATATCCGGTTTATTGATGTCGGCCGTTCGGCTTGAACAGGGAGAGGAAATGTTTGCGGAATATTTCCTCTCCCTGCTTTTTGCTTTATAGGAACGTGTGTCCGGAGTCTTCATACGGTGGGCTGCCTGCCATGCGTGAAGAAGAGGATAGAAGAAAATGCTTCGTCCTAATTCTCCCACCGTATCTGTTCCCCCTGTACCAGCGGAAATCTTGAAAGAGTCTCCCCGTCCAGGTTCTCCCGGTTCATATCCACTGCCGTGATCTGATGGTTTTCATATGTCGTGTAGTAGTAAATCCCCTTATCCGCGTTGCAGCAGGAGGTGTAGAGTGTGATTTCATATTTTCCATCGGAGACCTCGCAGCATCCGCGCTGCTGGTCAACCGAACCTAGGATATGGAAAAACTGGCTGACACTTTCTAGCTCGGATGCGCCGGAGCGGGCATTTGATTTTGTAAAAGCGACCCGTGCAAACCGGGAAGCGGAGGAGAGGTCTCCCGGAAGTCCGAGAGCGCCCATGCCGCGGCTGTAGGTTGTAAGCGGCAGATCGGCAGAAAATGTATTCTGCGGCTGCTTCGGGGACAAGTTCATGTAATTGTTGAGGGAGAACAGCTGCTGCGGGAACGGCGGATTGTTTGTCAGGACACCCACCGGATTGTCGTAGATATGCAGCCCGTCCGCCATCGGCTCGATGACGATGCATTCATTTTTATCGGCAAGAATCCAGTGAAGCTGCGCCGGGGCAAACTGCTCGTTGAATGGAGTGTCGGTCAGTACCATCTGGGCGAGGCGGACGCGAGCCTCTTTCACGGACGCGCACTGGCTGAGAATCCAGGGGATGAACTCAAACTGTGCGATGTTGTCATGATCCTCCTGCGGCTTCTGGTAGGAGGCATTGCCGACGAAATTCAGTCCCGCCATGCAAAGCCCCTTCTCATTAAAAGCATCATAATAAAGCGGATAATCCCCTGCCACATGTGCCATGCCGATGATGGCATAGTGGGTCGAAACCGCGCTTGCGTGGCGGAAAGTAAGTGGATAGTTGCGAGGTGTGACGGTTACCTCGTCCCCGTAAGAAAATTCATAATCTAAGGTTCTGCCGAAGTAGAAATCGGCGGTTTTGTAAGTTGCGGCTGTACACATATATGGTCTCTCCTTTTTATCTCAGTCGAGAAGACTCCCACCTCTTCAGGTGGTGAGTAATAGCAAATTTGTCTCACGGACGTTCGACTTGAAATTAAAATTTTTTGTATTTTTAGTATAACAGATTTTTCAGCGAATATAAAAAAGAATATGAAAGTACATTTAAAAATTTCCGCGTTGCTTACAATCATGTTCCGGTGTATAATACACAAAACAGAGAAAAATAGTAGGAATTAGCGGGAGAGTAAAAAATAGATAGAAAAAAGAATGGAAAACAGGAGGAAGTCATCATGGCACAGATTGAGATAAACGAAGCCCGCATCCGCGCTGAATTTGATGAGCTGGCGCGGATCGACTCAGAAAGTTTCGGGGAACGCGAGATGGCGGATCGCTTGAAGGAAAAGCTCGCAGAGCTGGGAATCCAGGCAAAGGAAGATGACACAGCCGAGAAAATAGGAGGCAATGCGGGAAATCTGTTTGGAACGTTAAAGGGCGGGCTGCCGGGCACGCCGATCCTGCTGTCCGGGCATATGGACACGGTCGCGCCGGGAATCGGAAAGAAGCCGGTTTTTCATGAGGACGGAACCATCACTTCGGATGGAACCACCGTGCTTGGCGCGGACGATCTGACCGGCGTGATTGCTATCTTAGAAGGCATCCGTGCCGTGCAGGATGCGGGAATCCCGCACCGGGATATTGAGATTTTATTTGCGGCGGCGGAAGAGCAGTTTACAAGAGGAAGCTCGGAGTTCGATTTCAGCCAGATGAAAGCGAAGGAATCTTACGTTTTGGATGTAACTGGACCAGTCGGGACAGCGATCCTGCAGGCACCGACGATCCTTTCCTTTGAGGCGGCAGTCAAAGGGCGTGCAGCACACGCCGGATTCGAGCCGGAGAAAGGCATCCACGCGATTCAGACGGCGGCCCGCGCGATTGCCGCATTGAAGCTGGGGCACGTGGATGAGGAAACAACCCTGAATGTGGGCTTGATTTCGGGCGGTTCGGTTGTGAATGCCGTTCCGGAACTCTGCACCTGCCGGGACGAGATCCGCAGCTACAGCCATGAAAAGGCAATGGAGACCCTGGAAGATGTCCGCCATGTCTTTGAAACCGCCGTCAAAGAGGCGGGGGCAGAGCTTTCTTTCACACACCGCCTCCATGTTAAAGCCTTCCATCTGGAACCGGACGCGCCGGTGGCAGTTCATTTTGCCGAGGCCTGCCGCACCCTGGGAATCGAGCCGAAATTCGGCAGCACCTTCGGCGGCAGCGACGGAAACACGATGATGCAGCACGGAATCCCATGCGCGGTGCTTTCATGCGGTATGTACGATGTTCATTCCGTGCGGGAGTATGCGAAGATAGGCGATATTGTAAATGGGGCGAGATTGATCGCGGAGTTGATTACGCAGGGGTAAGAGGCGAGTATAGAGTAAACTTCACAAGTGTTGATAAGACCGTTTGACGATATGCAGCATAAAATATAGTCGAACGGCTTTATTATTTTATTCAAATAAAAATATAGCCGTTCGAACAAAATTTCAACAAAAATACAGAGAGTTTTATCGTAATGATTTCGTAAGAAATTGTCTATATATTTCGGAGGGGAGATCTGATATTATACGAATAAGAAACTAGAAAAGCAATCTTGTAAAAATAAAAAGCGATAACAAATATTTTATGAGATTTTTTTGCTTAGATAGAATCGAGAGGTGATCGATATGAAGAAAAAATTCTGGCTGACATTATACAATTTAGGCGTCTCTATTTTATTCTTATTGTCATTGTACAGTTATGCAAAAGGCATGGCAGGCTTTTCTTTATTTTTAGCGCTGGCAGTTTTTGGAGAAATTGCGGCAAGGGCTTTTATTGAATGCAAATACTTGCAGGAGAGTCCAGAGATAAAAGAGGATACGGCTTATCGAATCACGAAAGTATTGCGATTGCTTTGTGAAATTATCTTGATCATAGGAGTATGGCGGATTCGTTTTAAATAGCCACATTCTAAAAATAATGCTTATGATATATTCCATATTCAATGAAAGAGGAGGCATCCGTCCATCAACCTCGGTTGCTTCCTCTTTCTCTATCTATTTCAATCAAAATCTATTTCATCATATCGCGTAAAACCGTCAATATTTCCATCGCCGCTGCTTCCTTACTCATCTGCTCCAGATGGCGGGTCTGCTGCTTATCGATCAGCGTGATGACGTTTGTATCGGTTCCGAATCCGGCGCCGGCTACCTTTAAGTTGTTGGCAGCGATCAGATCCAGATTTTTGCGTTCCAGCTTGCCGCGGGCGCGTTCCTCGAGCTGGGAGGTCTCCATCGCGAAGCCGCAGAGCAGCTGTCCCGGACGTTTGTGTGTGCCGAGGTAGCTTAAAGTGTCCTCAGTGCGCTCCAGCGCCAGGCTCAGATCGCCGTCGGATTTCTTGACCTTTTCATCAGAAACGACTGCCGGACGGTAGTCAGCGACGGCTGCCGCCTTGATGATAATGTCCTGTTCCTCACTCCGGGAGGTGACTGCTTCAAAGAGGTCGTGTGCGCTTTTGATGTGGACAGTATTGACAAATGGAGGCGGAGTCAGTGAAGTTTCGCCGGTGACGAGTGTCACGTCGGCACCGCGCAGCATCGCCATCCGTGCCAGCGCATAGCCCATTTTTCCGGTCGAATGGTTCGTGAGGTAGCGCACCGGATCGACCGCTTCCTGGGTCGGACCGGCGGTCACAAGGATCTTCTTTCCGGCGAGATCCTTCGGGTAGGCGATCGCGCGGAGAATATATTCCAGGATCAGCCCCTCATCCGGGAATTTGCCCTTTCCGGAATCGCCGCAGGCGAGCAGACCGCTTGCCGGTTCGATGATGGTAAAGCCGTAATGTTCTAACAGGCGGAGATTATCTTGGGTAATAGGATTCTCATACATCCGTGTGTTCATCGCCGGAGCAATGATGCGCGGGCACTGGCAGGCCAAGAGCGTGGTCGTCAGCATATCATCAGCGAGCCCGTGTGCCAGCTTGGCGCAGACATTGGCAGTCGCCGGGGCGATGATCGCGAGGTCGGCTTTCTTTGCCAGTTCCACGTGCTCTACTTCAAATTTAAAATTCCGGTCAAAGGTATCTGTCAGGCATTTATTGACGGTCAGGGTTTCAAACGTCAGTGGAGTAATAAACTCCATCGCATTTTTTGTCATGATGACATGCACATCGGCGTGCTGTTTCTTTAAAAGGCTGGCAAGGTTTGCCGCCTTGTATGCGGCGATTCCGCCGGTTACTCCCAAAATAATTGTTTTTCCGGTTAACATAATACATATCCTTTCGGTTTGCACTCTGGTTTTCTGGGTCATTTTCGAACAGCATAGCATCTGGAGGAAAAATTGTAAACCTTTTTTGGCTTCCGTTCTCTGTTGGGGTCTTTGGTAAGCGCACATAACAGGAGAGGAAAGAAACATGTATTTTGTGAAAAGACAATAAAAAACAGCACATATTCTGGTAGAATTGTTGGTTGTATGTTGAAAAGTGATGTGATATAGTGTGGAGGTGTCTGCTGGCTGACCTGGTTTTCACTAGATGTGAACAGGGACAGGCGGCAGCAGTTGTATTGTATCCCATAGAAAACAGGCACCGAACGTGCTGGCAGCAAATCTGCGGAAAGCGGCAGAAGAAAGAAACTTCTGCCGGAATGTGCGTATCTGCATACGGATCTGTATCTGAGATGGAGAATCATACCGGAAGAGACGGGGAATTAAAATGCCCTGGCTCGCGGCTTTTCTGGATGGTATCGCCGGAAAGAACAGAATTTGTACGGATTTTATGCACATGATATTGGCGCAGGTAAGCGGCAGTCTGGTGAACAGAAGGTGCAGCAGGTTTTTCGAACGGGAATAATAACAAGGAGGAAAATTTCATGAACACAACAAACAACACATCTAAACTTGTCATCTTAGGTCTTATGACCGGCATTCTTCTGCTGATGGCGTACACTCCCCTCGGATATCTGAATATTGGGCCGCTGGCGATTACATTTAATGTGATTCCGGTTGCGATTGCGGCGATCACACTGGGACCGGCAGGCGGCGCAGCGATCGGTGCAGTCTTCGGCATGACCAGCTTTTTACAGTGCATCGGCATCGGCGGCAGCAGTGCGATGGGCGCGATGCTTTTCAGCATTAACCCGTTTCTGGCATTTGTACAGAGATTCGTTCCGCGTATGCTGGATGGTCTTCTGTTAGGCTACATTTTCCAGTTTGTACGCCGCAGAACCGATGCGTACATGGCGAGTCTGGTAACCGGATTCTGTTCCGCGTTTTTAAATACAGTTTTCTTTATGACGGCTTTAGTGGTTCTGTTTGGCAATACCGAATATATGCAGGGGCTGATCGGCGGAAAAAATATTATCCTGTTCGTATGCGGTTTCGTAGGAATCAATGCAGTATGCGAAATGGTATCGTCCACAATCCTCACCGGTGCAGTCGGCGCAGCACTTTACCGGGCAAAATTTGTACCGGCTCTGGAAAAAAGCAGGGGGTAAGACAGTATGATTTTGGCATTGGATATCGGAAATACGAATGTGGTTCTCGGTTGTATTGCGGATGGGGAAATCCTCTTTACAGAGCGGATGGCGACAGACAGCGGGAAAACAGAGCTTGACTATGCGATTTCCCTGAAAATGGTGCTGGAGCTGCGGGAAATCAAGGTAAGTGAGATCACCGGCGCGATCATCGGTTCGGTAGTACCGCCGGTTACCTCCCTGATGCGGGAGGCGATCCGCAAGGTGACGGGGCAGGAAGCTCTGGTCGTCAATGTGGATATGAATATCGGTCTGGAAGTGCTGATGGACAATCCGTCCTCCGTCGGTACCGATCTGATCGTCGGTGCCGTCGCGGGAATCAATCGGTATCCGGTGCCGCTTATTCTGATCGATATGGGAACGGCAACCACCATCTGTGTGGTGAATGAGAACAAGCAGTACATCGGCGGCATGATTCTGCCGGGAATAGGTGTATCGATGAATTCCCTGACCAGCCGGACCGCCCAGCTTCCGCGCATCAGCCTTGACCCGCCAAAGCGCCTGATCGGCAAGAATACGGTTGAATGTATGCAGAGCGGCGCTCTCTATGGCAATGCGTCCTGCATCGACGGTATGGTAGACCGGATCCAGGAAGAGCTTGGACAGGAGGCAACTATCGTAGCGACGGGCGGACTGGCGAAGCGGATCATTCCGCTGTGCCGTCACCACATCGAGCTGGATGATGAGCTGCTGCTGCGGGGGCTTTGGATTATTTACGAGAAGAATAAATAAGGTCTGTGATTCTGATATGAAAAAAGCGGTTGGAGAGAGTCTAACCGCTTTTTACTGTATAGGATAATCGAATCGCAAAAGAAAATCCCCGGTGTATACAGCACCAGGGATTTTTGCG
>OKRV01000877.1_pt1 | contig 19747 bp, 19 predicted proteins | sample 1601201 | NCBI WGS metagenome assembly OKRV01 (sample SAMEA3541540, study PRJEB24748) | human gut metagenome | biome: human gut; feature: human-associated habitat; material: faeces | place: China | collected 2012 | reverse complement strand
TTTCAGTAGGGGGAAGACCCCTATTTATGTAAACTATGTTATTGCACATAACACCACGTGGCGCCCCTACAAAAAAGGACCTGCCGCATTGCGGCAGGTCCTTTTTCTCAATCCTTGAAATAAGGCTTGAATACGGAACGATTCGCTTCTTTATGTTGTTTGTTTTCACGGCGCTGGTTGTTGTTGCGATTGCGGCGGTCTCCACGGCGGTCGTTGCGGTTGTAGCGGCGGTTATTGCGGTCGCCGCGGTTGTTGCGGTCGCCGCGGTTGTTGCGGCTGCGGAGCGGCGCTTCTTCGGTAATCTTGACCGGTGTCGTGTCCGGTTCCTTGGTCAAGAGCTTGATGGCTGCGGCTACCAGAGCGGCCGAGTCGTAGTTGGACAGGAGTTCTTCGGCATTTTCTTTATACGTCCCGAAGTTGCCTTCTTCTGTCGTCGTGATCAGGCTGCGGATGGCGGCCTGCTGGGCGCCTTCCAGGGCTTCCGAGAAGGTCGGGGCCTTGCGGCGGGTGATGCGGCGCTTGATGAGGCGTTCGATGGTCCGCAGGTGTTCCATTTCGCGGGGGATGACGAAGGTCGTCGCTTCACCGCTCTGGCCGGCACGGCCGGTACGGCCGACGCGGTGGACGTAGCTTTCCGGGTCCTGGGGCAGGTCGTAGTTGAAGACGTGGGTAACGCCGCTGATATCGAGGCCGCGGGCGGCGACGTCGGTAGCGACGAGGATGTCGATGGTCTTTTCACGGAACTGGCGGATGACCGTATCGCGCTTGGCCTGGGTCAGGTCGCCGTGGATGCCTTCAGCCGAGTAACCGCGCTTCTTGAGGGCTTCCGACACTTCGTCGACGCGGCGTTTGGTGCGGACGAAGATGATGGCCAGGTCCGGTTCCTGCAGGTCCAGGAGACGGCAGAGGATGTCGAATTTCTGGCGGTCCGGCACTTCGATGTAGGACTGTTCGATGAGGTCCATCGTGACTTCTTTGGCCTTCATGCGGATGATGAGCGGGTCGTGCAGGAACGTTTCTGCCAGCTGCTGGATCGGCTTGGGCATGGTAGCCGAGAAGAGCAGGGTCTGGCGCGTATTCGGCGTAGCGGCCATGATGAGGTTGATGTCATCGATGAAGCCCATGTCCAGCATTTCGTCGGCTTCGTCGAGGACGATGGTCGTGATGTGGCTCAAATCGATGGTGCCGCGTTTCATGTGGTCGATGAGGCGGCCCGGCGTGGCGACGATGATCTGCGGGCATTTGCGCAGGCGGCGCAGCTGGCGTTCCATATCCTGGCCGCCGTAGATCGGCAGGGCCTGGATGTTGGTGAACTGGGCCAGGTGGTTCAGTTCTTCGGCAACCTGCATGGCCAGTTCACGCGTCGGCGACAGGACGACGGTCTGGATATCCTTGGACGGTTCGGCTTTCAGGATTTTTTCCAGGACCGGGATGCCGTAGGCTGCGGTCTTACCCGTACCGGTCTGGGCCTGGCCAATCATGTCGCTGCCGCTCATGGCGATGGGAATCGATTCAGCCTGGATCGGTGTCGGTTCTTCAAAGCCCATTTCATTCAGGGCACGGATAATGACTTCGCTAATATTCAAATTTTGGAATTTTTCTAACATGTACTTCCTCCTTGTTGTGTAACTTATTTATTATAGCATTAATAAGGGGAAAAAGATAGGGGGGGAGGCGACGCATCCTGCAAAGAATCGTTACATGTAAAGATAAACGTTAAACCCGTCTTCACGGCATTTTATTAAATAAAGTATCACGTTTAAGCTAAAAATATTTGGAAAAGTTCTGGAAAAAGCCTTGCAAATTACAAAAGGGTATGATAACATACAAAACGTCAACAGACAAACAATCCAAAATAAAAAATGCGTTGAAGAGAACTAGTAAGTTCCGGAATGTTTCCAGAGAGCTGCCGGATGGTGTGAGGCAGCAGCGGCACGGAACAGAACTCATCTCTAAGCAGCTCGCTGAAACGAAAGGAGTAGGTGGAGCCGGGGCCTGGCCGTTAACAGACAGGAGGGTATCGACGTATGTCCGTACCTGTTGAGAGCCTATCTTCGGATAGGAATTAGAGTGGTAACGCGTAAGTATAATCTTTCGTCTCTTTTCGAGATGAAAGATTTTTTTTATTTTGATTGTGTAATGATTTATTTTAAATTTATTTCATGATCATAGGAGAGATGCAGTATGAAAAACGTAGAACATTATAAAAAAGGTTATTTTATGCCCCCTGTTGTCGATATGTCCTGGGCCCAGAAAGAATATCCCGATAAAGCGCCCATTTGGTGCAGCGTCGATTTGCGCGATGGCAACCAGGCCCTCATCATTCCTATGAGCCTTGAAGAAAAGATTGAATTCTATAAAGTCTTGGTCGCCATGGGCTTCAAGGAAATCGAAGTCGGCTTCCCGGCTGCGTCGGAAACGGAATTTGAATTCCTGCGCTACTTAGTCGACCACGACATGATTCCCGATGACGTCACCGTCCAGGTCCTGACCCAGGCCCGGGAACACATCATCCGCAAGACTTTCGATGCCCTGAAAGGCGTCAAGAACGCCATCGTCCACGTCTACAATTCCACGTCCTTCGCCCAGCGCCAGCAGGTCTTCCGCAAATCGAAGGAAGAAATCAAACAGATTGCTGTAGACGGTGCGAAATTGTTACAGCGCCTGACCGACGAAGCCGGTGCCAACTTCCGCTTTGAATATTCGCCGGAAAGCTTCACCGGCACGGAACCGGAATACGCTCTGGAAGTCTGCAACGCCGTCCTCGATGTCTGGAAACCGACGGCTGACCGCAAGGCCATCATCAACCTGCCGTCGACGGTCCAGATGTCCATGCCTCATGTCTTCGCTTCGCAGATCGCCTATATGTCGCAGAATCTGAAATACCGCGACAACGTTATCTTATCGGTCCATCCCCACAATGACCGCGGTACGGGCGTCGCCGATGCTGAAATGGCCATGCTCGCCGGCGCCGACCGCGTCGAAGGTACGCTGTTCGGCAATGGCGAACGGACGGGCAATGCCGATATCGTCACGATCGGCATGAACATGTATGCCTTAGGCGTCGACCCGGGCCTGGATTTCTCGAACATGCCCAAACTGGTGGAAACGTATGAACGAGTGACCCGCATGCATGTCCATCCGCGTCAGCCTTATGCCGGCCAGCTGGTCTTCGCCGCTTTCTCCGGTTCTCATCAGGACGCCATCGCCAAGGGCATGCACTTCCGCAAGGAAAACAACGAACAGTACTGGACCTGCCCGTACCTGTACATCGATCCGCATGATGTGGGCCGCACGTACGATGCCGACGTCATCCGCATCAACAGCCAGTCCGGCAAGGGCGGCGTAGGTTTCGTCATGGAACAGAATTACGGCATCGACATGCCGAAGAAGATGCGCGAAGACTTTAGCTACTTCGTCAAGGAAGTATCGGACCACAAGCATCAGGAATTGAAACCGGCCGAAATCTACGACGTCTTCCAGAAGAACTACCTCAATGCCGATACGCCGCTGAAAGTCGAAGACTTCTCGCTCAAGAAGAAAGGCGATAAATGGGTCGGCAAAGTCCTGGTCCGCGCCAACGACGAAGAAGTCGTCCTCGAAGGGGCCGGCAACGGCCAGCTGAATGCCGTCAGCAATGCCGTCTGCAAGGCCTATGGCATCGAGTTCAGCAACCTCGTCTACAGCGAACACGATTTGGACCGTGACTCCGATTCCCGCGGCATCGCTTACTTCGGCCTGACCGATAAAGAAGGCCATACGACCTGGGGCGCCGGCGTCGATACGGATACCATTACGGCTTCCATCTTCGCCTTCATGACGGCCATCAACCGCATGGACGGCATGGCTCAGCGCGTCAAGTTCCGGGCCCTCAAATCCACGCCGGATATGATTACGGCTTTCAAAGCCACGTCGGGCCAGCATTCCAGCATTAAAGTATGATGTTTGATGTGAGGGGAGTGTAATTGAAAGCCACTCACATCGAACTCAAGCATGATAGAAACTTATCTGTATTGGATTTTAGTGAAATAATAAGGAGTGTATATACATATGGGTATGACGATGACGCAGAAAATCCTGGTAAAACATGCCGGCGTCGACTCGGTGAAACCGGGTGATTTAATTACTTGTAATCTCGATATGGTCCTGGCCAATGATATTACGGCCCCTCCGGCCATTGCCCAGTTCAACAAGATCGGCAAGCCCGTCTTTGATAAGACCAAGATTTCTTTGATCCCGGACCACTTCACGCCAAACAAAGACATCAAGTCCGCCGGTTTGGCCAAAATCGTCCGCGACTTCGCTAAGGAACACGGCATTACGCATTATTTTGAAGTCGGCCGCGTCGGCATCGAACACGTCCTCCTGCCGGAACAGGGCATCGTCGCTCCCGGTATGCTGACCATCGGCGCCGATTCCCATACCTGTACGTATGGCGCCCTGGGCGGTTTCTCCACTGGCGTCGGCTCGACGGACTTAGGCGTCGCCATGGCTACAGGCAAGGCCTGGTTCAAAGTCCCCGATGCCATCAATGTCCATCTGACGGGCTCCAAACCCGATGACATTACGGGCAAAGACGTCATGCTGACCCTCATCGGTATGATCGGCGTCGACGGCGCTCTCTACCAGTCCCTGGAATTCATGGGCGAAGGCGTCGCTGCTCTGGATATGACCGACCGCTTCACCATTGCCAACATGGCCATCGAAGCCGGTGCCAAGAACGGCATCTTCCCTGTCGATGAACAGACCATAGCCTATGAAAAGGGCCGCGTCCCCGATGGCTACGACATCGTCACGGCTGACGACGACGCCCATTACAGCCGGACTGTCGAAATCAACTTGTCTGAATTGAAACCCGTCGTCGCTTTCCCGCACCTGCCGGAAAACACCAAGGTCATCGGCACCTTCGGCGACATCAAGATCGACCAGGTCGTCATCGGCTCCTGTACCAATGGCCGTCTGGAAGATTTGAAGATCGCTGCGGACATCTTCAAAGGCCATAAAGTCCATCCTGACGTGCGCTGCATCGTCATCCCCGGCAGCCAGCACGTCTACATGGAAGCCATGAAGGCCGGCTACATCGAAACCTTCATCACTGCCGGCTGTGCCGTTTCGACGCCGACGTGCGGTCCCTGCCTGGGCGGCTACATGGGCATCATGACGGCTGGTGAAAAATGTGTCTCCACGACGAACCGCAACTTCCGCGGCCGCATGGGTCACGTCGACAGCGAAGTCTACCTGGCTGGCCCGCAGGTCGCTGCAGCCAGTGCGATTCTCGGCAAGATTGCCGCACCGAAGGAGGTCCGTTAATCATGACATTAGAAGGAAAAGTATGGCGCTACGGCGACAATATCGATACAGACGTAATCATCCCGGCTCGTTATTTGAACAGCTTCGATCCGAAAGAATTGGCCACGCACTGCATGGTCGACATTGACGAAACCTTTGCCGGCAACGTAAAGGCAGGGGATATCATGGTCGGCGGCCACAACTTTGGCTGCGGTTCATCCCGTGAACACGCACCGATTGCCATCAAGGCGTCGGGCATCCCCGTCGTCATTGCGGCCAGCTTCGCCCGCATCTTCTACCGCAATGCCATCAACGTCGGCCTGCCGGCCCTGGAAATCGGCGACGACGTCGAAAAAATCAAAGCCGGCGATATCCTCTCCATCGACCTCGACACGGGGAAAATCGTCGACAAGACGACAGGCGACACCTTCCAGGCGCCGCCCCTGCCGGGCTTCATCCAGGACATTGCCAAAGCCGGCGGCTTGATCAATTACGTAAAGGAGTCTAAGTAACATGGCTAAACATATCGTCGTCATCCCCGGCGACGGAATCGGGGAAGAAATCACGGCAGGTGCCGTTAAAGCCTTAGAGAAAATCGATGAAGTCTGCCACATCGGCCTGACTTTTGAAAAGAAACCGGCCGGCGGCACGGCCTATGACCTCTGCGGTTCGCCCTTGCCGGAAGATACCATCGAAGCGGCCAAGAAAGCCGACGCCATCCTCTTCGGCGCCGTCGGCGGCGACAAGTGGGACAACGTCGACCCGAAACTGCGCCCGGAACAGGCCGTCCTGGGCCTGCGCAAGGCTTTGGGGCTCTACGTCAACCTGCGCCCGGTCAAGGTACCGGAAGTCCTGGCCGAATACTCGCCGCTCAAACCGGATATCGTCACCGGGACGGACGTCCTCATCGTCCGCGAACTCGTCGGCGGCATCTATTTCGGCGACCGCTGCGAATCGGAAATCCACAATGGCGTCGAACGCGCGTGGGACCTGGAAAACTACAGTGTCCCTGAAGTACAGCGCATCAGCACCTTTGCCATGAAGGCCGCCCAGAAGCGCCGCCACAAGGTTACGTCCGTCGACAAGGCCAACGTCCTGGCTACGTCCCGCCTGTGGCGCCGTACGGTCATCGACGTCGCCAAGGATTATCCCGACGTCGCCTTGAACCATTTCTACGTCGACAACTGCGCCATGCAGCTGGCCCTCAATCCGAAGCAGTTCGACGTCATCGTCACGAGCAACCTCTTCGGCGATATCCTCAGCGATGAAGCGGCTGTCCTCGGCGGTTCCATCGGCATGATGCCGTCGGCTTCCATCGGCGAAATGACCAGCCTCTACGAACCGATTCACGGCTCGGCACCGGACATTGCCGGCCAGGGCATTGCCAATCCCTGCGCCACCATCCTTTCGGCGGCCATGCTCCTGCGTTACTCCCTGGATGAAGACGAAGCGGCCGACAAGATTGAAAAAGCCGTCGACGCCGCCCTGGCTGCCGGCTGGCGCACGCCGGACCTCTATAAAGAAGGCTTCAAGAAAGCCGACACCCAGACCATGACCGATGTCATCATCAGTGAAATTCACTAACTCGGTTTCACTAAAAACTGTAAACTGAAAACTTAAAACCCAAAAAGGGCCTGTCGCACGAAGGCTTCTACCATCATGTGAGGGTCTTTTTTGGTCAAAAGCAACCCCTCAGACCGCCTTCGGCGGCCAGCTCCCCTTTAAGGGGAGCCGCTAGCCACTAGCCACTAAAAAAGGGGCTGTCGCATTAAGCCATTTTAGCTTCGTGCGACAGCCTCTTTTTTGTGCTCATATTTGCTCATATTATAGTATTAGAAAGAGTCACACCTTGAAAGGTCGCGGCGAATAGTGTATGATGAGAAATAGTTTAAGTACATTTTCAGATTTCGTGTACAGCGAGAGGCAGGATGGAGATAGATGTTAGAATTTCCGATTAAACGCACAATCATCATTGATGATACTAAAAAGAAGAAACGAGGCCGCAAGAAAAAAGGCGACGGCGAGAAGACCGTCATCCACGGCACGGTCAATCTGCCCAAGAAGGAACCGCTGAAGAAGCTGGACCCGCTCCCGAAGAACGCCAAGAATCTGGTCATCGTCGAATCGCCGGCCAAGGCCAAGACTATCGAACGCTTCCTGGGTAGCGGCTACAAGGTCATGGCCAGCCGCGGCCACCTGCGGGATCTGCCGCGCAACCAGTTCGGCGTCAATATCGAAGAAGGCTTCGTGCCGACGTATACCAATATGTGGGATAAGCGCAAACTCATTGAAGACTTGCAGAATGAATACATCCGATCGAAACAAGTCTATCTGGCAACTGACCCGGACCGCGAAGGGGAGGCCATTTCCTGGCATCTGGCCCATTTGCTGGAAATCGACCCGCACGACAAATGCCGTATCATGTTCCACGAAATTACCAAGAAAGCCATCCTTGAGGCCATCAAGGACCCGGAACCCATCGACCTCAAGAAAGTCGACGCCCAGCAGGCCCGCCGCGTCCTGGACCGCATCGTCGGCTATAAACTGAGCCCTCTTCTGTGGAAGAAAGTCTGCAAGGGCCTCAGCGCCGGCCGCGTCCAGTCCGTCGCCGTCCGCCTCATCTGTGAAAGGGAAGAAGCCATCAAGGCTTTCGTGCCGGAAGAATACTGGACCGTCAGTGGAACCTATAAGACCGAAGACGGCCTGACCCTGCCGACAGAACTGACCAAGATTGACGGCAAGAAGGCCGAAATCTCGACGCAGGAAGCGGCCGAAGCCATCGCCCACGACCTGACCTGGGAAAGCCGCGGCGAAGACCACGAACCGGATACGATTGTGAAGGTCGAAAAGCGCAAGCGCAAACGCCAGCCCCAGCCGCCGTTCACGACGTCGACGATGCAGCAGGAATGTGTCAGCAAGCTCAATTTCGGCGCCAAGAAGACGATGATGCTGGCCCAGCAGCTCTATGAAGGCCTCGATATGGGCGACCAGGGCCATGTCGGCCTCATTACCTACATGCGTACGGACTCGGTCCGCATCAACGATGATATGGTCCAGGCCGCGCGGGAGTTCATTACGTCGAACTACGGCGAAGAATACATCCCCGACAAGCCCCGCGTCTACAAGACGAAACAGACCAGTCAGGATGCGCATGAAGCCATCCGTCCGACGTCGCTGGAACTGACACCGTACAAGGTGTCGGAATTCCTGTCCCGCGATCAGCTGCGCCTGTATACGCTCATTTGGAACCGCTTCCTGGCCAGCCAGATGGAATCGGTCGAAACGGAACACATGGCCATCATCATCGACAGCGGCCGCTACGAACTGCGGGCTGCAGGCTACAAAGTCCTGTTCAAGGGCTTTACGGAACTCTACGAAGACGCCAAGAAGGACAAGACTCTGGCTGAGCTGCCCCATATTTCGGCCCATACCGTCGTCCACAACCAGGCCGTCACGCCGCAGCAGCATTTCACCCAGCCGCCGGCACGCTATACCGAAGCCAGCCTGATCAAGACGCTGGAAGAAAAGGGTATCGGCCGGCCGAGTACGTATGCGCCCATCATGGATACCATCCAGAACCGCAATTACGTCGAAAAGAAGGATAAACAGTTCGTCCCGACGGAACTGGGCGTCATCATCGTCGATTTGCTGAAGAAATATTTCGCCCAGATCATCAACGTCGGCTTCACGGCCCACATGGAAGAAGAGCTGGACGCCATCGAACAGGGCAAGGACACGTACCGCCACGTCCTCCAGGAATTCTATGACGTCTTCAAGCCGGAAATGGACGAAGCTGAAGAAAAGATGGAAAAAGTCACCATTTCCGGCCAGGATTCGGGTCAGGTCTGCGAGCTCTGCGGCGCGCCGATGGTCTATAAATTCGGCCGCTTCGGCAAATTCCTGGCCTGCTCCAATTTCCCGGAATGCCGCAATACCAAGGCCATCGTCGAAGACCTGGGGATTACCTGTCCCAAGTGCGGCAAGGGGACGCTCATCAAGCGTAAGTCCAAGCGGGGCCGCGTCTTTTACGGCTGCAGCCAGTATCCGGAATGTGACTTCGTCCTCTGGAACCAGCCTGTCGACAAGAAGTGTCCCCTTTGTGGCAGCATCATGATTGTCAAACATTATAAAAAAGGACCCGATAAGATTTTCTGTAGCAATGCAGAGTGTGAAAACCATAAAAAAGGTGAGGTAGTGCATGAAGAATAGTGTCTTAATCATCGGAGCCGGCCTGGCCGGATCGGAAGCTGCCTGGCAGCTCGTCCGCCGCGGCATCCCGGTAGAACTCGTAGAAATGCGGCCGGTCAAATCGTCGCCGGCTCACCACACGGAATATTTCGCAGAACTCGTCTGCAGCAATTCCCTGCGGGCAGCGAATATTGAAAACGCCGTCGGCCTCTTGAAGGAAGAAATGCGCCGTCTCGGCTCGCTCATCATGGATGCCGCCGATACGCACCGCGTTCCGGCTGGCGGGGCCCTGGCCGTTGACCGCGTCCCCTTCAGCCAGTACGTGACGGAAAAACTCAAGGATCATCCCCTGGTCACCATCCGCCACGAAGAAGTGACGGAATTGCCGGACGACCAGATCTGCATCGTCGCCAGCGGCCCCCTGACCAGTGACGCCTTGGCCGATACCATCCGCCGCCTGACCGGGGAGGATTACTTCCATTTCCACGACGCCGCCGCGCCTATCGTCGCCGTCGACTCCCTGGATATGACTAAAGTCTACCGCGCCGCCCGCTACGGCAAGGGTGGGGCAGACTATCTCAACTGCCCTTTCACCAAAGAAGAATACGAAGCTTTCTGGCAGGCCCTGACGACGGCTGAATGTGCCGAACTCCACGACTTTGAAAAAGACGACAGCGTCTTTGAAGGCTGCATGCCCATCGAAGTCATGGCCGGCCGCGGCATCGATACCATGCGCTACGGCCCCATGAAGCCTGTCGGCCTGGAACTGCCCGGTACAGGCGAACTGCCTTATGCCGTCGTCCAGCTCCGCCAGGATAACGGCAGCGCCACGCTGTACAATATCGTCGGTTTCCAGACCCATCTCAAGTTCCCCGAACAGAAGCGGGTCTTTTCCATGATTCCCGGCCTGGAACACGCCGAATTCGTCCGCTATGGCGTCATGCACCGCAATTCCTATATCAATTCGCCGGAACTGCTCCTGCCGACGCTGCAGCTGCGCAAACAGCCGAACCTGCTCTTTGCCGGCCAGCTGACCGGCGTCGAAGGCTACCTGGAATCGGCAGCCATGGGCCTGTTGGCCGGTGTCAATGCGGCCCGCCTCCTGCAAGGGGAAGACGGCCTGACCTTTTCCCGGCGCACGGCCATGGGCGGCCTGAGCCAATATATTTCCAGCGGCCCGAACGACCATTTCCAACCGATGAACATCAACTTTGGCCTCATGGAACCGCTGGGCATCAAGAAACGCATGAAGAAGAAAGAAAAGAACGCCCTGCTGGCACAGCGGGCACTCGATGAAATTGAACAAATGAAAGGGGATTACCCATGTCTGAATTAATGTCTACAGAATTCCACGCTACTACGATCTGCGCCGTCCAGCGCGACGGCAAGACGGCCATCGCCGGCGACGGTCAGGTCACGATGGGCAATGCCGTCATCATGAAAGGGACGGCCCAGAAAGTCCGCCGCCTCTACCACGGCAAGATCATCAGCGGTTTTGCCGGCTCCGTCGCCGATGCGTTCACCTTATTCGACCACTTTGAAGAAAAATTGAACGAACACAATGGCAACCTCGTCCGCAGTGCCGTCGAACTGGCCAAGGACTGGCGGTCCGACAAAATCCTTCACAAGCTGGAAGCCCTGCTCCTGGTCGCTGACAGCCAGCGCATCCTGCTCATTTCCGGCAACGGCGAAGTCATCGAACCGGACGACGGCGTCCTGGCCATCGGTTCCGGCGGCAACTATGCCCTGGCTTCGGCACGGGCCCTCATGCAGAACACGGACTTGTCGGCCCGGGAAATCGCTGAAAAATCCCTGCATATTGCAGCCGATATCTGCGTCTACACCAACCACAACGTCATTGTCGAAGAAATTTAAGAAAGAGGTATTTTCATGGAAAAAACAGAATTGACGCCAAAACAGATCGTGGCGGAATTGAATAAATACATCGTCGGCCAGGGGGAAGCCAAGAAATCCGTCTCCATCGCCCTGCGCAACCGCTGGCGCCGCAAACGCCTGAGTGAAGACATGCAGGATGAAATCATCCCCAAGAATATCCTGCTCATCGGGCCGACTGGCGTCGGCAAGACGGAAATCGCCCGCCGCCTGGCCAAGCTCGTCGGTGCGCCGTTCATCAAAGTCGAAGCGACGAAATACACCGAAGTCGGTTATGTCGGCCGCGACGTCGAACAGATGATCCGCGACCTCGTGGCCAATGCCATCCGCATGGTCCAGGAACAGGAAAGCCAGCGCTATGAAGAAAAGGCCGAAGAAGAAGCCAACAAGCGCATCCTCCAGGTCTTCTGGCCGAAGAAGTCCATCAAGGAAAAAGTCAAGAACCCGATGGACGTCTTCTTCAGCAGCGATGATGACGACGATGAAATGCCGGAAGAACCGAAGCAGCTGGAAGAGCCGAAGTCCGACCGCCGGCAGAAGATGTTTGAAGACATTTGCGCCCATAAGATGGACGACCGGGAAATCGAAGTCGAAGTGGCTGAACAGAACCAGGGCTTCCAGGGCATCCTGACGGGCAATTCGACGGAAGAACTGACCAACAATTTCCAGGAAATGCTGGGCAGCATCATGCCGAAAAAGAAGAAGAAAAAGAAGATGACCGTCGCCAAGGCCCGGGAAATCTTCAAGGAAGAAGAATTGGAAAAATGCCTGGATATGGACATCATCGTCGACAAAGCCATCGAAGCGACGGAAGAATCGGGCATCGTCTTCATCGACGAATTCGATAAGATCGCCGAAAAGGGCCGTTCCAACGGGCCCGACGTCTCCCGCGAAGGCGTACAGCGCGACATTCTGCCCATCGTCGAAGGAGCTACGGTCAACACCAAGTACGGCCCGGTCAAGACAGACCACATCCTCTTCATCGCTGCCGGTGCCTTCCATGTATCCAAGCCGAGCGACCTCATTCCGGAACTGCAGGGCCGCTTCCCGATCCGCGTCGAACTCCAGTCCCTGACGGTCGACGATTTCCGCCGCATCCTGACTGAACCGAACCAGTCCCTGGTCAAACAGTATAAGGCCCTCCTGGAAACGGATGGCGTCACCCTGGAATTCACCGATGACGGCATCGACGCCATTGCCGAATACGCATACCGCGTCAACTTGGAAACGGAAAACATCGGCGCCCGCCGGCTGCACACGATTTTGGAAAAAATCCTCGAAGATGTGGCCTATGAAGCACCGGATATCGACGAAAAGCACATCGTCGTCAATAAAGAATTCGTTTCGGGCAAGCTGAACGACGTCGTCCAGAACGTCGACTTGAGCCATTATATTTTATAAAACGGGGGAAATATGAACCGACCTTATGCGAAATTAACGATTACCAAGAAGGGGGAACGGGCTGCCCGCAGCGGCCACCCCTGGGTATATGGCGAAGAAGTGACCCATGTCGAAGGCACGTACCAGACAGGGGACATCGTCGACGTCTACAGCGACAAAGACCGCTATCTCGGCACGGGCTTTGCCAACGACATTTCTAAGATACGCGTGCGCATCGTGTCGCGCAATGCCAACGACCGCTTCGACGAAGCTTTCTGGCAGCGCCGGGTCAAATATGCCCTGGACTACCGCAAGACCGTCATGGGCGATAAAGACTTCGCCTGCTGCCGCCTCATCTTCGGAGACGCCGACGACATGCCGGGCCTGACCGTAGACCGCTATAACGACGTCCTCGTCGCCCAGACCCTGTGCTATGGCATGGACCAGGTCAAACCGGTCATCTTCAAGGCTCTCGTCGACGAACTGGCCGCCATGGGCGTCACCATCCGAGGCATTTATGAACGGAACGACGTCAAAGTCCGTGAACTGGACGGCATGGAAGAGTATAAAGGCTGGTATCAGGCCGACTTCCTGCCCCAGCCGGGCAGCGTCTTGACGACCATCGACGAAAACGGCATCCTCTACGATGTCGATGTGGAAAATGGCCAGAAGACGGGATTCTTCCTGGACCAGAAATACAACCGCCTGGCTGTCGCCAAAATCGCTGCCGGCAGGCATGTCCTGGACTGCTTCACCCATACCGGAGCCTTTGCCCTCAATGCGGCCAAGGGCGGGGCGGCCAGCGTCACAGCCGTCGACATTTCCCAGGAAGCCGTCGACATGACCAACGAAAATATCCGCCGCAACGGCCTGGAAGACATCGTCACGGCCAAGCAGGCCAACGTCTTCGACCTCTTGACCAATCTGGCCGACCACAAGTGCCATGACTATGATTTCATCATCCTCGACCCGCCGGCCTTCACCAAATCGGGTCATACCGTCCACAACGCCATCCGGGGCTACAAGGAAATCAACTTGAAAGCCATGAAACTCCTGCCCCGCGGCGGTTACCTCGCGACCTGTTCGTGCTCCCACTTCATGCGTGACGACCTGTTCCGCCGGATGCTCCACGACGCCGCCAAAGACGCCGGCGTCCGCCTCCGCCAGATCGAAGGGCGCCAGCAGTCGCCGGACCATCCCATCCTCTGGAATGTCCCGGAAACGAATTACCTGAAGTTCTACCTGTTTCAGGTCGTGTGAGATTGGTGGCTCGTGGTTAGTGGTTAGTAACTCGCTGGTTATCCTCATCGTATGTGTAGTCCCTTTCTCACAGAGAAAACCTTTAAATTTAAAACTATCTGCTAACCACTAACTGCTAGCCACTAACAACTTAAAAGGGCTGTCGCGATGCGACAGCCCTTTTATTATTCCCTAAAATGCGTATGTTTTACCCGCCAGGCGGTCATCTTGTTGAACAGCCAGAAGCCGTAGATGCCCAGCGTGATGATAGTGAAGAACCACCATTTGATGTAGCTGCCGAAGAGCTGCAGACCTGTTCCATCAAAAGTGAGACGCTGGCCGTCGATGATCGTATTGCGGCAGATCCAGCGGCGGAACATGACTTCGCCCCAAGGATAGGCGATGCCGAACGTACAAATCGTAAGGATGACTAAGATGAGGCCATAGCCGATAAATCCGAGTACAGACCCTTCAAATTTCGATTCCCTTTGTAATAACATAACAATCCTCCTTTATGATATATATAGAAATATGATACCATATTTTTTGTTTGACCAATAGGAGGGAAGCATGGTAGAATAAAAAGGTACTTGCGAGTGTGGCGGAATGGCAGACGCACCAGACTTAGGATCTGGCGCCTCACGGCGTGAGGGTTCGAGTCCCTCCACTCGCACCAAACCGACAACCATCACATTTAGTGGTGGTTGTCTTTTTTATATGACCACGAAAAATCTGGTGCTTTTGACCACACTTTGACCACATTTTAAAAATGCTTAAAACTTTTTAATGCAAAATTTTATATAAAAATGCAAAATAGAAAAACCGGGTGAACACAGTATAAATGATGTGTTCGTCCGGTTTTTCGTAATTTCTGTTTGCTATATCGACTTAATTAAATCTTCTACTGACTACGATGCTTAATAGATGGGATTTCATTTTCGAGTTCACGGAAATCATCCTCATCGGCTTGTTGGGCTTCTTGATCTTTCCTTCTGATATCAAACTCTTCGTAAACGTTATTAACGAAAGTTTTCATTTCATCACGTGAATGATGCCCATGATGTGAAAGAAGCGGAATACCATGGTCAGCTAGGAGCTTATCTACCGTATTGCGCCAATAATCTAATGTCAGGTCTTTCCGCAATTTAACGCGCAACTCAGCGCTTTCTAAAAAGATGGTTACCAGGCGGTTCAAGGAATCTATTTCATCGTTCGTGAGATAATTTTTGGCAATGATAATATCTTTTCTCCGGACAATCGTACCGCTCCAGGATGTCAAGGCCATGTTTGGCTTCTGTGAATCAGCACGTGCCATAATTAAATCGGCAGCTGTTTGCCCGGTAACGCCATAGATGAGCTTATTTTGTGTTTCTGCAAAGAATTGCAATGTAGTTTTGTCCGTTTTGTCGTAATCGGAAGACAGAGAGAAAAGATCTCGCAGTTTCTGGTAGAATCTTTTTTCGCTGGCGCGAATATCACGAATACGGGCCAGCAGTTCATCAAAATAATCTGGGCGGCCATCTGGATTCTTGAGGCGTTCATCATCAAGGACAAAGCCTTTTTGCATGTATTCTTTCAATGTCGTATTGGCCCAGCGGCGGAATTGTGTACCACGTGGAGAACGGACCCGAAAACCGACAGCCAGGATAGCTTCTAAGTTATAGAAAGCTGTCTTATATTTTTTGCCATCTGTTGCAGTAGTAAAGAAATACTTTATTACTGAATCGGCAGATAACTCGCCTTCGGCGATGCAGTGTTTAAGATGCTGTCCAATGTTCTGCTTGCTTGACTGGAACAGTTCGGCCATCTGAGCCTGCGTCATCCAAACCGTGCCGTCATTGGCATATAGACGGACATTTGTTTTCCCATCATCCGTATTATAAATAATAATATTGTCCATATCCAGGTATCCCTTTCTAAATTTTTGTTCTTAGTCCAGACTAAGTGCAGAAACTGGACTATTTTTGTTTTTAGTCAAGTGAGTAGGCAGTTCATCAGACTCACGACCTTCATTCCTGGGCTTCCAGTATTCCGGATACTGTTCGTATTCCAGCGAGAAAGCTTTGTTGACTACCGCGAGGTGTGAATCTTTCAGTAGGGTGGTCTGATTAATTATTTTGTACGTGCTATAGATAATGTATACCTTCTTTGCTGTACGGAGCTTAGAAACGATTTCAGGCGTTAATTTGAAGAATCTGATGTTAGTACGAAGAGATTCTGTGCCGGCTGTGTTTGAATAGGAAACGGAGGCTACGGAGGTGGTGTCAAAATCAGGAGTGGAGCTCTTGATTAAATACTTTGAGTCATCAATATTTATGATGATGGTATCAAGTACCTTATCGCGTGCCGACAATTCCGACATACGGAGCCAGTATTCATCTTTATGGGATTTGGGAGCCAGCTTGATATATGTTGTTTCCAACTTGGTAGCACCATAGAAAAAGGCACTATAAGAAACGGTATTGTCGTCCTCTGGCTCACAGTAAAAGTCAATTGCCTGGGCTGGGGTCCATGATAGCATAGCCATCATGGACATGGCCAATAACGCTTTTTTCATGTTGATTCCTCCTAGTAATAAGGTTAATTGCCATTTTGCTCATAGATAGCATGAGCACTGTTATAAATGGCTTCATCTAATGTGTCCGGAATTACGCTTCTATAAGGCGAATTATCACTGATAATAGTTTTGAAGTTAAAATCACACATATAGAGGAAAATTCGCGTATAGTCTTTGTTATAACCGCTAATTTCTTTTACCCAAAATTTGCATATTCCAGGCGTTGATAATTTAACTAAGCAGTCTGTAGCAATATAGAAATCGGATGTTCCCCGAGTGTATATTTTTTTCCAGCGATCAGGACCGCCTTTATACATATGAGGTAAATGATAGTGATCCGCTATGCGATTGGAGAGGGTTTCAAGAACAATGTAAGGACCAACATCACTCGTTAAAGCTGGAGAGTGGTTCTTCTGCCTGGGGATACCTTTATCATAAGATACGGTGGTCAAGAGGGAGAAGGTTTTTCCAGTGTAATCAAAGTTCAAATGTGTCATATTGAATATATTATCGTTTAAATCCACTTCTTTTATCCAAACGTCTGCAACATTGGTGGTTGAATCATAAGAAAGCGTATCGAGGTCGTAGTAAAAACTTAATCTCGAACTGGAATAAAACCATTTCCACCTTTCACCTTGTCCATTGTCAGCACTGGCAGTCAGGCATACCAAAAGAGTAAGCAGGCTGAGCAGTGCCATAAAAAGTTTTTTCAATAGAAGCATCCTTTCATATTTATTTTTTTGAATTATAAGAATTATTATTTTTCTTTATTTATTTTCAATGACTTCTTTTGTTCCCGTTCAATTTGCTTAATGCTTTTATCCGGAGTTGGTAAATCTTCCGGCATGCTCCCGCACATCGTCCCGGGCCTGCATCCGTGTATTCAGTTCTTCCTGCAGTTTTTTTGCATCGGCCAGATCCATAAGATGATCAGCGCCTGTCTGAGCCAGCCAGAGTTTGAATGGTTCGGCTTTAGGAGAGGGAACGGATTGGATAATTCGCAAAAGTTGTTCTGTATTTGCTGCCAGCGTTTTTCTATGTTTTCCCGTTTGTGTTTCCATCATTACCTGGGGACAATTTGTCCCTATGTAACTGCCAAGTTCCGTATCACGCTTTCGCATCTTCTTTAAATAGTCGGTTGGGTTTGCACTATCTGTTAAAGCAGCTATGACATCGATGACGGAGTAATACCATTGGTCTTCATCTGGGTTCCATGCGGAGCGTATATACTGTGATTCAAATAGTTTGAGTTCGTTCATAGTGTCCTCCATAAATAATCTTTTCTAATAAAATTTTTTCAATAAACATAAATCGAGTGGAATTCCAACCATCACGCACAAATGTTCTAAAGAATATTCCGGATATTCCCGAACGAGGTCGTCCGGCAACAACAGCTCAACGGCAAAGGTACTGGCTTCCCGTTCAATGCGATCTGTTGATACCAGGGTGTTTTCCTTCAGCCACTGGGTATTCATGTTGGTATGGCAGATAGAATGCCCCAGCTCATGGGCACAGACGAAACGTTGCAAAGGATACGAAATTTTATCGTTCAGAATAATGCATTGAATCCGCTTGTATTTTGTGTAATACCCGAGAATGGATTTTAGTGGGGCATATACAATTTGTATGTCGCGAGCCCTTGCAATTTCATAGGGGTTCCATGTCTGGTATCTTTTCGCCGTCTGTACGGCGATTTTTTTTACATCCATAGCGCATCACCGCCTTTGAAAGACAAACTATTTCTGATACTTTTTGGGAGTGAATTTTTTCTTGGCTGTTCGCTTGGCTATTTTCATAGCTGTTTCCAATGAAGCACGCAATAATTCTCTATCTTCTTTGTCTTCAATGTTGCCCATAGCAGCCGAACCATCCAGCGACTCTATCATGTTCTCTAGATCGCGGGCTATATCTCGTTCATCTTTCGGGGTGAGCGGTGGTAAATTCGAGGAATGAATCTCTTTTGAATCGGAATTACCTAACAAATAATCAACGGATACCCCCAGGCATTTAGATATGGCGAGTAATTCATCATCTCTAATTGGACGAATTCCTTTTTCGATTCGATTCATGACGCTGTTGTTGATATGGACCTTATTAGCAAATTCTAGTTGATTCATACCCTTCGCTTCTCGCAATGCAACGATTCTTTTTCCGACATTCATGAATACCACCCCTTTAAATATTTCTTTTTTTAGAAACTATATTTATATCAATCATTGTAAATGTTTCTAAAATAGAAAACAACATACTTTTCTAAAACAGAAAAAATATTTGAAATAGTGTTGACTTTTCTATTTTGGAAAAGTATAATAGCAATATAAAAGATTTCCAAAACAGCAATGAAGGAGGTGATAGATTTGAAAATAAAAAATAAAGTAGATTTAAAATTCATTCGAAACAGACGGTTGCAATTGGGCTTAACCTTATTTGAAGTGGCTCAGGCGCTCGGCTTGAAAAACGCTGGTAATTATTACAAGTACGAAGCTGGAGAATATCAGTTAAGCGCATCAATGTTGCCTCCTCTGGCTAAGCTACTTCAATGTAATATCAACGATTTTTTTTGCCATTAATATTGCTAAAATAGAAAAATATAAGGTGGGAACATGAATAAAAGAGAAAAAGAGCCATGCGGGGGCACGGCTCAGGGATTCATATATCAAAAAACCTATCGGATTGGAAAGAATAACAAATATAAAGAAATGTTTGAACTGGCGACACAAAAGCCTATACGGAAGCGGAGGAAATATCCCGTATCCGGGAAAGATAATCGTGGAGTTTATCACGCAACGCGGTGATTTCCGCTCTGCTGTTTGGAAGTAAATCATCATCATAATCTTCCAGTAACCAATTACAGGAGTACAAAGCTCCGCACAGTTCCTTGATGGTCAATGGAAATTCAGCAACGCCGTCTGGTACATCATCTGTTAAATCATAGTTTTTTAATTTTTCATACCCTGAATGAGTGGCCGATGCAATCCTAGCAGGAATATCGCAACCAATTTCGTAAGCATCTTCAACAAGACATTCCATTACATTAAACATTACACGACATTCAGGATTGGTAAATTGTATTGTTACTGATTGACGATTTCTTTTGAGCTTATTTTTCCTTGACATACTATTGCTCCTTTCGTAAATTATTTTGACTTTTGGGTGTGTCAAGAGTTTTGTGTAAATCGATTCAATAAGCAACATCGTATT
>OKRV01000872.1_pt1 | contig 19812 bp, 22 predicted proteins | sample 1601201 | NCBI WGS metagenome assembly OKRV01 (sample SAMEA3541540, study PRJEB24748) | human gut metagenome | biome: human gut; feature: human-associated habitat; material: faeces | place: China | collected 2012 | reverse complement strand
TTATCGAATGTTTCAACCACCTGCCGTACTTTATGATAGTATGATTTTTGTATCGAATGCAAATCCTATAAAAATAATCTCAGAAGAATAGAAAGTTGATAAAAAAATATTAAGTGTTCATCAAATTTCAGTTTATCAACTAAATTATGAAAAATACCTTATTATTCAAAATGAATATGCGGTATTTTTTATTCACAATTCAATTTTTATGTTCATTTATCATATAAACTCCCATAAATCTATACTCATATTTTGAATTAGTATTTTTTAATAATTCATTCTGAAATTCCTTATCCTCATTACATAAAATCCCCCAATCATCAGAATGGAACTTTAATAAAGCTGACATTAAGTCTTTGTCATTAAATTCCCCACTTTCAATTAAATTATTAACTCCATTTGTCATAACTACTCTCAAATTCATAAATAGCACCAATCCTTTCATATTGTTGTTTTTTTGTTGAGCCTAAGACTACATATTGAAGTGAGTTGTAAAGGAAAATGGAATAAAAATTTTTGGCTGCTAAGTGCAGATCCAGTTGGCCGACAAAAAATTTTATGGAATGGCTTTACAACTTGAATGGAGATATGATAGGCTGGTGCTTCAAAAAAAACGAGATAAAAAAAGAAGTCCATAAGGACTTCTTACCTATTTGAATTCACTCCATCTGGTACCCGATTATAGCAAAAATAAGATTAGATATTCTTTGCTTTACATTGGTCGCTCGGTAGATGGAACAATATAAGGCAATAGAATATCTTGGCTTATTGTAGCGTTATAAGTGGGTGATGGAGATAGTGCAAAAAAACTTATAATAAAAACTTAATAGATTTACAATTATATTAAAGTTTACTTAGAACATACCCTTTCATTAATATACTTTCGTATTCGTAGCACCATTTACAGTTATATTTATTTTCCCACTCAACTAAAGTTAATATTTCAATTTTTTCATTTTCTACTAAACAGGTATTTCTATCTAAAGCTTCAAATTTATCAAAAAACTCGGCATCTTTTAGCCAATCAAAATATTCTCTTAAAATAGATATTTTTTTATTATCCATATACAAATATTGATCCTTTACTTTAGGCAAACAATGAGTTATAATCTTATTATCAGTAAGGGTGTAACTTCATTGTTATGCCTTTTTTATTTTATATAATTCCTTTTTCTTTTAAACTTGAATATTTATCATCACCTATAATTACATGGTCTAAAAGTTCTATGCCTAATATTCTTCCACATTCCTTAATTCTGTTAGTTATATCAATATCTTCTTTACTTGGTGTTACATCACCGCTAGGGTGATTATGAGTTAAAATTACACTAGAAGCATTACTAAGAATTGCAGTTTTAAAGACTTCTCTAGGGTGAACTATGCTAGTATTTATAGACCCTATAGATACAGTATTTATAGAAGTTATTTTATTTTTAACATCTAAAGTTAATAAAACTAAATGCTCTCGGTCAGTTCCATCTAAATATTTATTTACTATTGTAAAAACATCATTAGGTGAACTTATTTGCTTATTTTCAACAAGCATACTTTTTACTTTCTCCATCTTTATCGTTACAATATTTATTCTATTCATATAATCAAATCCTTTCATTTAAGTTAAACACTCTCGGTTAGCACCTAGTGTTGTTGTTTTTTGTTGAGCCTAAGACTACATATTGAAGTGAGTTGTAAAGGAAAATGGAATAAAAATTTTTAGCTGCTAACTGTAGATCCAGTTGGCAGACAAAAAAATTTTATGGAATGGCTTTACAACTTGAATGGAAATATGATAGGCTGGTGCTTCAAAAAAACAATATAAAAAAGAAGTCCCTAAGGACTTCTTACTTATTTGGCTGCACTCCATCGGGTACCCGATTATAGTAAAAATAAACTTAGATATTCTTTGCTTTACATTGGTCGCTCGGTAGATGGAACAATGTAAAGCAATAGAATTTCTTAGTTTATTGAAACGTTATAAGTGGGTGATGGGAATAGTGCCAGGAAAACTAAAAATTTATAATAAAAAGATAATATTTTATTTTTAAATATACTATAAATAACTGTTGAATTTTATCTATTTTTAACATAAAAATAAAAGTGTTCCCGAAGAACACTTTTATTTTCATTTATACTTTATATTCAATTGAATCTTCACTTTTAATAATGAACTGATTTTCATTATCCTTAATTTTATATTCAACTTTCTCTATATTATCTTGTTTTTCATTAGATAAAATAATCTTATCTTCATTTTTATTAATCATAAATATTTCTCTCCATATTTTTTATTTAAAATTGAGATGTTAATGCTAATTCTTGTGTTAATAATTCTCCTGATACAATGTGATTGAATAATGCAAAATTACTTTTTCCTTTTTTATCTTGAATCATCACAAATCTATTATCTTTATTTAAAGTTTTATCATAAGCTTTATGGAATATATTTTTAACTATAGGACTATCAAAGTTCATATCACTATATTTTAATTCCAATCTTTCCAATAATGCTTTATTTTCAACTTTTATATAATCTAGCCATATTACACTTTCATCTATTTCTGATTTATTGTACAACCTTAAATAGTTTCTAGGCTCATTATCTTTTACTGTAAATACTATTCTATCTACAGATCTACCTTTCTTAATTTTCTCTTTTATCTTTATTTCCATAATTCCAGTAGAATTTATTTCATCAATACTTCTCTTTAAAATATTGGTTTCAAAAGAATTAAAGGTTTTGTTTTTATCTCCTAGCTGCAACATATCCCTTAACTCTTTAACTGAAAATTCAATATCTCTTTTTGCTCCAGTCCAACTTCTCAATATTATGTAAAATCTTTGAGCATAAATACCTTTTAATCTATATATAACTTGTAAAGCATTTTGAGTATGCCCTAATCCTAAATCAAAAAGATATTTATATAGTTTAGCTGGAACAACAACTTGATAATTTCCAGTTTCTTTTTCTATATAAAAGTGGCTTATTAATGAAGCTATCATTTTAGCCCTAATTCCATCTCGTGTAACTGTATCAAATGTAATATTACAATTACTTAATGCTGAAAAGGTTTCTTTTAAGGAATTTTCTGTTTTATCATTTTTTCGTTTAAAAATTTCATTAAAATCTTCAGGAGTTAATTTGCATGTTAAAGTTTCTATCTCACATAGACTTTTCCACTTTAATATATCATCTTCACTAAGTTCAGTTTTCCTATTTTCAGCTATTATATATTCTTTATTATCTCTTTGTATCGCATACATTAACTTTAAAAATAAGTTATTCTCTTTTTCTCCTATTGAATATCTACCCCTAGCAATACTATTAGGTGTTGCTAATATCTCATAAGTCATTTATTCACCACTTTCTATTATTTTACTTATTAATATTAATATACACATACAACATCATTTTTGCAATAATGATGTTGTATTTTATAATTTAAAGTATCAATTTGATGTGGTATCAATTTGATGTTGTTTTGGTATCAATTTGATGTGGTATTATATATTTTTAGTATCAATTTGATGTGGTATAAATCTTCTAAAGTATCAATTTGATGTGCTTTAAGTATCAATTTGAAGTGCTTAATGCTCCACAATTTAGTAAAATAGCCATATTTAAGACCTTTAAATACTATACATAAATACTATACATAAATACTATTATTCTTAAATTCTGATGAAAGGTTATCCTTTCATCAGAATTTTTATTTATTTTATTTCATCTTTCAAAGTTCTAAGAATTGAAGTAGCCATCATAGTTTTGTCAAGTTGTTCTAATATATCATCAGTTATAACAATTTGATTATCTTTCATTTTTTTATGTTGTTTAAGGATAGACACTAAACCTTGATATACGCTTTTTAAATCTGATACTAATTTATAATTTTCTTTAAATTCATCAGATTTATCTTTATTCTCCTTAGACTTTGCTTTCATTTCTTCTAATTCTTTTCTATAACGTTCCTTTTCTTCTTTATTAGAATTAGCTTCATTTTTTATATTTTCAATTTCTGCTAAATATTTATTATCTAAATCTTTTTTTAGTTCTTCTCTTAATTTATTTTCAAGTTTCTTTATTTCTTCTTCCGACTTATTTTCACTTTTATCTAATTCACTTTTTAATTTTAAAACTTCATCACTTATAATTTTCTTGCTTCTAAGAGCTTCGTCTTTCTCATTTTCTATTTTTCTTATTTCAACTAACTTTTCATTTTCTAACCTTTTAAGTTCATCAGCTTTTTCTTGTTCAAGTTTCTTTAGCTTTACTTTTAACTCTGTAGCTTCTTCCTTACTAATTTCAACTTTATTATTTATTATTTCTAAGATAACTTTTTGATTATCTTCACTTAAAGAAGAAAATTCACTTGCATTAGCAATAGTTAAATTACCATTTTCAAGTATTTCTTTTAACTCTGGAATAAGATTTTTATTTATTCTTTCATATCTGCCTACTTGTGTTGGAGATAATTTTAAATCATTAGCAATTATTTCTCTTATCTTTCCTGGAACTTTCTCACCGTTTTTCTTTTTAGTTTTATATAGTTCAGTAAGCCTTTTTACTTGTTCCAGCTTTTCTATTTCCGTTAACTCTCTAGTTTGAGCATTAGCTTGAATAAGAATTATTTCACTATCTATGTCATTAGCTTCAATTACTTTACAAGGAACTAAAGCAAATATTTCATTTCCTTGTTCAACTAATTGTGTAAGAGCAGTATATCTTCTTTCACCACTTATTAACTCATATTTTCCATTATCTAATTTTCTAACTACTAAATTATGATTTAATCCATTCATTTTAATATCTTCTGCCAGTTCATCTACATTCACTATTTCATAGAAATTTTTCTTATTTCTTTCAATATTTTTTATATCTATATATTGAACGTTGAAGTTGTTTTTAGCTTCAAGTTCATTTGCTTTCTTAACATTTTGTGATACTTGATTTAACATTCCTTGACTTAATGAAAATTTCTTACTCATATTTATAACAACCTTTCTTTATTTAACTATTTTTTATTGTATGGTGTCCCTTGGGGACACCTACATTTTTAAAATACTTCTTTACATAAATCTCTATAATTAATACTTGCCCTAGCTTTTTTATTACCAAATACTACAGGACATTCATCAAATGTACTTTCTATTACTTTTACATTTTGTTTTATTGTAGTGTTAAACATCTTATCAGCTAATAGCTTTTTTAATTCTTGCTTTATTACCCTATTTACTGTTGTTGCCGTATCCATTGTAATAAAACAACCTTTGAAATTAAGGTTAGGATTAAATTCTTCTTTTATTTCTTGTATACTTTCTAATAAATATTCAAGTCCATCAAGAGCGAATTTGTCTATTTTTATTGGGACAAAAACTTCATCACTAGCACATAGAGAATTGACAGTAATCATATTTAAACTTGGAGGGCAATCTATTAAGCAATAATCATATTCATCATTAATTTTTGCTAGAGCCTTTGCTAATCTATTTTGTTGACTTCTATTAACATCTAAAAGAATTTTCTTTTCAGTAAAAGCTAGAGCAACATTACTAGGTATTATTTCTATGTTTTCAAAATCTGTTTTTTTGATAACTTTATGTATATCTAAATCTTTATCTAATAAAACATCTGATACTGATAAATCGTCCATACTATAAGCTTTAAATAGCTTTGTAAGGTTACTTTGTGGGTCAAGGTCTACTAATAATACTTTCTTGCCTTGTTGGCTTAAACAAGCCCCTAAATTAGCTGTAGAAGTTGTTTTTGCAACTCCACCTTTTATATTAAAAATTGATACTTTTTTCATAATTAATTCCTCCATTTTCTAATTAATATTTATTTAAAATCTCATTATATTTGTTATTGGTAGGTGTCCTTTGGGGACACCTTTTGGCTTATCTAAAAATTAGAACAAATGATGTTGCTAGGGTAACTAGTAGGTTTAATATAACTATTATTATTGAAGCAATATTTAATTTTTTTTCTGTCATTTTTATTGATACCTCCTTAATAATTTGTTATTATTAAAGAAGAATGATTTTGGAACAGGAGGGGGGTAAACCCTCCCTTGACTAGCCTACTTGCTAAGTAGTGAGATGAGATTAATAATTGCAATAACTAAATTGAGCAATGCAGTTAAAAGAATTATTAATTTGTCAGTTCCGATTTTGTTCTTCTTTTTTTTCTTTTTTTTCACCAAATCACCCCCTTTCAATAAATGAAACTATCTTTTGAAAACTTGTATATATCTAACTTTACGAGGTACTTCTTTACATTTGATAGATACTAAATCTTCATGCCCTTGGGAAACATATAAAATCTTAAAATCTTTTAATTCTTCAATATCTTTAATTTTCATATTCCCCAAAAGGTCAACTCTCATTTTTGATTTATCAGTTATTTCTTTATCAGTAGCAGATAAGAAAATTTTGTATTGGCACATACTATCAACTCCTAAAATATAAATTTTAAATTAGCACTCCTACCGTCGTGTTGTTGTTTTTTTGTTGAGCCTAAGACTACATATTGGAGTGAGTTGTAAAGGAAAATGGAATAAAAATTTTTGGCTGCTAACTGCAGATCCAGTTGGCCGACAAAAAATTTTATGGAATGGCTTTACTACTTGAACGGAAATATGATAGGCTAGTGCTTCAAAAAAACAATATAAAAAAAGAAGTCCCTAAGGACTTCTTACCTATTTGGATACATTCCATCGGATACCAGATTATAGTAAAAAGTAGTAAAAAAGTGTTCCCAAGGAATACTTTTGGTTTTACTATTTTATTCATAAAATCATAATTTCTATTTATAACAATCAGGAATATCTTCAGTTACTAAAGAATCATCATCACAACTAATTTCATTACTATAATTTACTTCATTAATAGATGGAGTAATTTCAGAATTAGTATCAGTAACATTATGTGTTACATTTGTGTTACTTGAACTTTTATTAATATTTTCACTAGTATTTGATTTTAAAGATATAGCATTATTAAAAAGTAACTCATTAAATTTATAAGAAATATCATCAGTATTATTTTCAGAAACATACTTATAAATTAAATATCTTACAGTTTCAGAAAAATTAGTTTGATTTTCTATAAATTCTTTAATAATAGGACTATCAGTTTTTTTAAGTCCAAATGAATATACAGATCTTTTCTTTTTTTGAGTACCAGCCATAAAATTTCACCTACCCGAATTACTTATTTTTAGATTGAATATACTTAGATTTTAAAACTCCGAAAATTTTACTGTTAGTAAAATTGTATAAACCTTTAGCTTCTAAAGTAACAGTATATTCTTTTGGAATATAAAGAAGTTTAATATCAGCTCTATCACAGAAATTCTTTAAGTTTGCTTCTAAATAATTTCTCATAAAGATAGAACCACCACCATATACACAAACAACATCAATTTCATTATTAGCTTTTTGAATTTCAGTTTTAATATGATGTAATATTTCTTCTGCTTCTTCATCTATATATTGTTCTACAATTTCCATAGCATCATCATGGAATTTATGACTATTATCAATTAATATTCTTGAATAATCTTGTCTACTAAATTTGCTTAATCCTTTTAATGCTTTAAATTCCTCAATAGCTTTATCAATAGCATGACCTATTCCGTTATTAGTACCTTTTATAAAGTCTGGATTAAATTCTATTCCCTTAGTTATAGGAAATTCAGAAGTACCTTCACCTATAGCTGCATGAAGAACTCTAGCATCTTTAAAATAGTCATTATTTAGCTTACTATTATTTTTAAGATTATATTCTTTGAAGATATTGTTATCACATTCTTTTAAAGCGAAAATGCTTGTTACACCTTCAGGTATTACTTTAACAAATTCAAAATCTATTTTAACCCTAGCTATCGAATTACCAATATGAACTGTTACTATATGTGATTTATTTAAGAACTTATCTGCAAACTCTAATGACTTTTTATGTGAATAGTAACTAATAGGTAAAGCAGTTGTCATATCAACCGTTATGTTAATAATATCATAAAAATTATTAAATCTATTATAGTATTCTTTTACTCCAAATCCAGCAATTTGAGCTAAAGTATTAACCATTACTATATCACTTTCAATTTTGTTGTTATCAATTCCAACTTCAATGTTTCTAACTTTTTGTCCCGATTTCAAAGCGTAATTACCAATATAATATATACCTGATGGATCTTCACAAGTAACTATTAAATTATCAGAAATATTTTCTAAAACATATTCCTTGTTTACTTCATCTAAATTAGGTAACTTTCTAACCTTAGCAAAAACATTAGGTTGAGATATTGAAACACCGTTAATTATTAAATCATGCTCACTATTCCCGTTATCATTTCCTACTTTTAATAGAATTTCTTTATCATTCATCCTAAATCCCTCCATACAATACGTTATTAATAAAAATGTATTCAAATGTATTTTATATTTGCATTGTAATGTATTCGTAATACAAAATCAATACAAAATATATAAATACAATAAAAATGTAATGCAAATATAATAAAAATATATTTCAAATGTAATATATTTTTTAATTTTAATGCAAATGAAATACAAATACAGTGATAATGTATTACATTTATATTAAAAATACAATAACATTGTATTATAAATATTATGTTAATTTTTAACATATATATGTTATAATGATAATATGGTATGTTACAAATATATTTTAAGGAGAATTTGTATGGTTGATATAAATATTGATGAACTTGTTAAATATGTTAATGATAAAATGAGGAATGGTTTATCTATGACTCAAATAGAAAAAGAGATGAAAGTTGGAAAAGATTCAATAAGAAAAAAGCTAAATAGAAATGGGTATAAATTTAATAATAATAAAAGACAATATATAAAAATAAAAGAAAATAATGGTGACATTAAGGGGATACCAGGTGTTAAAAAAACAAAACAAGATATTATTAAAAATGATAATAAAACGAAAAGTGTTCCCGAAGAACACTTTTTAACACAAGAAGAAATAAAGATATTAAAAGTTATTGCAAAAAATTATAACAAGATGAATACAGATTATAAACTGGAAGGTGAAATAAAAGCTAGATCATTTAAAACATATAAGAATGTAATGGATAAATTTGTAGGCTATTGTAAAGAAAATAAATTATGTCAAAAAGATTGTATAGCAATAGCATTATTAGATTTTATGAATAAATAGAAAAAGTGTTCCCTAGGAACACTTTATTATTTTATATGAATATAATGAAGAAGTATGATATAATTATATTAATATCAATATAACCGTATATAGATGGATACGGTGGTTTGGACATTTCTCCACCTTGGCTATTGGTGATTTATCACTAATGAGCGAAAGGTGGTGGTATTGGAGATGCAAGAGATTATAATAATAGGAGTTATAGTATTAGCTCTGATTAGAATGATATTGAAACATAACAAGGACTTTTCTTTGGAATTACAAGTAAAGATATTTGGTTTGAATATAAAAATCCAAAGCAAAGAAAAAAAGCACCCATCTAGCAAATAGCGTGCTTTTTTTCTTAATTTAAAAATCATTAAATTTCACCAATAGCCCGAAAGCTAAAAATGTTCTGATTAGGTTAGTGTTAGTAGCACTAACTTTTTCTTATTTATATTATATCAAAAATAAATTTAAAATAAACAAAAAATTAATTTATATTAAATAATATTATTTTTTTTGAAACTAAAGAACGTATTATCTCCAAGTATTATGTGATCTAAAAGTTTGATTCCTAATAATTCACCAGACTCAATAAAACGTAAGGTTTCCTCAATATCAGTTTTACTTGGAGTAGGATCTCCACTAGGATGATTGTGAACTAGAAGGATACTGATAGAGTTAGTTATTATAGCAGTTTTAAAAACTTCAACGGGAGTAGTATGCAAAGTATTTATTGTACCTATTGATATTATAGATATAGAAGTTACATAGTTTTTTGAATCTAAAGTAATTGCAACTAAAATTTCTTTATCAAAATTCACATAAAATGGTTTTACATATTTATAAGTGTTTTCAGCAGAATTAAGTTTTTTTCTTAATGAGAAAAATCTTTTATTTTTTTTAGTATTGTTTCTTGAATATAAATTTTTTTCATATAAAATCTCCTTATAATAGATTAAAAATTTTCAAAAATATTATATAAGAAAAAAATAAAAATAGAAAGATAATATAACTTTATATTATCTTTCTATTTTTGTTAAGGTATATATTTATCAACATCTTCAGCTATTTTACTTGTATATTTAGAAAAATCATCAATAGTATATTCATCTGAAAATTCTTCGTTAAATTTATTATTTTTTGCAATTAAAGGTAAAACAGAATCTATTTTACTTCTAATACTTAATAATTCAAGTTCAATATCAATAGAATTTAAATTTATAAGTTTTGATTGAGATTCATTATCAAAAACTAAAGAATCTAATGATATATTGAAATTTTCAGATAATTTAATCAATGAATTAAGTGAGGGAGCAACTTTCCCAGACTCATAGGCAGAAATAGCTTGTTTAGTAGTTTCAAGTATTTCAGCCAATTGACTTTGAGTTAAATTATTAGACAATCTTATTTTTTTTAGTTTTTCTGGAAAATTTTCTAAATACATATACATCACCCTATTATATTTATAACCTAAGTTAATGATTAAAATAAGTATAAAACAAAAAGTAAATAAAAAAGTTACTAAAGTAATAAAAAAATTGACAAAAGTGTTTTAAATATGTTATTATAAAAACACATTATTCGACAGAATAAAACAAAAAACTTTAAAACATAACATGAGAAAAGGGAATTTTCCACCCTAGCGGTTTGGGTGAACTATATACTTTTTTAGGAGGAATTATGGTTAATAAGGGAAGTTGGAAAAAAGATGATGAATTATTAATAATTATGTTTAACAATGGTTGCACAGCTTTAGATATTTCAATAAAATTAAATAGAACAAAGGAAGCAGTGCAAAAAAGAATACAATATTTGAAAAGGAAAAAAGTAATATTTGAAGGTAATAGAAAACTAAAACAAATAGAGTTAAGAGAAATAAATAAGGCAATAAACTATGAAAGTAGTAAATTTATGAGCAATAGATCACTTGTTAAATCAAGTTTATCAGCATATAAGAATAATTCTAAAGGAGATTTAGTTTTAGATAAGGAAAAAGCTAAAGCAAATGGATATGAATATACTAGTGATATGCCAAGAAAATTAGGAAATAATGAAGGTAGAGAGTATGATAAAACATTTTTATATAAAAAAATAGGTTAATAATTTACAGGACTTGAGGGATTACAAAAAATATAAAATGCAAATTTTAATTAGGGTCTGTAAGTTTATCAAGGGGAGGTTTTCTCCCCAATAAATAAAAGTGTTCCTCGGGAACACAAAATAATATAAGGTTAGAGGTGTATTATGAATTTAAAAAAAATAAAAGAAATTTTAAAGAATAGGAAAGTGCAAATAATAACAGGAACAGTAGCTGGAGTTTTAGCGTTAACAGTAGCTGGAACAATAATATTAAATAATAAAAATGTAGAAAATAAAAATATTATTGTAGAAAAAGATGATAAAAAAGTTTCTAATGAAGAAAATATTGAGATAAAAGAGCAATTAGAAGAATTAAAAAGTATAGATACATCTAATATGTCAGATGAAGAAAAAAAGGAACTAGAAAATAAGATAGCAGATACAGAAAAGAAGGTAGCTAATAATAATGATGAAGCAGGTAAAGAAGTTACTTCGAATACTTCAATATCAAAGCCAAATTCTACTTCAACAACTATAGAAAATAGTAGTACAAGCACTAACACTAATAAAGGAAGTAATTCTAATAGTAAGCCATCTAGTGGAAGTTCTTCTAATTCCAATAGTAGCAATAATACGGGAGGAAGTTCTACTAGTGGTTCAACAGGAGGAAATACTAGTAATAAGGAAGAATCTCATACTCATAACTGGGTACCAATTACTAGTGTGGTACATCATGATGAACAAGGACATAACGAGAAAATACTAGTTAGTGAAGCATGGACAGAAGAAATTCCGATTTATGAGGATAAAGAAGTTGCAATCTGTAATGGTTGTGGTGCAGATATAACTAATAATCCTACAGAACATAATATGAATCATATGTTAAATGGAGAAAAGGGGGGATGGCATACGGAGTGGAAGCAAGTACAAGTAGGAACTAATAAAATAAATCATGATGCAGTATATGAAGATAAATGGGTTGTTGATAAAGCTGCTTGGGATGAAACAGTTACTACTGGATATAAATGTAGTAGTTGTGGAGCAACTAAATAGTATGATTTATAAAAAGATAGAAGAATTTTTTGATAAATATTTTGAAATTATATTAAAAATAGCATTAATTATAAATGTAGTTATGATAGTGATTTTATTCTGTATGATAAACACCTAGAAATTAAGATGCTTTCTATAGTAATAAAAATATTAAAAGGTGTTCCCGAAGGACACAAAACTTGATAAGTTAATTTTATTTAAAACACCTATTAGTTTAGGTGTTTTTTTAGTACAAAAAATTATGTAACATAAAGAACTTCAACTATTTAATATGGTTGGAGTTTTTTAATTGCATAATTTAAGAAAGTGAAAGGGGGGAATTAAAATGAATACTTGTGTAATGTGTGGAACTATTGTATTAAATGGAGATCATGTTTGTAAGTATTGCACAGAAAAAATTGAAAATGAAAAAAATAAGGAGGGATGACAGTGAGAAAACTTAAAAGAATTTTAAGTTTAGTTCTAACTATGTGCATTTTTATAGGAATGGGAAGTGATATAAAAGCACAAGCACAAACTATAGAAGAAGTTGCCAAGTTAGAAATCAAAGTTAATGGTAAAGGTACTGTTATTGTTGATGATGGCTATTCAAAATACTCTTTAGAAGATAAGGATGTATTAAGAGCTAATGCAACTGTAAATAGTGATTTGAAATTAACAGTAACTCCTAATGATGGATATTTAATAGCATCTGTAAGTGGTGTTGATTCTCAAGTTGGAGAAAGTGGAAACAGTAGGATATATGATGTTAGTACAAAATCCGATAGTACTTTTATTGATGTAAACTTTGAAAAAGAAACTAAAGAAGAAGTTGAGAATGAGATTAAAGAAGAAACTAATAATGAAATAAAAGAAGAAGTTAACAATGATATAAAAGAAGAAACTAAAGAAGAAGTTAATGATGAGATTGAAGAAAAAAAGTGTGTATCTGAAGAAGCTAAGAAGTTTATTGCAGAATATGAAGCAGGTAACTATGATTCTTCAGAATCATTAGAATTTAGAAAATCATTAGTAGCTTCTAATAACCTAGAAGAGTATGTTGATTCTCAATTCTTCTTTAAACAAGAGTATATCGAGGATTTAGAAGAAACTTATTTAGGGGATTTACTTACACTTATTAGGTTATCATCAAATAATATAACATCTACAAATGATTTATTTGATGCTTACTCTCAAGTAGATGCTAAGTATATTTTGATACCATCTATTAATAGAATGGCTAGGTCAAGCTTTGGTTTCTCTGCATTGGATAGAAGTGTAACAGTAATGAGACCTAATCATACTAATATCTCTGCTTCCGAAAATAGTGTAACTTACTATGAGGGTGGTATCTTTATGGGACAAACTGGTGTCTATTCTGTTAATGGTAGAGCAGCCTTTTGTGCTGACCACACTAAGGCAGATCCACCATCAGGTACTGGATTATCAAATATACAAGAAGTAACAAACGATACTATTAGAAAGATATTGTATTACGGTTCTGAAGGACCAGCTCAAATTAGTGGTTGGACTTATAATTCTTTAAGATTAGGAACTGCTATGGCAATATCTAATATTAGACATGGTACTAATAAGAGTATGGGTGTAAGATTAACAAATGCAGTTTCAGGACTTGCATCTCCACCATCATCTTTTAAGGCTTATATTGGAGATCCATCAAATTCTGCATATCAATCAATTGCTTATTGGGAATATAGTCCCAAGGGTTCATTACAAATATCTAAATCTTCTGCTGACCCATCTATTACAAATGGGAATAGTTATTATGACATAACAGGTGCAGAATATGGGGTATTTACTGGTTCTAATGCAACTGGTCAAGTAGCAACTCTTACAATAGGTTCTAATGGTTGGTCTCAAGAAATTTCTTTAGATGCAGGAACTTATTATATAAAAGAAATTAAGGCTCCAAAGGGATATGCTTTAGATAATAATATATATCCTATGACAGTTACTTCGGGTAGTAAAGCTACAGGAAACTTTACTGATAAACCACAAACTGACCCTGTAGGTGTGCTTTTAAGAAAAGTAGATGCTGATACTGGAAATGCTTCACCTCAAGGTAGTGGAACATTAGAAAATGCCGAATTTACTTTTAAATTTTATGCAGGTGAATATAATGATGGTGTTAATCCAGCAGATTTAGGGATTAGCCCTACTAGAACTTGGGTTATGAAAACTAATAGTTTAGGATATACAGAATTGAATGATTCTTTTAAAGTTTCAGGAGATCCATTTTGGTACACTAGTTTTGGAACTCCTACATTACCTTTAGGGACAATAACAATTCAAGAAACTAAAGCTCCAGTAGGGTACAAGATAAACAAAGAAGTATCTGTAGTTAGAATAACTCCTAGTGGTTCTGCTGATAATGTGTACACATATAATGAACCAATAATAAAAGAAGATTCTTTAAACTTTGTTATAAAAAAGGTTCAAAGTGGAACATCAACTTTAATACCTAATGCTAAGTTTAGACATACTTTACCTGATGGTACTACAGAAGAGTTACAAACTGGTTCAAATGGTGAAGTAGTTATTAGAGGTTTAACTCAAGGTATTCACAAAATAGTTGAGTTTGAAGCTCCTGAAGGTTATGAAGTAAATAAAAATGAATTTGTGTTTGAAGTTAAGACAGATAACACTATAAGTGTTATTTCTAATACAACAAACATGGGTATGAGTTATTCAGAGTTTGAGGGTGATGGAATTTTAACTGTGAATGATTATGTTAAGCCATTTAGTATAAGATTAACAAAGGTTAATGATAAAGGGGCAGTTTTAGAAGGTGCAGAGTTTACTTTATATTCAGATAGTGCTTGTAATAATACAATAGAAACACAAGTAAGTGATGTAAATGGTAATCTTAAATTTAAAAATTTAATACCAGGAACAAAATACTATATGAAAGAAACTAAAGCTCCTGAAGGTTATAGAATACCAGTAGATATTTTTGGAAAGGTTCATGTTTATGAAATATATGTAGAATCAATACCAGTTAATAATGTGTTTGATTACTATATAGATGGTGTTAAATACACAGTAAATGATACAGATTCAAGTAAGGATATATATTTAGCTGGAACTAAATCAGATAGAGAAGTAAATATAAAAGTTGTAAATATAATAGGTATGAAGTTACCTAAAACGGGTTCATGGTTAATGATACCTATATTATTAATTGGAGTAGGATTGATGTCTTATTCAGTTTTTTCAAACAAAAAGAAAATGAAAGTAGATAAAGGGGAATAGGGTAATGATAAGCAAGAAAACAAGAAAGATATTTTGTTCAGTATTATTGGCTGGAATAATAGTAGGTCAAATGAGTTCAATAAAGGTTTTTGCAGAAGCAAATACACAAAGTATAGTAGATGTAAGAGCTGAAGTGGGAACACCAGGGGGAGTAGCAAATTTAGGTCGAGGAAGTGCGCAAATAACTATTTCAGGAAATAGTGGACAAACATTAGTAGGGAAAAAGTTTAATGTGTACAAGCTATTTAATGCTGAAAACTCAGCAGGGTTAGAATCAATTAATTATACAATAAATCCCAATTATAAAACTCCATTACAAAATGTAGTAGGTACGAAATTAAATAAAGCAACAACTCAAGTAACTGAATATGAAATAATTGATTATATTCAATCTTTAAATACTAATAAAGTTGAAGGTGCTCATGCAGATCAAACTTTAGAAGGGAGATATAGTGATTTCCGATACTTTGTAGAAGAATTAAGGGATGAAATTAAGAAGTTAAATATTAAAGGTGATGTTATTAATGTAAGTGAAACTAAGGCTGATAATAGCATAGTTATTGAAGGATTAGACTATGGCTATTATGTTGTTGACGAAGTAACGGCTGTAGATGATACTCATTCAGCAAGTTCACTTTGTATGGTTAATACTGCTAATCCAAATGCAGATGTTCAAATTAAATCAGATTATCCTTCTGTAATAAAGAAAATACAAGAAGATGATAATAAAGATAGCATAGGAAATAGCGGTTGGAATGATATTGGGGACTATGAAATAGGTCAAACTGTTCCTTATAAATTTGAATCAAATGTACCAAACATGAATGGGTATCACTCTTATTATTATGCCTGGCATGACAAAATGAATGAAGCTTTAACTTTTAAGAAAGATACAGTTTCTATTACTATTGAAGGAAAGAATAAGAGATATACTTTAAATCCAGGAGAATTTAATATTATTGAAAATCCAGGGAAAGGAGAAACTTTTAAAGTTGAAATTACTGACTTAAAAGCTATAGTAGACAGGGAGTTTAATAATAAAAATGCTTTAGGTGAAAATGAATATGGACAAAAGGTTATTTTAAGATATGATGCTACTTTAAATGATAAAGCTGCTAACGATACTGGTAGACCAGGTTTTGAAAATGATGTTAAGCTTGAATTTTCAAATAACCCTGATGGTGATGGACAAGGTGAAACTGGTGAAACTCCTTGGGACACAGTAGTGTGCTTTACATTTAAGGTTGAAGGTTTAAAAGTTAATGACCATAATTTAAATCTGGAAGGAGCTAAGTTTAGATTATATTCAGATAAAGATTGTAAAAATGAAGTATATGTTAAAAAATCTGTTGATGGATATATAGTAATTAATAGAGATAGCATTGGTGGAACTGATCATACTGGTGGTACTAAACCTCAAGATGCAGTAGAAATGGTATCAGATGCTAATGGTGTATTTAACATAATTGGATTAGATCAAGGAACATATTGGCTTAAAGAAACAGATGCCCCTGATGGATATAGACCATTATTAGATGCAATAGAAATTAATGTAGTACCAACTTATACAACTGATAGAAATAATTATATTAAAGGTGATGGAGCTACTGATAAAACATTAAAGGCATTAGAAGCAACTGCTAAGATTAAATCTTTCTATTCAGGAATATTTAATACTGAAGATTTAAACTTAACTACAGATGTAAATGAAGGTTCTATGAACTTAACAGTTGTAAATAAAGTCGGAACTAAGCTACCTATAACTGGTTCATCAATGACTTTATTAATGATGAGTTTAGGAACAGGAATTATGACTTACTCAATTAGAAGAAAGAAAAAATAGTATATAGATAGGTAAATTTGTTATGGGAAAGAATAATATATTAAAAAAATTAAGTTTTTTATTAGGATTAATATTATGTTCTTACCCTTTGATTAGTGAGATAGTTCAGCAACAGGCTCAGAAAGGGACTGTTGCTACATATCAACAGATGATAAATAATTCATCTAATTCTTCTCTTGAAGAAGTATTATCAAAGGCAAAGGAGTATAATGAAGTTTTATTTGAATCACTTACTTCTTTAAGTAGTGATAAGCTAAGTATTTTAAGTGAAGAAAATTATAATACAACATTGAATATAGGAAATGGAATAATGGGAAGCATAGAAATTCCTAGTATTAACATTAATTTACCTATATATCATGGAACTAGCGATGAAGTATTATCTGCTGGTGTAGGACATCTTAATGGAAGTAGTTTACCTATAGGTGGGGTTAATATTAAAAGTATATTAACGGCTCATAGAGGATTGCCTAGTTCTAAGTTATTTACTAGATTAGATGAATTAGTAGAAGGCGATTTATTTTTCATAAGAGTATTAAATGAAACATTAGCTTATAAGGTTAATGATATACAAGTAATTGATCCTGAAGATGTTGCTGGATTAGAAATTGAAGAAGGCAAAGATTTAGTTTCTCTTATAACTTGTACTCCATATGGGTTAAATACTCATAGGCTTGTAGTAACTGGTGAAAGAACTGAATATGAACCAGCTATATATGAGAATATAGAAAGTAAAAATATGTCTATTAGAGAATATGTATTTTTAGCAATCCCATTTGTATTTTTAACAATAATTGTTGGAAGGAGGATTAAGAGTGCTAAGAAAAAAGCTTAAAGTATTGGTATCAACATTAATATTATTAAGTGTACCAATTAGTGTTATGGCTTCACCGAGAGCTATAATTAGTGATTCGGTAATTATTAATAAAGGAGATGGAAGTGTAGTAATTCCACCAAGTGAAGTGTTAGATGAAATACTAAATAATGAAACTTCTTTATCAAATAAGGGAAGTATAACTATAAAATTAGCAAATGTAAAAAATAATCAAAGTAAAGAAGGCGTTGAATTTTCAATATCTAAGATAGCAGATATTGAAGATGGGCTTTATAAAGTAAAAGAAGATTACAAAGGTGTAGAAGTTGATTTAAATAATATAAAAACTGCTAATGATTTAGAATTAGCAGCCGAGCTATTTAAGAAAGTAGCAAAAACAGACAATTTAATGAAAACTAATGCTAATGGAGAGTGTAATATTGAGGATTTAGATGTGGGAGTATATTTAGTATATGCTAAGAATATAGCAAATTACGATAATATAACTCCTTTTATAGTTTCAATTCCTTCATGGAATGAAACAGATAAATCTATGTCTTATGATATACAAGTAATACCTAAACATACTGAAATAATAAAAAAAGATAAGACTAAGGTTCCAGCAACAGCATATGATGGAAATTCAATTTATTTAGTTTTAGGAGGTATGGGTTTAATAGGTAGTTCAACTTTATTTTTTAAGGCAAGAAAGAAGGAGTAACTTTGAAAAAGATAGTAGCAAGTGTTTTATTAGTAATTTCTATAATATTTCTATTTAAAGGTTTTATAGATTGGAAATATAGAATATCTAATAAAGTAAATAATGATAGTATTCGAGAGTTGGTAACTAACGAAAATGGGGAAGATCCATTAAATAGAATTATAGATTTTCAAAAATTAAAATCTATAAATAAGGATGTAGTAGCATGGATATACATTCCTGGAACAAAAGTGGATTATCCAATACTAGTAGGTGAAAGTGATGAAGAGTATTTATATAAAAATATAAATAAGGAGCATACCCCCCTAGGTTCCTTATTTGGTTTTAGTGGTACAAACTTTACAAAGGGTAATACTTTCATATTCGGACATAATATGGCTAGTAGTCAAATGTTTGGTGAACTTAGAAAATACTTATCTTTAGACTTTTTAGAAGAACATAGATATATATATGTATATACAGAAAGAAAAGCTATGAAATGTGATATATTTTCAATCTTTATTGCTAATGAAAATGATGATGTGTTTAGTGGTCAATATGAACTTGGGACTGTAGAATATATAGATTTACTTTCAGAATTGGTTAATAGAAATAATTATAGTAATAATAACTTGAAAAAGGATATTATAGAATATTCAACTACACAAGTTTTTAATCTAATAACTTGCTACGGAAGAGAAGGTACTTCTGATAGATTACTTGTTAATGGAATAGTTGTAGAAGAAAAAATAAGATAAATGATAAAGGTGTTCCTAGGGGACACCTTTTAATTATAAGATAAATTACAATATCAAGTGCAACACTAATTAATTGCAAAAAAAAATAACCCATACGGGTACGTTCATGTTAAAGTAATAATTGACTAGAAAA
>OKRV01000835.1_pt1 | contig 20279 bp, 13 predicted proteins | sample 1601201 | NCBI WGS metagenome assembly OKRV01 (sample SAMEA3541540, study PRJEB24748) | human gut metagenome | biome: human gut; feature: human-associated habitat; material: faeces | place: China | collected 2012 | reverse complement strand
AGCTGATGGTGGAAATATTGCTTTAGTACAAGATGGAGATATTATTTCTATTGATATTTCAAATGGAAATTTAGATTTACTTGTAACAGATGAGGAATTAGCTAAGCGTAAAGAAAATTTAAAGCCATTTGAACCAAAGGTTAAAGAAGGCTATTTATCAAGATATGCTAGGTTAGTAAGCTCTGCAAGTAGTGGAGCAGTGTTTAGGTAGTGGATAGTTAAGTGACAAGTGACAAGTTTCAAGTGACAAGTTTTAAGTGACAAGTTTCAAGTGACAAGTTTTAAGTGACAAGTGACAAGTTTCAAGTGACAAGTTAAGGAGGAAACTCCTTGGGGAGTTTCTGAAAAATATATTTATTAAATTCAGCCGATAGATCTTCGCTTATTCCATCTAGTTTTTTATGTTTCTAAAAATATATTTATTAAATTCAGCCTAAGCTGAATTTATACCTAAACTTGCCACTTGTCACTGAATAAGCTTGTCACTGAATAAGCTTGTCACTAAAAATGGGGGTGTTTTAAATGTTACTGACAGGTGCTGAAATTCTTGTTAAGTCTTTATTAAATCAGGGTGTTGATACTGTTTTTGGATATCCTGGGGGGGCTGTTTTAAATATATATGATTATTTATACAAATATAAAGATCAAATAAAGCATTATTTAACTTGCCATGAGCAGGGAGCAGCACATGCAGCAGATGGATATGCAAGATCTTCAGGTAAGGTTGGAGTATGTATTGCAACATCTGGACCAGGTGCAACAAACCTTGTAACTGGTATTGCAACGGCATATATGGATTCAGTTCCTTTAGTTGCAATAACAGGAAATGTCCAAAAAAGTTTGCTTGGAAGGGACAGTTTCCAAGAGGTTGATATTACAGGAATAACAATGCCAATTACAAAACACAATTTTATTGTTAAGGATATTAATAATTTAGAAGAAACTATTAGAAAGGCATTTTATATTGCAAAGGAAGGAAGGCCAGGACCGGTATTAATAGATATCCCAAAGGATATAACATCTGATAAGACGGAATATAAGGGATTAATTCCATTACCAGTTGAGCCAAAAAGTAAGCATATTACTGTTACTTCATTAAATGAGGCAGCTAAGTATATTAATGATTCAGAAAAACCTCTTATTTATGCAGGGGGAGGAGTTATAAACTCAGATGCTACTGAAGAATTAATTAATTTTGCAGAAAAGATAAATGCACCAGTTGCAACAACATTAATGTGTAGAGGTGCAATTCCTTCAGAACATAGATTAAATACAGGAATGATAGGAATGCATGGAAGTAATGCATCAAATATTTTAGCAACTAAATGTGATTTAATAATTGCTCTTGGGGCAAGATTTAGTGATAGGGTAATTAGTGATAAGGAATTTATAAATAATGCTAAAATTATTCAAATAGATGTTGATCCAGCAGAAATTAATAAGAATGTAAGGGTTGACTCATTTATTATTGGAGATATTAAAGTTGCATTACAAAAATTAATGCCATTAATAAATGAAAAAAGAAATGAAAATTGGTTAAAAACTGTGGAAGAATTAAAGCTTTTATCTATTACTAAAAATAATAGTGATGATGGTGAACAATTAACACCTAGATTTTTATTTGAAAAGCTTAGTTCTTTAGATGATGGCAGTTTTGTCATGACAACAGAAGTTGGACAGCATCAAATGTGGACAGCACAATATTTTAATTTTAAAACTCCAAGAACACTAATTTCATCAGGTGGTCTTGGAACTATGGGGTTTGGATTAGGAGCAGCAATTGGAGTAAAAGTTGCTAGTCCAAATAAAACTGTATTTAATATTGCTGGTGATGGAAGCTTTGGAATGAACTGCAATGAATTTGCAACAGCTGTTAAGTATAATATTCCAATTAAAATTATTGTTATGAATAATAATGCATTGGGTATGGTTAGACAGTGGCAAAGTTTATTTTATGAAGCAAGATATTCTCAAACTACATTAGATAGGGTAACTGATTTTGTTAAGCTTGCAGAAGCTTTTGGAGGAGTTGGATTTAGAGTAGAAAAAAGAGATGAACTTGATGGTGTATTAAAGGAAGCTTTATCTGTAAATAGGCCAGTAATAATAGATTATAAAATTGATAGTGATAAGAAGGTATTTCCAATGGTTGCTCCAGGGTCACCAATTCATCAAATTATTAATGAAGAAGATTTAGAAGGAAAATAAAAAAACAGCAATTAAATAGTTAATTTAAATTTCTATCAAAATATGAATGGTAGTAAATTTTTATAGATAAAAAATAAATAAGTCGGGGGTATTAAATATGGCAAAAATGTTTTATGAAAAGGACACAAATTTAGGGTTATTAAAAGGGAAAAAGGTTGCAGTTATTGGTTATGGTAGCCAAGGACATGCACATGCATTAAATCTTCATGAAAGTGGAGTTGATGTAGTTGTTGGATTATATGAAGGAAGTAAGTCTTGGGATAAGGTTAAGGAAGCTGGCTTAGAAGTTGCTACAGTTGCAAATGCAGTTAAGTCTTCAGATGTAGTTATGGTTTTAGTACCAGATGAAAAGCAAGCTAAATTATATAAGGAAGAAATAGCTCCATATTTAGAAGAGGGAAATGCTTTAGCATTTGCTCATGGGTTTAACATTCATTATGGACAAATTGTTCCACCAGCTAATGTTGATGTATTTATGGTTGCACCAAAGGGACCAGGACACATGGTAAGAAGAACTTATACAGAAGGTTCAGGAGTTCCTTGCTTAATAGCAGTTCAACAAGATTATACTGGAAATGCTAAAGAAGTTGCATTAGCTTATTCTAATGGTATTGGGGGAGCTAGAGCAGGTGTATTAGAAACTACTTTTAAGGATGAAACTGAAACAGATTTATTTGGTGAACAAGCTGTTCTTTGTGGTGGAGTTACTGCACTTATAAAGGCTGGCTTTGAAACTTTAGTAGAAGCAGGGTATGCTCCTGAAAATGCTTATTTTGAATGTTTACATGAAATGAAACTTATTGTTGATTTAATGTATCAAGGTGGTATGGCTGCAATGAGATATTCTATTTCAGATACTGCTGAATATGGTGATTATGTAACTGGTAGAAGAATAGTTACTGATGAAACAAAGAAGGAAATGAAGAAAGTATTAACTGAAATTCAAGATGGTACATTTGCTAGAAACTGGTTAATTGAAAATCAAGTAGGAAGACCTCAATTTAATGCAATGAGAAGAATGGAAGCAGAACACCAAATTGAAAAGGTTGGTAAAGAGTTAAGAGAAATGATGTCTTGGATTGATACTAAGAATTTAGATTAATTAATTATTTATATAAATTTATAATTTTATTAGTTATAAGGGGAATATCTTTTAAGGTATTCCTTTTATTAGTTTATTTAACAGTTTACTTTAGAAAAAGGTTAACAAACAAAAACACGAACAATATTTTTTAAAAGTAATTAAAAACATAAAAAAATAGTAAAAAACATGGACAAATATTAAAAAATATATTATATTATTCATATAATTTGTTTGTTAATAATATTAATTATGTAAACATTAAATTATATTTGTTGATTTTATGGGAGGTAATTAAGTGATAAATTTAATATCTAAGTATTTTAATTTTCAAGAAAAGGATACTAACTTGAAAACAGAAGCAGTAGCAGGAGTAACAACATTTTTAACAATGGCATATGCATTATTTTTAATTCCTAGTGTTTTAGGTGATGCAGGAATGCCAGAAAAAAGTGTGTTTGCTGCAACAGCATTGGCAGCTGCAATTGGGACTTTTATTATGGGGATATTTGCAAAGTTTCCAATGGGATTAGCGCCAGGAGTTGGATTAAATGCTTTCTTTACATATAGTGTTTGTATAGGAATGGATATTCCATGGCAAACAGCATTATCAGGTGTATTAGCATCTGGAATTATATTTTTAATAGTGTCAATTACAGGAATAAGAGAAATAGTTATAAAAGCAATACCAACAAATTTAAAATTTGCTGTAAGTGCAGGAATTGGATTGTTTATAGCTTTTATTGGATTAAAGAATGCTGGAATAGTTGTGGCAAATGAATCAACATTTGTAGGTCTTGGAGATTTAACAAATCCAACAGTATTACTTTCTGTATTTGGTCTTATTGTAATAGCAATATTAATGGTTAGAGGGTCTAATATAGCAATATTTATTGGTATGGTAGCAACAGTAATTGTAGGAATGATTTTTGGTTTAATAAATTTTCCAGATAAAATAATATCAATGCCACCATCAATTGCACCTACATTTGGAGTTGCAATTAAAAATATAGGAAATATATTTAATCCTCAAATGATATTAGTTATATTTACATTTTTATTTATGGATTTTTTTGATACAGCAGGGACAATGGTTGCAGTTGGGTCTAAGATTGGATTATTAAAAAATGATGGATCAATTGAAGGTGGTTCTAAAGCATTATTAGCAGATTCAGTTGCTACTTGTATAGGAGCAATATTTGGGACTACTAATACAACTTCTTATGTTGAATCATTATCAGGAGTAGCAGTGGGAGCAAAAACAGGATTTTCAAGTGTTGTAGTAGGAATTTTATTTTTAATTTCATTATTTTTCTCACCATTACTTACAGTAATTACTTCAGCAGTAACTGCACCAGCTCTTATTATAGTTGGGTCATTAATGTGTAGTAGTCTTAAGGAAATTGAATGGGATAAACCAGAAGTTTCAATATCATCATTTTTAACTGTAATATTAATGCCATTAACTTATAGCATTGGGGAGGGAATAGCATGTGGATTTTTAGCATATGTAGTCCTTATGTCTTTTAAGGGAAAAGTTAAAAAGGTTCATCCAGTTATGTATGTTTTATCAGGATTATTTATAATATATTTTGCAGTAAGATAATGAATAAAACTTTACAATAATAATTGCAGTCTGTATAATTAACTTGTAATTTGTTAAAACTAATATAGTAGATTGCATTGAAGAGGAGCAGTAAATAAAATTTTAACTTAAAGCGATTTAGGGATGGTGTAAGCCTAAAATTTAAAACTATTGAAGGAAACCTTGGAGCAATAAAAATTAATAAGTATTTGAGTGGGTTAATAATTTATATTAACCAATTTAGGTGGTAACGCGGAATATAAGTTTTCGTCCTAATAATATTTGGGATGGAAACTTTTTTATTTGGATATAAATGGGTGTACCTCCGTGGAACAACCATTTTTTATATTATATATAAAGGAGCATTAAATATGGCATTTGAAAAATTAGCTGAAATAATATTCCCTAATGTTGAACATGATAGAGAATATTATATAGCAAAATACCCAAAAAGAAACTTAAAAGAAGGTGCTAGAGTGACTAGATATGCACCATCACCAACTGGATTTCAACATATAGGTGGAGTTTTTGCTGCATTAATCAATGAAAGATTAGCGAGCCAAAGTGAAGGAGTTTTTTATTTAAGAATAGAAGATACAGACCAAAAGAGAGAAGTTGAAGGTGCTATTGAAGATACAATTGAAACTATGCACAATTTTGGAATGGACTTTAGCGAAGGAATGACTGGTCAAGAAACTTCAAAAGGTGAATATGGCCCATACAGACAAAGTGAAAGAGCTGAAATATACAGAACTTTTGCTAAAGATTTATTATTAAAAGGTTTAGCATATCCAGATTTTTGTACTCCAGAAGAATTAGCTGCTTTAAGAGAAGAGCAAATAGCTAATAAGATAACTCCAGGATACTATGGAGAATATGCTAAATATAGAAATATTACTGAAGAAGAAGCTATTGAAAGAATAAACAATGGTGAAACTTATATTTTAAGATTAAAATCACCAGGAAATATTGAAAATAGAGTAGAATTCCACGATTTAATAAAGGGAGATATATCTTTCCCAGAAAATAATCAAGATGTAGTTTTAATAAAAGGAGATGGGCTTCCAACATATCACTTTGCACATGCAATAGATGATTATTTAATGAGAACTACAGATGTAATAAGAGGAGAAGAGTGGTTATCATCACTTCCAATACACGTTCAATTATTTGAAGTATTAGGATTTGAAAGACCAAACTATGCTCATATTCCAACAATAATGAAACAAGAAGGTGGATCTAAGAGAAAGCTTTCTAAGAGAAAAGATGCTGAAGCAGCTGTTTCTTATTATAATGAAGTTGGATATCCAGTAGTATGTGTTATTGAATACTTATTAAATATAGTAAATTCAAGTTATGAAGAATGGAGAGCAGAAAATCCAATTGCTGATTATCATGAATTCCATGTTGCTTTAGAAAAAATGAGTAAGAGCGGAGCATTATTTGATTTAGTTAAATTAAATGACGTTTCTAAAGATGTTATAGCTAGAATGCCAGCAGATAAAGTATATGAACAATATACTGCATGGGCTAAACAATATGATGAAGAAATGTATAACTTAGTAACTTCAAATGAAGCTATGGCAAGAGAAATATTTAATATAGATAAGGAAGGTCCAAAACCAAGAAAAGACTTTGCAAAGTGGGATGAAGTTAAGGATAAGATATTCTATTTCTTTGATGAATTATTCTATAATGAAACTGCAGAGCAGGTTGAGTTACCAAAAACTTTATTATTAGAAAATGCTAAAGCTATAATTGAAGAATATGCTAAAAAGTTTACTTTTAATATAGGAAGTCAAGAAAACTGGTTTGAAGAATTAAAAGTAATTGGAGCAGAACTTGGATATTGTGCAAATAGAAAAGAATTTAAGGCTAACCCAGAAGCTTATAAGGGAATGATTTCTGATGTTGCAGGTGCAGTAAGAAGTGCATTATCACATAGAACAAATACTCCAGATCTTTATACTATAATGCAAATTATAGGAGAAGAAAAGGTTAGAGAAAGATTTAATAGATTTTTAGAGTTATAAAAATTAAAAGATTTTTAACTAGAAAAAATGCTATATTTTATCTATAAGAAAAAAAGCTGTATTTAGATTATAGAATTAGTCTAAATACAGTATTTTTTATGATTAGATTAGTAAAAAATAAAGTTGTAAAATTGTAGAAAAAAATGTGCTTTTTTTCATTATTTTAATTTAAATTCACAACTTGGTCCAAAATGAAATTAATACAAGGTATTAAAGAAAATAAAGTGTACAAACTATTATTGTAGCGGTGGTAGAACTAAGTATAGACTTGGCTGTATCAGGGCTAAATTTAATAAGACATTGGAGGAAAATATTATGAGTAATAATTCAAACTGTGGATGTCATAAAGAAGGTAAAGGAGAGCACAATTCACATACTGGATGTGGATGTCATGAAGGACAAAAAACAGCAGTAAATAATCAATGGGCATCACCTGCAAGTGCAAAATCAGAAATAGAAAATAAATGTGGATGTGATCATAAAATTAAATAATATTAATAGAAATCAATTTAAAAATAATTTATAGAAATAACTTCTAGTATTAAATTAATAAAAGCGAGCAAAATAATATTGTTAAGAGTTTTAGGAGTATAGACCAATGGGATAAAAAATAAGACTAGTTCAATATTTTAACTATTTTATAGCTTGTGTATCTACAAAATGCGTTATACATAATTATATAAGTAGAGACTTGGTTCAGTGTGCATTCAATTATAAAAAATTACTGTGTATGAAACCTCAACGAACACTTACTATACCTAATTAAAAATTAAAGAAAGGCAAATTGCCTTTCTTTAATTTTTTTATTTTAATTTAAATGAAGATTTTAAAGGTACAATTCTATTAAATACTAATTTTTCATTAGTAGTATATTTAGTATCAATATTAAAGAAACCATTTCTAACTAATTGGAATTTATCTTGAGGTTTAGCATTTTCAACAGCTGTTGGTTCAATGAATCCTTGTAAAATTTCTAAAGAGTTAGGATTTATTTGTTCTAAGAAATGCTTACCTTCATTTTCAGGAGCATCATCTAATATTAAAGGTTCATACAATCTAAATTCAGCAGGTACACAGTTATTTGCATCTACCCAGTGAATAGTTCCTTTAACCTTTCTTCCTGTAAATCCAGAACCACTTTTAGTTTCAGGATCATAAGTGCAATGAATTTCAGTTACATTACCATTTTCATCTTTAATTACTTCATTACATTTAACAAAGTAAGCACCCATTAATCTAACTTCATTACCAGGGAATAATCTGAAATATTTCTTTATTGGAACTTCCATAAAGTCTTCTTGTTCAACATATAATTCTCTTGAAAATGGAACAAGTCTCTTTCCAAATGATTCATCTTTAGCATTGTTGCTAACTTCTAACATTTCAGTTTGCCCTTCTGGATAATTAGTAATAACTAATTTTAAAGGTTTTAAAATAGCCATTGCATTAGGAGCCTTTAATTGTAAATCTTCTCTTACAAAATAATCAAGCATTTGAGAATCTACTGTAGAATTTGCTTTAGCAACACCAATAGCAGAACAGAAATTCTTTAATGCTTCTGGTGTACATCCTCTTCTTCTTAAGCCACAAATAGTAGGCATTCTTGGATCATCCCATCCATCAACAACACCTTCATCAACTAATTGTTTAAGTTTTCTTTTACTCATAACAGTATTAGTCATGTTTAATCTAGCAAATTCTATTTGTCTAGGCTGAGCTTCCATTTCACATTCTCTAACAACCCAATCATATAAAGGTCTATGATCCTCAAATTCTAAAGTACAAATAGAGTGAGTTACCTTTTCTATGGCATCTTCTAATGGATGAGCAAAATCATACATAGGATAGATGCACCATTTATCTCCAGTGTTATGGTGAGTTGCATGAGCAATTCTATAGATTATAGGATCTCTCATATTCATATTAGGAGAAGACATATCAATTTTAGCTCTTAAAACTTTTTCTCCATCTGAAAATTCACCATTTTTCATTCTTTCAAATAAATCTAAATTTTCCTCAACACTTCTGTTTCTATAAGGACTTTCTTTACCAGGTTCAGTTAAAGTACCTCTATATTCTTTAGCTTCTTCTGGAGTTAAGTCACAAACATAAGCTAATCCTTTTTTTATTAAAAGAACAGCTCTGTTATACATTTCATTGAAATAATCAGATGCAAAGTAAAGTTCATCCCAATTTCCACCAAGCCATTTTACATCTTCTTTTATTGATTCAACATATTCTGTATCTTCTTTTACAGGGTTAGTGTCATCAAATCTAAGATGTGTTTTACCATGGAATTCTTCAGCTAATCCAAAATTTAAAAGAATAGATTTTGCATGACCTATATGAAGGTATCCATTTGGTTCTGGTGGAAAACGAGTTATTATTTCTTGGTGTTTTCCACTTTCTAAATCATTTACTATTATATTTCTTATAAAATTAGAAGAATTAATTTCAGTTGACATAATTTACATCTCCTATTGACTATTAATTTTAGGGGTGAACTACTCTCCACTTATAGAAGTGGGAGCTTCTTGGTCAATATACCTAACGGTACAAGTTTACCCAAGCTTATTTAGTGTCTAAATCCGTTATTATTACTCATTTCTATCATTTAATACTGACTATATTGTACTATTCTTGTTGACTATCGTCAAGTGCTGTCCATCTCCCATTTTAGAGGATGGGAGATGGACAGCACATTTCAGATAAAAAATAATTATTTCCTAATTATATAAAATTTATAACATATATTTTGCTATTACTACTAATAATAATTTTATATTGAAGATAATGAAAAAATAAAGCATCATATACAAGAAATTTATAGATTTAGGGAGTAAAACCTCGTGGCTTCATGCCCGAGGCTGTAAGCACATTACTTTAATTTTTGGTCTTGTATATATTTTTTAATTTATTTAAAAATAAAAAAAGTATTGACAAAAAAAGTCGAATGATATAATATTATGTCATAAGATATTTGCGCCTTTAGCTCAGAAGATAGAGCACCTAGCTCTTAACTAGGGGGTCCGGGGTTCAAGTCCTTGAAGGCGCACCAAAGCAGAGGTAAAAAAACCTCTGTTTTTTTTTATATATGGAAATTATAAAAATTTGAACTTATAAAGTTAATTATATCAATTGATTTTAATATTTAATCAGTAAATTTGATATCATGAATAGAGCGTGGCGGTAGCCACTTTGTCATATTTAAAAATATTTAAAAATTTTTTTGAAAATAGTATTGACAAAGAAAGTCGAATGATATAATATTATGTCATAAGATATTTGCGCCTTTAGCTCAGAAGATAGAGCACCTAGCTCTTAACTAGGGGGTCCGGGGTTCAAGTCCTTGAAGGCGCACCAAAGCAGAGGTAAAAAACCTCTGCTTTTTTTTTATATAATAAATGATAACCTTTTTATATACAACATGTTATATAAATTAATATAAAAATTATATTAATTAGTGAAAACGGAGGTGGATTTCATGTTAGAAATAAGCGAATATGTAAATTTAAATGGAGTTAAACAATATATTCTTGTAACAGGTAATGAAAATGGACCTTTAATGTTATTTCTACATGGAGGACCAGGAGTATCTCAAAGTGGTTTTATAAGAAAATATCAAAGCAAATTAGAAGAAGATTTTCTTGTTGTAAATTGGGATCAACGTGGTGCTGGAAAATCAAATACAAAGATATTTTCAAAAGATGAATTAAAAATAAATAATATTGTTAATGATGCTATTTCTTTAATAGAAATATTAAGGGATAGATTTAAAAAAAATCGTATTTATTTAGTAGGGCATTCTTTTGGAAGTTTGATAGGAATAATTTTATCACAAAAGATACCACAATATATAAAGGCATATATATCTATAGGCCAAGTTGTTAATATAAATGAAGGAGATAAATTTATTTATAAAATTTTATTAAAAAAAGTTAATAATGAAAATTATCAAAAGGGAATCAAAATTTTAAAAAATATAGGAAAACCACCTTACAAAACTCAAGATAGTATTAATAAATTAAATAAATTAATACAAAAGTATAAAGGTGATGTTTTTAAATTTAGCAAGATATCCCTTATTTTAAAAAGTATTTCCTTTAAATACTATAACTTATTTGATTGGTTTAAATTTTTAGGTGGAATTATTATTTCAAATAGATATATGTATTCAGAAATGTCAAGTATAAACTTATTTAATGCAAATAATAAATTTGAAATTCCAATATATTTTTGTTGTGGAGATAATGATTACCATACTCCTAGTAAGATAGTAGAAGAATATTATAATTTTATAAATGCACCTAAAAAGCAAATATACAAGTTTAAGTTATCAGCACATATGCCTAATATAGAAGAAGAAACATGTTTTTATAATATGTGTAAGGCAATATATATAGAAAATGAATAATTTTTATTATTAACTTAATATATAAAGCTAAAATTTTAATTTATAAGGAGGGTGTGAACTGTTAAAATAAATCTACAAATATATATAAATATATTTTTATTTTATAGATATAGTTGTATAATATTATTGAGGTGATAAGTATGAAATATTACTCAATAGGAGAATTTGCAACTAAAATAGGAAAAACTGTTCAAACTCTTAGAAATTGGGATAAGAATGGAACTTTAAAACCATCACATGTAACAAATGGTGGTACAAGATATTATTCACAAGAGCAACTTAATCACTTCTTAGGTTTAAAATCAGAAGTGCAACTAAATAAAAAGACTATAGGCTATTGTAGAGTTAGTTCCCACAAACAAAAAGATGACCTTGAAAGGCAAATAGAAAATGTTAAAACATATATGTATGCTAAGGGATATCAATTTGAGATTATAACCGATATAGGAAGTGGAATTAATTATAACAAAAAGGGCTTAAATCAGCTAATAGATATGATTACTAATTCAGAAGTTGATAAAATAGTAATTCTTTATAAAGATAGATTAATTAGGTTTGGATATGAATTAATAGAAAATTTATGCAATAAGTATGGAACTATTATTGAAATTATTGACAATACTGAAAGATCAGAAGAACAAGAATTAGTTGAGGACTTAATTCAAATAGTTACAGTATTTAGTTATAGACTTCAAGGGAAAAGAGCAAATAAGGCTAAGAAAATGATTAAGGAGTTATTAGAAGATGATACTTGCAAAGAAAGTTAGATTATATCCAACAGAAATCCAAGAACAAAAGTTATGGCAATCAGTTGGGACTGCAAGATTTATCTATAACTGGACAATTGCAAGACAAGAAGAAAATTATAAGAATGGTGGTAAGTTTATTCCAGATAATGATCTTAGAAAAGAAATAACCCAATTAAAGAAATCGGAACTTCAATGGCTTAAAGAAGTTTCAAATAATGTAGCAAAACAGGCTGTTAAAGATGCTTGTAATAGCTATAAAAGGTTCTTTAAAGGATTATCTGATAAACCAAGGTTTAAGAGTAGAAAGAAGTCAAAACCATCATTTTATAATGATAATTGCAAATTAAAAGTTAAAGATAATGTAGTAAATATTGAAAAAGTAGGTTGGGTAAATATTAAACCTTATTCAATACCTTTGGATACTAAATATTCAAATCCACGTATAAGTTTTGACGGAAAGTATTGGTATATATCAGTAGGAATTGAAAGAGAATTACCAAAGGTAAAACTTACTGATGAAAGCATAGGAATTGATGTTGGTGTGAAATATTTAGCAATTTGCAGCAATGGAATGACTTTTAAAAACATTAATAAAACAAAAGAAGTTAAAAGGCTTAAAAAAGTCTTAAAGAGAAAACAAAGAAAAGTTAGTAGTAAATATGATATAAATAAAATAAAGAAAGGTGGTGAAAACCGTTGTCAATTTAAAAAAACTAACAACATTATAAAACTTGAAAAAGAAATAAGATTACTTCATAGAAGATTAACAAACATAAGAAGTAATCATATCCATCAAGCAACGAATAAGATAGTGAAAATCAAGCCATCAAGAGTTGTTATGGAAACACTTAACATTAAAGGAATGATGAAAAATCGTCATTTATCAAAAGCTATTGCAGAGCAATGTTTATATGAATTTAAAAGACAAATTCAATATAAATGTAAAAAATACGGAATAGAATTTGTAGAAGCTGATAAGTGGTTTCCATCAAGTAAAACTTGTAGTTATTGTGGAGCTATTAAGAAAGATTTAAAGCTTAAAGACAGAGTTTATCAATGTTCATGTGGACTAAAGATAGATAGAGATTTAAATGCGAGTATTAATCTTTCAAGATATAAATTAGCATAGCATAACTTAAAAGATAATGCTAATGTGTACCATTCGTTGTATGGGAATTTAAGCCCTCGGACTGTTATATAAAATGAGAGTAGCTTATAAGTTTATTTATAGCGAAATTAGACAGGTTGAACAGGGAATTAAACAAGATTTATATATTTTTATAGATTTTTAGCAACGGGGAAATGAATAAGAAATATTTTAAAGAAAATATACTAATAGTAACTTATGGATTAATAATGTTTTTTTTAATAAGTAATTTAAAGTATGTATCACATTTTATTGATAATTTAATAGAAATTATCTTACCAGTTATATTTGGATGTGTTTTAGCATTTTTCTTAAATATGCCAATGAGCTTTTTAGAAAAGAAAATTAGAATATTACTGAAAAAATTTAATTTAAATGAAAAAAAAGTATTTACAATTAGTCGAGCTATGTCATTAGTAATAGTTTTTTTTACACTTATTATTGGAGGGACATTAGTTATTAATGTAGTAATACCTGAAATTTTACATAACTTATATACTTTTATAGAAAAGGCACCTGAACAAATTAAAAATATAGAAAAATTTTTAACTCAAAATAGCAATAATAATTATATATTAGAAACTATATTTTCTAAGTTCAATAAAGTAGATAATAATATTATGAGTATAGTAAATAATATACTAAAAACTTCATTTTCAGGAATTTTAAATATTACTTTAGGAATAACTAATGTTTTAATTAATTTAATTTTAGGTTTGGTAATATCTATATATATTTTATTAGAAAAAGAAAGTCTAAAATTTCAAATTAAAACTATTATATGTAAGTTTATGAAAGATAAACATAAAAGATATGTTATAGAAACAATAAAATTGACTTATAGCAAATTTAAAAAATATATTTTTGGGCAAACAATTGATTCTTTTATATTATCTATAATGATATTTGTTAGTATGGCAATTTTAAATATTCCATATGGTTTATTTATAAGTTTAATACTTGGATTATGTGCAGCAGTACCAATTTTAGGACCATTTATAGGTATTATAATAACAACTATTATTATGATTATAGCTGGGTATAAAAACATATTGCTATTTATTTTTATAGTTGTGTTAATGCAACAAATTGAAGGGAATATAATTTATCCAATAGTTGTGGGAAATTCCATAGGACTTTCCTCATTATATATTGTTTTAATAGTTATTGTTTTTTCAAGTTTATTTGGTATTTTAGGAGTAATAGTTGGGGTTCCTTTATGTGGAGTATGTTATGAACTTATATGTAATTATATAAGGCAAAAAGATGTAGTAAATTGATAATTATTATAGTTAAAAAGGGGTAAAAAAATGAAAATAAATAAAAAGTTATTTAAGATAATACAAAGTATAATCATAGTAACAATATTTTTTCTAGCTTTTAAAGAATTATATAAAATATTTGTAGATATAGATATAAATTTATTTAAGAAATATGCTGATAGGTTAACAGTTCCTAACTTGTTGATAATTGCATTATTAGGAATAGTTTCTTATATGCCATTGTCATTTTATGATTTAATTACAAGGAAGAGCATACCAATAGATTTGCCAGTAAAGAAGGTATATAAATACTCTTGGATTGCTACTTCTATTTCAAATATTGTTGGATTTGGTGGTAGTTCTGCCATTCTTATAAAAAATTATTTTTATAAAAATCATGTAGGTGACCAATCAAAATTAACAAAGGAAAATTTAAAGGTTGTAGGGTTAAATTTAAGTGGTTTTTCTTTAATATGTCTTATATATAGCATATGGTGTGCATTTACCATTAAAAAGTTTGACATAGTTTTTTATGGTTCAACATTAGTGGGATTATATATTATAGGTGTTTTAATTTTCAGTACTTATAAGTTTATTAAAGATAAAGACAAAAATGCATATTTAGCTACTATAAAAATAGCATTTATTTCAATTCTTGAATGGGCAACAACAATTTTATTAATTTATGGATTAATACTTATCATAGGGATAAAGGTAACATTAATTCAATTTTTCCCTGTTTATATTAAAGCAATAATAATAGCTATTATTAGTATGATTCCAGGTGGAGTAGGTACATTTGATTTAACTTTACTTACAGGATTAAAAAGTTTTAATGTTCAATCAGAGCAAATATTATTATTATTATTATTATATAGAATAAGTTACTATATAGTTCCTTTAGTTATAGGGGCAATATTATATATAGATGATGTATATAAAAAGGCTAATGTTGAAACAAGAGAATTAATATCAAGAGTTAATTCAAAAATATCAACTACACTTTTAATATTAATGGTTTATATTACTGGAATAGGTTTAATATTTTGGATAACAATTGATATACCAGCATTTATACATAAAACTACAATATTTAATATGGATATATTTGATTTTGCCATATCTTTAAGTATAATTTTAGGATTCTTATTAGTAGCATTAGCACCAATTTTAAGTACTAAAACTAAAAAAGTATATTATATTTTAATAGCATCTTTTTCTATAATAACAATATATTCACTAGTTGTTGTTAAAAGTTTTAACGCATGTATAATAAATGCAATTGCATGGGTATTAATAATTTTAAGCAAAAAAAGATTTTATAAAAAAGGTTTTATATTTACATGGAATAATGCAATAAAGGGTATAGCATCAGTTTTAGTATTACTTATATTAAACTTACAAATGGTATTTATTAAACCATCAGATGTAAAATTGTTTGAAGGAATAGAAGAATTTGATTTTGTAATGCCAAATGTATATGCAGATAAAGTATTAATTACTGTATTTTTAGGTGTAATAATATCAATATCATTAATTATAATTTTACTTAATATAAATAAATTTAATAAATTCCCTGCACAAAAATTAAATAAAGAAAGAATTATTGAATTAATATCTAAATATGGTGGTTCAAGCTTAGCGCATTATGTTTTTGTTGGAGATAAATATGTTCATATAAGTAAAAAAGAAGATGTATTTTTCCAATATCAAATTATAAGTGATAAAATAATAGTTTTAGGCGGCCCTATAGGAAATAGAGAAGCATTTTCTGAAGCAATTAAGGAGTTTTATGATTTAGCAGATTTGTATGGTTATACGCTAGTATTTAGTGGTGTAGATATGAATATATTTCCAGAACTTCATGACATGGGATATGATTTCCTTAAACTTGGTCAAGATGCACTTGTAAAATTAGATGAATTTTCATTAGCAGGAAATAAAAATAAAAGTAAACGACAAGCTGTATCTAGAATTGATAAAGCAGGATATACTTTTTCTATAGAAACACCTCCATTTACAGATGAATTATTTAAAGAATTAAAAGAAGTATCTGATGAATGGTTAAATGGAAAAAAGGAAAAGGGATTTGCTGTAGGATACTTTAACAAAGAGTATATGGAGATGGATAAAATAGCAATAGTTAGAAATAGTGAAGGTGAAATTAAAGCTTTTGCAAATATAATGCCTATGTATGATGGTAATAAGACATTATCTATAGATCTTATGAGATTTAAGAATATAGAGTTAAATGGAATAATGGACTTTATATTTGTAAACTTATTTGAGTATGGTAAAGAAAATGGATATGAATTCTTTAATTTAGGATTAGTTCCACTAGCAGATGTAGGTGAAAGTAACTATTCATTTATAAGAGAAAAAATAGCATATCAAATATTTAATAATGGAAACTTTATTTATTCATTTAAGGGGTTAAAGAAGTTTAAAGATAAGTATGCAAGTAAGTGGGATGATAAATATATAGCATACAAAAAGGAAAGTTCATTATTAATAACTTGTATTCAATTATTAACAATTTTATCTCAAGACAAGAAGGATTAATTGGGTATTATGGATAAAAATATTTTAAGAAAAGAAATATTAGAAAGAAGAAATTATCTAGAATTAGATAACAAAAGTAAATATGATAAGGTAATATTTGAAAAATTAATAAATAGTGATATTTATAAAAAATCAAAAAAAATATTTACTTATATAAGCTTTGGTTCAGAGGTAGATACTAAGAAATTTATAAACTATGCTATAAGTGATAATAAAGATATTTATGTTCCTAAAACAGATAAAGTTAATAAAGAAATGTTAGCAATAAAAATTAACAGTTTAAATAACATGAATGTGGATAAATTGGGTATACTTGAACCAAAGCATGTGGATAAAAGTAAAATTGGAGATAAGTTTGATTTAATAATAATGCCAGGTATAGCTTTTGATAAGAATGGAAATAGGATTGGTTATGGTGGAGGGTATTATGATAAATATATTTCAAAAATTAATGATAAATGTGTTAAATTAGCCCTAGCATATGAATTGCAAATAGTAGAAAATATTAAATCAGAAATCCACGATATTAAAGTTGATTTTATTATAACTAACAAATAAAACTAAAATTTATATTAACTTGAAACTTGTAACTTTAAATAAGTTGTGTGAAAAGAAAAATCTAATGTAATGTGCAGATTACATTAGATTTTTTCTTATTTAAATTAATTTATTTTATAAAACTATCTTTCTTTGTTAGCTATTTCAGTAGTGATTCTAGAAACAAAAGCATCTAAAGCCATTGCACCTTCATCATCATTCTTTCTGCTTCTTACAGAAACTTCGTTGTTTGCAGCTTCCTTTTCACCAACAACTAAGATATAAGGAACTCTTTCAAGTCTAGCTTCTCTAATCTTATAACCAATCTTTTCAACTCTGTGGTCAACTTCAACTCTAACACCATTTTTTCTTAAAGTCTTAACTACTTCATCAGCATATTCAGCATACTTATCAGATAGTGGAAGAACTTTAGCTTGAACAGGAGACATCCAAGTTGGGAAAGCACCAGCATACTTTTCAATTAAAGTTGCAATAGTTCTTTCATAACATCCAATTGAAGATCTGTGAATAACAAATGGTATTTTCTTTTCTCCATCTTTATCAATGTAAGTCATACCAAGTCTTTCACCTAAAGCAAAGTCAATTTGAACTGTGATTATTGTATCTTCTTTTCCATGAACATTTTTAGCTTGAATATCTAACTTTGGACCATAGAATGCTGCTTCACCTTCAGCTTCAACATAATCAATTCCTAAGTGATCTAATATAGTTCTCATTTGATTTTGTGTAGCTTCCCAAGCCTCTGGGTTGTTTATATATTTTTCAGTATCTTTTGGATCCCATTTAGAGAATCTATAAGAAATATCTTCAGATATACCTAAAGTTTCCATAACGTAATTTATTAAATCAACAACTTCTTTAAATTCATCTTCTAATTGTTCTGGAGTACAAATTATATGACCTTCAGATAAAGTGAATTGTCTAACTCTAGTTAATCCATGCATTTCACCAGAAGCTTCTTTTCTAAATAAAGTAGAAGTTTCTGCATATCTTATAGGAAGATCTCTGTAGCTATGTTGTTCTGCGTTATAAACTGTAAATTGGAATGGGCAAGTCATAGGTCTTAATGCCATAACTTCAGCATCTTTTTCTTCATCACCTAATACAAACATTCCATCTTTATAGTGGCTCCAGTGTCCAGAAGCAACAAATAAATCATTCTTAGACATAAATGGAGTTTTAGTTAATACATAGCCTCTTCTTTCTTCTTCATCTTCAATCCATCTTTGAAGAGTTTGGAATAATTTAGCTCCTTTTGGCATAAATAGTGGAAGACCTTGACCAACTTTCTCATCAGTTGTGAAGATTCCAAGTTCTCTTCCTAATTTATTGTGATCTCTCTTTTTAGCTTCTTCTAAAGCTTCTAAGTGAGCATCTAAATCAGCTTTCTTTAAAAATGCTGTTCCGTAAATTCTAGAAAGCATTTTATTTTTTTCATCACCTTTCCAGTAAGCACCGGCAGTTCTTAAAAGCTTTATGGCTTTAATATTTTTTAATGACATTACGTGAGGACCAGCACAAAGGTCTGTGAAATCACCCATTTTGTAGAAAGATATAATTTCATCTTCTGGAAGGTCATTTATTAATTCAACCTTATAAGGTTCATCCTTCATAAGTTCTAAAGCTTCATTTCTTGGAAGTTCAAATCTTTCTATTGAAGGATTTTCTTTTATTATTTTTTTCATTTCAGCTTCTATTTTATCTAAATCATCTGCTGTAAAAGCTTTTTCTACATCAAAATCATAATAAAAGCCGTTAGCAATTGCAGGACCTATAGCAATTTTTGCTTCAGGGAATAATCTTTTTACTGCAGCAGCAAGAACATGAGAAATACTATGTCTTACAGTATCTTTTCCTTCTTGAGCATCAAAAGTACAAATTTCTAATTCACAATCTTCATTTAAAGTTGTTCTTAAATCAACAACATTTCCATTTACTATTCCACATTGTGCAACTCTTGCTAAACCTTCACTAATTGCTTTAGCAACATCTAAAACTGAAGATCCATTTTCAACTTCTTTAATAGATCCATCTTTTAAAGTAATTTTAATCATTTTTAATAACTCCCTTCATTTTTATGTTTTTAGTTAATAATAATGTTGTAAAAAGGTTAAATATGTGTGTAGCGTTTTGAGGTTAACCTTAATGCAAATTTAAACTTAATTAATTTTGTTAATAAGTTTATGTATAAAAAAAGCTCGTCGTCGCTTTTCTTATACAAATAGTATAGAAAAGGGACGAGAGCATTATAATTCCCGCGGTTCCACCCTTAATTGCCTATAAAATAAAGGCCTCTTAAGAAAACACCGTAACGTGATGCAACGGACTGGATTAGAGTCTCTCAGAGGTAGTTTTCAATTAATTTCATATAAAAATACTTTCAGCTATTGTATTTTCTCTCTGAAAATGAAGGTTTAATTTACTTGTCTCTTCATAGATTTAATTTATGGGGTTGTTTCATTAAAAATAAATACTATAATATATTAGGTTAATTTTTAATTACAAAAATAATATATTATATAATTTTTAATTTGATGACTCCATTTTTAAGTTTTATTTAACAATAATTATAAATATCTAAATTAATTATGTCAATAAACTAGTAATGATTAATTTTTAAAAGAATTAATTATTTAAAGCATAAGTTGAACGGAATAAAACAAATTGCGACAAAAAGCTA
>OKRV01000823.1_pt1 | contig 20455 bp, 17 predicted proteins | sample 1601201 | NCBI WGS metagenome assembly OKRV01 (sample SAMEA3541540, study PRJEB24748) | human gut metagenome | biome: human gut; feature: human-associated habitat; material: faeces | place: China | collected 2012 | reverse complement strand
AAGCCTTCCACTCCGGTGATCACATCCAGCCAGTTGTCTGACATCGCGGATTCATACTCGTCCTCCGATGTGGCCGTCTCCGCCATGGTCATCGATGGAACATCCGCCGACTCCTCAGAGGACGCCACCATCGCGACCACGTCGCAGTCCGGCAAGCAATTCGTGGCTGCCGATTTCTATCTGCCGGTCTATCTTGCGGCCCAGGACAATGGCGATGACAACGCCAAAGCGCAGGCAAACGCGATGATGGGTTCCATGGACACAGCAATGCCGGCAATATGGTGGCGGCTTCGGATATCAAACTGTACGTGATGCTTGCCGTGTACGATAAGCAACATGCCGGCACCTTGGCCACGGGCGGGAAGCCGTGCAACGCGATTGGCGCGGTATTGAAGATGCGATGTCGTCATAGTCGTCGTACTTGCCCGTGTGGCTTGCCGCGACGGCGGCGGTGCGTCTGCGTATGATAGGGATATGGCTGATTTTTCACATATCCTTGCAACGCGCCCCGACTTCGACGACGAGGACCGCGAGTGGCTGCATCATCTTGTCGCCGATTGGCAGGTGATCGCCGATTTGAGCTTTGCCGATCTGCTGCTGCTGGTACAGGATGGCGATGGCAAATACGTGGTGGCCGAGCAATGCCGTCCATCCACCGTTATGACGCTGCGGGCGGAAGACGTGGTGGGAAACGTCATGCCGGACGACATGGTCGGCGAATTGGACGCCGCCATGCTCTCCAGCGTGGTGTTCCGCTCCACGGTATTGAGAACCGTGGGCAAGGCGACCGTCTGCAACGTGTACGCGCCGGTTCGGCACAATGGCAAGACCTTGGGCTTGGTCGTGCGTGAGACCAATATGGCCACACGAGAATCCAACGGCCGATATGAGTCGGAAAGCATCAACGCCGGCAAGCATCTGTACGAGATGATTCCGCGAGGCCAATTCCCCTACAAGGATTCGGTGATGAGCCAACGCCATATCGCTCGCGTGGCGGACGGCTTCATCATCCTGACCATGGACGGCGTGGTTCGATACGCAGCCCCGAACGCCATCAGCTGCTTTAGGCGTCTCGGTCTGCTGACCACCATGCCTGGCCATTACCTCAGCGAACTCGGCACACAGTTATTGAAGGAGAACGACCCTGTTCCGGAAACCCTGCCGTTGGTGTTGACAGGCAAAGCCGCGGTCGACTCCGAACTCAACGCCAACCGTTCCGCCGTCTCGATGCGCTCGTTGCCCTTGTATGACAACAACGGCCGTATCGGAGCGATTCTGCTATGCCGTGACGTCACCGAGCTGCGCCGTCGTGAGCAGGAGCTGCAGACCAAGGACGCTACGATTTCCGAGATTCACCATCGTGTCAAGAACAACCTGCAGGCCGTCTCCGCATTGCTGAGGCTTCAGGCTCGTAAGACCAAGTCGGATGAGGTCAAGAAGGAATTGCAGGAGGCGCAACGCCGCGTGCAGACCATTGCCATGGTGCATGAGGGATTGAGCCAGACCGCCGACGAGGTCGTCGACTTCGACAAGGTGATCGCCAACCTGCTGCGCATGGCCGTGGACCTAGCCACGATGAAAGACCAGCACATCGATATCAACTACATGGGCAAGTTCGGCATGATGCCCGCTCAGGATGCCACGCCGCTGTCCCTCGTGCTGACCGAGCTCATCACCAATTCGGTGGAGCATGGGTTCGAAGGCCGCAAGGATGGCCATATCACGATTTCCGTGGGCCGCTCCGGCCCGAACCTCAATGTGGTGGTCGAGGATGACGGTTCCGGTCTCGGCTCCGAAGAACAGGGTGGATTGGCTCGTTCTTCCGGTTCCGGTTTGGGCACGCAGATCATCAACACCTTTGTGACCAATGATTTCGGTGGTTCCGTGCATTGGGAGCCGCGCCGCGAAGGCGGCACCCGCGTGGTGCTTGATATGAAGCTCAGGGCTGCTCAGGACGAGTGATGCGAAGCCCGAAATGAGGAAACCCTCCCAAGCGGGAGGGTTTCCTAGTATGACGAAGCGATAATCAAAACATCAGATTTGCATCTGCATGGCCTGAGAACGGCGGGCGCGCATGGCGCGGCGCTTCAGCGCACGACGCTCATCTTCGCTCAAGCCGCCCCACACGCCGTAATCCTGATTGGTGTCCAGTGCGCACTTCAGGCATGCGTCAATCACTTTGCAGGTGCGGCACACGGCCTTGGCCTCCTCAATCTGCTGATAGGCTGCACCGGTGTTGCCCACCGGGAAGAAGAGTTCCGGATCCTTGTCACGACATGCGGCCTTGGCTCGCCAATCAAAAGCGCTGCTCATTGCTTGCCTCCCTTAAAAGCCCCGTGGCTGGTGTTGTTCCTTAAGTCCAGTACCAAGGTAACCACGAACCGTGGTGATTTTCAAGAGGTTTTGCCGAGAAAAAACCGAAGTTTTCACGAAGCGCACTGCACCAGACATGCCGATGTGCCCTCGATGAGCACGGCCCGGCCCGCGTTGTCGGCATCGATATGACTCATCATATCCAATAGGCGAGCGGGGACTCCGGCCATAAGATCGGACGTTCTCTCCCCGCACGGGAACACGATTCTGGTATTGCAATGCTCCGGTATACGTATCGGGCGAATCGTGCTGACGGCGAATACCACGCTGACGGACTCATCGGCCAACGCATGTGTGAAAGACAGCGCCTGCTCGTCGGTGCGGAATGGGTCGAACAACTCATCGGCGTCGTCGACGAACCACACGATATGCGGAGGCGGTGGTGCATCCGAGCTGGCATACGGCGTGCAGCGGCCGCCATGAAGCCATTGCGAGCTCCATACCCGACGATGCGGGGAACTGACACGTACCGCCAAGCCATCAGCCATGCTGGCGTGTCGAGCCAATGTTTTCAGCAACGTGGTTTTGCCGCGCCCCTGCGGGCCGATGACACCGATATTGCCACCGGTGAGGGATACCGTCGCCTCTCGCAGGTTGATGCCATCGTCGGCAAGTCCAAATCGAATGCGTTGCGGTGCGTGGTCGGCCACAGTCCGGTCTTTTACGTGCCGGGGGAGTGGCGCGGTAAACAGGGACGGTTGCGGCGGGCTTCCGACGAACCGCGATGCGAACGCGATCTGGCGGCACACCGCATCGATATCGCGTGCCGTTGCACAGCGGAATGCCGTCACCTGTTCGGAATCGTTGCAGAACGCCGCACCGGGCATTGCCGGACTGAGGTCGGCGGCACGACCATCGCCAAGCAGCTCGCATGATTGCAGACGGTCCCGAACCCGTAAACAAATGCTGACGGACATATTCGCCTTCATATCGGCACTGACCTGACCCATGGGATTCTGCGTACAGGCGATCAGATACATGCCCAGTGACCTGCCGAGCGAGGCAATACGCACCAGACGATTCACATAATCCGGGAGCTGGTCCTTCAGGGCATGGAATTCGTCAATGACCACGATCAGGCGCGGTGGTGGATTGACCATATCGCGGATATCGGAAGCATGGACAGCGGCGGACAGCTGTTCACGGCGTGTCAGTTCGGCTTCCAGCGCACGCAACGCGCGTACGGCATGCGCCAGATCCAGATCGCATACGCTGCCCACGGTATGCGGCAACCGTTCGAGTTTGCGGAACGCGGAACCGCCTTTGAAATCCAAGAACACGAAATTCAGATGCTCAGGCCCGTTCATCGAGGCGAGCGCCAGACACCAGCTTTGCAGCAACACGGATTTTCCGGAACCAGTGGTGCCGGCCACCAGAGCATGCGGCCCCTGACGGTTCAGATCGAGCATCAGCGGCTCGCTTCCGGTCATGCCGATCGGCACCGCAAGGTCAAGGGGTTCAAGCCAGCGGCCCACAATGGCGCGCCATGGCAGGCGTGCGAAGTGCAGCAGCGATTCTATCGGCTGCGACGGCGCATGACGGAGGTCTGCGGCGCGGTCATCGGCGTCGCCCGTGATACCGACATCGATCGTTGCCTGTTGCGGATCGGGAGCCTTCTCCGGGCCTGGAGGCGAGGGGAGCGTCAGCAGCAGGGACACGAGACAGGCGAATATGCCCGGTGCGATCATGGCGGCGAACAGCCATTGCCCGTGCAACAGCAGTATGACCATCATCAATGCCTGCGCGATCATCGGGCATGCCGCGGCAAACATGGTCAGGCGGGCGCGCAATGGCGGCGCGCCCAAACGGTGCTTCGCCCGGGATACGGCGGATGCCGTATGGACGGAATGTCGCTTCGAATCGTTCTGCTGTGATGTCATGCTTCCAGCGTGGGGGAACGCATGCCGAAAGCGCAAGCCGAATCAAGGTATGTGGTTCTAGCTTGCCGAGTTATCCACATGACATTTTGCCCGTGCATGATTGGCGGTGTAGGCAACGGTGACGATCATGCGCCGATGATGAAGCCGATGGGCTCCGGGAAAGCGTCGGTCAGCCTTCCGCCAGATTGCCCACGGTGCCGGCCTTATACGTGCCGTCGGCAAGTTGATTGAACAGTTCGGTGTTCTTGGCGTCGTCAAGCAGCACCGAGGAACCAACGCCATCAACGTAATAATCGGGGTCGGACCAGTACACGCTGCCGGAGATGCCATTCGAGCCGGTGGCGCTTTTGAACGCCAACGCCATGGTGAGCAACGTGTAAGGGTTGGTCTTCTCGTCCACGGTGAGTGCGCTCATCGCGGCATTGGACACTGCCACGATTTTGGACGGATTGGTCAGGGTCTCACTGCTGGAAGCCTTCTTGACGATGGCCGAGATGACCTGTCGCTGGCGTTCGTTGCGTCCGAAGTCTCCTCGCGCGTCGGCATATCGCATACGAGAGAAGGACAATGCGGTGGAACCATCCGCCGTATGGCATCCCGCCTTCCAGTTCAGTCCGGAATAGGAATCCTGAACATCCTCGTCATAGCACAGTTCGATACCGCCCAAGGCGTTCACCACGTTCTGCAGACCGCCGAACTTGATCTGTGCCACATGATCGATTTTCTGGCCGGTGATCTGCTCGACGTTGCTTACCAAAGCCTTCTTGCCCGCAATCAGCGCCACCGCATTGATTTTCATGTACTGGTTATCGACGTTCATGAGCGAATCGCGGGGAATGGAAACCAACGAACTCGGCCCGCTTTTGGGCTTGAACAGCACCAGAATCGTATCGGTCCTGAAGCCAGAGATATTGTCTACGCCGCCGTAATCGGTGGAACCGTCACGCTCATCGGAGCCAAGAATCAGCCAAGTCGAGGCCGGCGTGTTGGGGGTGTCGGTCAGCCAGTCGCTCCGATTCAGTTTGCTGTCCACCCATTGCCAGGCACCGAAAACGGAAAGAATCAACGCCGCCACCAGTACCGCGATTGCGCATAGGGTGATGCGTAAGGCTCGCGGACGGCGTGCCGTTACCGTTTTCGCCGTTGCCGCCGCCGGCCGGCCAAGATGGCTGAACTTCGTGGACACGTTTGCTGCTGGCGATGAGGGCCGGGAAACCGGCATATCCGACGGATTGCGCACGGCGTTGCGGGATGAGCCGGAAGACATCCGCGCTCGCGACGGCGGAATGCTGCGCGGTGCGGCGGCATCCGGAGCCGTGCTGCGAGTGGCGCGTCCGGTTTTCGGAGAAAAACTGGGCGGAGTCCGCCTGCCGTTGTCCGCGACGTTGGCGCTTGCCGTGGCGTTGGCGTTCAGTTGAGGCTCTTCGATGTCATTTCCCGTGACGGACGGACGGGCCGATGGAGCTTGACCTGACTGGCGCGAGGTTCGGGCGGGGGCGAAGGAGCGTGGCACCTGCCCGGAAGGCCGGGTGCGTCGATTTCCCGCAGGAATGAAGCTTGGCGGGTTGATATGCGGATCCGCCCCACCTGATTCCTGCGTCATAACCCCTCCTGAAACTGTCGATTGTCTGAATGACACTTTGACACAGCATCCGCCGGGTGTTCCTGCGCTATGGTGTTCCTGCGCAGGAACGGCACAATATCATGTGCAACGGCGTCAGGGCATCGCGTTCACGCCATAGCACACAGTTCCATAAAAATGATGTAATGACACGAGAAAGAATTTGACAAAACCGAAATTGCATGTGTGTAATTTAGTCCGTATGAAAAGCTCAATAGGCAAGGAGAATCGCATGTGGGGTGTGGTCGACGATTCAGCCGAAGAGCCATGGCACGAATTGTGGGGACTATTCCGACCTGATGGCGATGTATCTTGGCAGCACAAGGCGTTGTGCGCGCAAACCGATCCGGAGGCGTTCTTCCCGGAAAAGGGGGGCTCGACCCGTGATGCCAAACGTGTGTGCGCAAAATGCGAAGTGCGTGAGCAATGCCTGAAATGGGCCATCGACCATGATGAGCGATTCGGTATTTGGGGTGGCATGAGCGAGCGCGAACGCCGTCGATATAAGCGAGAGCACCGGGAGCGGGCGTAGCTCCACACACCCCCTTCAAGTCTGGTGCGTACACTGGGAGTTTATGAGTCCGACAGGTAATAGCGATATTCATGAGGCGTTGGCCGACGCCATGTCTTCTCGACCATATACGCATAGGCAGGATGTGGATACCGGCATTACGGCTGTGATCACCGTTGAGGAGGATATGCGTTTCCTCCGGTCTACATTGCGTTCGGTATTGACGCAGAATGTTCTTCCGGGGGTCGTCATCATCGCCGACGCGACCGGGCGCACCAGTTCGAGGATAACCACCTCGTTCGAGGTCATCCCCTCGCCATCGGGGCCGGTGATGGAGGTGCCGCAGTCCAAGCATGTGACCATTCACATCGTCTCGGCCAAGGGCGCACGCTCCTTCGGTGATGCGGTCAGCCGGGCATTGGATCGTGCCGATCTGGATGACGCTCCCCGCGCATTGTGGCTGCTCCATGATGATTCCCGCCCTTCGGATGACTCATGCCTTGAACGATTGCTTGAGGCGTGGCGCAATACGCCGGGCGCCAGTGTGCTCGGGTGCAAACAGTGCGATTGGGAAGGCTCCCATCTGCATGATGCCGGTATGTATGCGGGTCACCACGCCGTGCATTCCCTGGTGGTCGATGGAGAACCCGATCAGGAGCAGTATGACGGGCGGCAGGATGTGTTTGCGGTGTCGCTGGCAGGCGCGCTGGTGTCCATGTCGCAATTCACGCGACTGCGGGGCATCAATGCCTGGCTGACCACCTACAGCGAATCGGTTGATTTCTGCCGCCGTGTCTGCCTGAGCGGCGGACGCGTGGTGGTTGTCCCGCAAGCGGAGATATCACATCGTCGCGCACGGTATGAGGGCATTCGTACGCGAGGCGGGGAACCGCTTAAGGACGATCACACGGTCAATCATGCGATGACGGTGCATCGCTCCCAACAGCGGTATCTGTACACGGACCTGGCCATGTCGTCCTGGTTTATCGTCTGGCTGTGGAGGCTGCTCCGCAGTTTTGGCATGGCCATATCCATGATGTTCGGCAAGGAGCCGTATGAAGCATGGGTGCAATTGTGCCTGCCATGGCTGGCCTTGGCCGATATCGCGGGAAACATGAAATCACGCAGTCTGGTGGCCAGACAATCGAAGGTCGCCGCATCGTCCCTGCATGTCTTGTTCGCAGACAGCCAGCAGATCAAGCAGTTCCATGATCGTCGGGATGCATTCCAATCCCAGCAGGGCAGAGTGCTGCTCAGTCCGCTGGAACGTGCCCATCTGCGGACACGCACCATATATCGCTGGAGTGCGGCCGTGGTGATGGCGCTGGTGTGCTTTGCGGCCATCGCGGTGATGTATTGGCCGGTGTTCCGTTCGATATTCTCCGGCGGATCGTTGTATTCCGATGTGTTGCTTCCCACCGGTGCCAGCTTCACGCAACTGGTGCAGTCCGCCACCACGCCGTGGGTGTTTGGCAGCGGCACCGGCATTCCTGCGCCGCCCACGCCGTGGCTGCTGGTGCTGATGCTGGCCTCGTTGGTCACGCTCGGCCATGTGACCGCCGCTTTGGCGATGATACTGTTTGTGGCCGCGCCGCTGAGCGCATTGTCGTTCTGGGCGCTGGCGGGCGTATTCACCCGCTCGGACGTGGTTCGTGTGCTGGGAGGACTGCTGTGGGCATCCACCGGCATTATGTTCGGCTGGTATGCGCAGGCCAATATGCCGATGCTTACCGTAATGGTGTTCCTGCCGGCCGCGTTCGCATTCGTGTTCCGTGCCGTGGGCATGTACCATACCGAAGACCCGCTCAAGCCGCGCACATCCGTTCAGGCCGCGGCCATCGCCGCACTGTGCTTCATCCCTGTGGTGGCCGCTGAACCGCAGCTGCTGTTCGCGCTGATCGTCGTGTTCCTGATGTTCCTGCTATTCGTGCGTCGCAAGCGCGCCATGCTGTTGCTAATTCCGGTTCCTGCCGCCTTTGCGGTGGCTCCTACGCTCGTCAATGCGGTGCGTTACGCCGATTTGGGCATGTGGCGTCAACTGTTCGGCGACATCACGGTGCCAACGTCATCCGCCAACGGGTCGCCGGCGTCGCTGAGTCTGCTTGAGGCCGCACAGCGTGCGCTGGGATGGCGAATGGGGTCGACTGATTATGCCGATTTGGCGGTCACTGTGCTGTTTGGCGTCATCACGCTGCTTGCTCTTGCTTCGCTGGTGCTGCCGTTCGCGTTGCGGACCTCGCGACTGATGTGGGTGGTAATCGTCTGCGGAGGCGCGCTCGCCCTGGTCTCCAGCCGTGTGGCCATAACCGTGGATGCCGATGGTGTCGTGGCCGGTTCCGCGCAGCCGGGCATCGCGATGATGATATTGGGCTTCCTCGCCTGCGTGTGTCTCGTCGCTGGTGGGGCGGTGAAGCGATTCCAACCGTTGCATGCGTCTGGCAGTGATCCCGCATCGAAAAAGGACCGTCTGCATGTGCTCATCGTGTCTGGCCGTGTGGTGCTTGCTCTGATACTGGTGTGCTGCATTGGCATCCAATGCATGTATGGCATCGAACGTCATAAGGATGCGGGACTGGGCGTGTCTGAAAACGGCCTGCCCATGGTCACCACCGATTATCTGGAGGCCGGTGCCGATCATCGTGTGCTTGCCGTGAGCGCGGAGACCCGCAACATCGTCAACTATGCGGTGATGCGCACCTCGCGCGGCGATTTGATCGACAGCTCTCCGGTCCAGCGGGCGCGCCTGCTGTCCGGCAAGCATGATGCGGTTGACGAACAACTGGCCCAGGCCTGTGCCTCGCTGCTGTCCAATCCCGACGAAGAGGCCATCGCGGCCATCAGCGCGCTTGGATTCGGCGGCATCTACGTGGTTCCCGAGACCGGCGATTCCTTGAACGACATGCCGTATGAACAGTTGAGCGCGAATATCGCCGCATCGAACGGCACCCAGTCCCTGGTCTCCACGGATAGCGGCAGCTACTATCGTCTGACGCTGCGTAGCAGCGCCTCACAGCAGGTGGATGCCTCATGGCAGCAACGTGCACAGCATAGTGTCTGGAGGCACGCCTGGCTGATATGCCTAGGTGTGATCACGGCGTTGTACTGCTTGGTCGCCATGCCTCGCAGACGACCGTCCTACGGATTGGAGGAGCAGGCATGAGCAACAAAACTTCTGGTTTCAAACGTACGATCGGCATCGTGCTCGGTGTGATCACCATGCTGGTGTTGATTGCGCTGTTCGTCGTTCTCGTCATGGCCCCCATCCCCAATATCTGGGTGGATAAGGTGGCCGCTTCCGATAATGCCATCGACCAGACCGTTAGTCCGACCCAGTCCGAAACCTACTGCCCGGCACCTATAGGATTGGCCGATACCGGCACGTACGGCGACAGCGCCTTCCAGGCCACTGTCGGCAATCTGAGCACACAAGCGCGCTATGCGGCGTTCGGCTCCGTCTACAGCGCCACTGTCTCGGCGATCGGGCAAAAGTCCAGTTCAGATGACGTAACTTTGAAAGACGCCGATTCGACCGACGATTCCTCGGTGAAAACCGGTGCTCAGAAGATCAATCAGGGAGCTCGTCTGATCAATACCCGTATGCTGCAGGCCGCAGCTGGCACCGGCACCGTCGGCACCATCGCATCATGGGCCGATGATGGCGATGTGAGAGGCATATCGGCGGCATCCTGCGTATCGACCTCGCTCAGCCAGTCGTTCCTGCTCTCCGACAGCACGACCGGTACCACACAGCAGCTCATCGTCTCGAATCTCTCCACCAAGCCGACCACCGTCGACATTGCCGTCTGGGGTTCCGAGACAGCCGGGAAAATGGCATTGTCCACCCAATCCACGCTGTCTGTGCCAGCCGAGGGGGAGTCCTCGATGGAACTGTCCGCCGCGGTCGATGGGCAGCATGGTCTGTTCGTGACCGTTTCCAGCAAGGAGACTCCTATCGCGTCCGTGGTGCGCACGGTGACCATGGATGGTCTGACACCGAAGGGTTCTGATTTCGCGCTGCCGCTGCCGACCGCATCCAATGCATCGGTGGCGCCGTCCATCACTGCCGGCGATGCGGTCACCGCTTATCTGTTCGCCAAGGCAGACACCAGCACCGGGCTGTCATGGATTACCGCCAAAGGCTTGGTTCCCGCCAAAGATGCCACCGTCACTGCTGATAAAGTGACGGCGATCGACTTGGGAGAAGCTCCTGATGGGGCGTTGGGCGTGATGTCCACCGCAGAGGACGCCGTGTCGTTCTCCGTCAAGGCCACACGCTCCGGTGACTCCGGCCAAGCCGATTTCGCATTGGTCAATGCCGGCGAGCCATCTGAATTCTCGGGGTTGGCCCTTCCCGACGGAGTAAAGGCCTCCATCACGCTGGCCAATACGTCCAATGCGCGCAGGACGGTCACCTTGCGCGCCTACGATGATGCCGGTGCTTCGGTAATCTCCAAGGAAATCACACTGGATGCGAACGCAGCACAAACGATTGAAGCCGGCAATCTTTCCGGCGATCATGGCACCGCGGTCGTGCTGATGTTGGAGGACTCATCCAAGAAAGTGAGCTGGGGAGCGCGGTTCAGTCACGATTCGTTGCAAGACAAGGACATCGCCGGATTGTCCGTCATCGACGCTTCAACGCTGATGCCCGCCACGGTTCATGTCTGGGCTCGGAACGATTCCTCCATCGTCAAGTAGAAGGGTATGCTCGCCGAAGCGTCAGTTTGATGATGTTTCGGCGGCGATATAGCTGCGGGCCGTGCCACTACCTTATTACAAGTGACACGGCCCGCAGTGTTGTCACAGGCCCCAGTCGGGGTCGATTTCCTCGGGCCTGCGCCCATACAATTCTGCTATGCGGGCCACCAGCTCATCCCTGACGGCCAATTGCAGTTCGAGCTTGGTAGGTGCCTCGGTCTGCAACGGCATGCGGTAGAGCACGACTCGTGCGGGAATGCCGTGGCTGGCGGGGAAGCACTGGGACGTCATATTCGGCTCGGTCTGCCAAGGCGTCGGATCCGAAGGCGGCACATCCTCCACCGCGAACTGGAGCGGACGTATCAGTTCCGGCCACGCTTGGCCGAGCCTGCGAACCTGGGCCGCCACCATATCGTCGAACATGCCGGTGCGAGTGCGGTAACGGGGCAGACGGGTGCCGAACATCGGGGTTCGTGTGCCGCGACCGTGGCGGTTGCGGTAGATTCGTGCGTTCCAAGGTGGCTGAAGCATGGTTCCCACCATAGGGCATGGCGGAGGCAACATGCGTTAGGATTGGTTCATTGGCTGTGAACATTCGTCAACGAGGGAGGCACGACAAATGGTGGTACGTTCGTGGTCCGAACTTGATTTCGATAATGTCTGCTCCATCGCCAAGGTGTTCGGTTTCGATTTGGACAACACACTGGCCAGCTCAAAACAGCCGATGAAGCCCGCGATGATCGAACGGTTCTGTGCGTTGCTCGACCATACGGTGGTGGCCCTGATCTCAGGGGGCGGCATGGCGGTGGTCACCTCGCAGGTGCTGGATGTACTCACCCCGAATGCCAGGCGCGGCAATCTGCATGTCATGCCTACCTCCGGCTCCCGGTATTACCGGTGGGATGGCACGCAATGGGCCTTGGTGTATGCGCATGATCTGTCCGAAGCCACCGTGGCCGCTGTCTCGGAAAGTCTTGAGCGACATGCCCGGGAACTGGGATTGTGGGAACAGCAGGTATGGGGGCCTCGAATCGAGAACAGGGGCAGCCAGATCACCTTCTCCGCTCTTGGGCAGTTCGCGCCCGTAGCGGCCAAGCAGGCATGGGATCGCGATAACACGAAGAAACAGGCGCTGGTCGAAGCGGTCAAGGCCGATCTGCCGCATATGCGGGTCAGGGCCGGCGGATACACCAGTGTGGATGTCAGCGAATGCGGCATCGATAAGGCCTATGCCGTGCGCAAGCTGACGCAGACACTTGGCATACGGGCCGATGAAATGGTGTTCGTGGGTGATCGCATGACGCCTACGGGTAATGACTATCCCGCGGTTGAGGCCGGTGCGATCGGTGTTCGTGTTGAGAATCCGCAAGATACGGTACAACTGCTGGATGCACTGCTTGCGCGATTCGATACTCCAGCTCGATAGTGACGCGTTATGGACGGGCCGAGCGTATACAAGTGGTGGCATGCGATGTGGGCACAGGTCTGCAATCTGCTGTTTCCACGCGGCTGCGCTGGGTGTGACGCGCCGGATGAGGTATTGTGTGCGGCATGCTGGGCCCTGTTCGCGCAATGCCGGGAACGGGATGCAGACAGTGGTGGCGGAGCCCGTATATGGTCCGCATCGATTTATCAGGGAGCGGTACGTCGTGCCATTCTCGACTGGAAGGACCACGACGATACCGAGCTTGACGGCCCGTTCGGCCGCATCATGGTGTCGCTGCTGAACAAGACGCCAATACCATCATCATGCTTGGGTCATCGCGTATTGGTGGTTCCGGTGCCATCATCGCGGGCGTCAATGCGCCGAAGAGGACGTGCCCATACGGCACCGTTGGCCAAATCGGTGGCAGGGGCATTGCGTGGGTACGGCGTCGATGCGCGACCATGCAATGCCCTGAGCTCCTCCACCAAGGCACGCTCCGTGCAGCAGGTCTCTTCGGCACAGCGTGCCCGTCGTATCACCGGTCATGTCAGGGTGAAGCGTGATCTCATCGGCAATGGCGACGCGGTGCTTCTCGTTGATGATATCGTCACCACAGGTGCCACTGTGCGGCAATGCGTTCAGGCGTTTCAGCAGGCCGGCACCAAGGTGGTGGGCGTGCTGGTATTGGCGGATGCCGTGGTGCGACGGTCCGATGACGATATCAACGGGTGAATGACATCGGTGACGATGCCCCAGATAGCAGGCGAAGCGCCGTTGCTCGGCATGTAATCGGGGTATCGCGGATTCTCGGCGTGCAATATGGTGATGCCGGCCCGTGAAACCAGCCGCTTGATGGCGATTTCGTCGTCCATGACAGCCGCAACCACATCTCCGGGGACTGGTGCCAACGAACGATCGACAATCAGCAGATCGCCGTTGTGAATACCCGCATTGATCATGGAATCGCCGGCCATCTGCATAACAAACAGCGTGGCCTCGTGCGCCATGGCCTGTGACTCGGATTGCTGTGTCATGCTGCGCCTCCCACCCTGTATTCGAACATCTGTTCGAATACAGTATACGGTAGGACGTCGGACAATATCAGCGTTCGGCGATGTGATATTTAGGCAGGATGATTTCGAAATCGGCACCTCGCGTGTCGTCGACCACTTTGACGGTGCCACCGTGCAATTGGGCCGCCCAGCGCGCGATGGACAGGCCAAGACCGGTGCCGCCCGACTCGGTGCCGGGACCCGTCTTGCCTTTGACAAAGCGCCGGAAGATGTCCAAACGGTCGGAAGGCGCAATCTGGGAGCCGAAATTCACCACATTGGTCACGATGGTGCCTTGGTTTTCGTCCTCGTGGGCGTCGACCAGCACGGTGGTGCCGTCGGCCGAATGTTTCAGCGCGTTGGCGATGATGTTGGTGAATAGCTGGCGCAGGCGGTCCTGATCGCCTTCCATCGTGATGTCGGCCGGCACGGTGACGCGGATGTCGTGGGCGTGGCCACCATCGGCGATTTCCAACGGCTCGATGGTCTCGTCAAGAAAGTCGGCGAAGTTGAACTTTTCGATATTCAGACTCGCCGCACCGGCCTCCATACGGCTCAGGTCCAGTAGGAAGGCGATGAGATCGGAGAGACGCTGCGTTTGGGTGAGGATGCTCTCCAGATTGGTGGGAGTGGGCTCGGTGACGCCGTCGGCCATGTTCTCGACCATCGCCTGCAAAGCGGAAACGGGCGTGCGCAGCTCATGGCTCACATTGGCGATCATGTCGCGGCGCATTTTATCGGCATGCTCGAGTTCGCCGGCCATCTCGTTGAACGAGCGAGCCAGCTTGCCGACCTCGTCATGACGATCCTGATCGATATCCACGCGGACCGTGTAATCGCCATCCGCCATGGCTTCGGCCACATCGCGCATCTGGCGTAGGGGAGCGGTGATGCCGCGAGAGAAGAAATAGGTGATGCCCAAGGCCACCACCAAAGTCAGCGGCATGGCGATCCAACCGGACCAGCCGAATTTCAGGAGGAACCAGCACATGGCAAACGCGATGGCAGTGGCGATAACGATCAGTGCGCTGAGTTCCAGCTTCAGAGATGAGAACAAATCAACCGGCTTGACGCGAGGTTTCATCGCATCAAGCCGGGATTGCTGTTGTTTTTTGGATGCCATCACGCGGTCGGCGGCTCGAAAGCGTAGCCCACGCCATGCACGGTGCGGATGGTATCGGCACCGAGCTTATGGCGCAGCGCCTTGACGTGGCTGTCGACGGTGCGGGTGCCGGATGCGTCGACCCAGTCCCAGACCTCTTCGAGCAGCTTTTCGCGGGTGAGCACCGACTTCGGGCGGCGGGCCAGCGTAGCCAGCAGATCGAACTCGGTGGGGGTCAGATGCACCTGTTCGCCGTTCACGGTGACGATGCGCTGGGCCGGGTCGATGACCATCGAACCGAAGTCGAGCAGCTTCTCGTTCTCCGAGTTCTTGGCGATGACCTTCGCACGCTCCACGCGGCGCAGCAGCGCCTTGCAGCGGGCGATAAGCTCGCGCATGGAGAACGGCTTGGTCATGTAATCATCGGCACCCGCTCCCAGACCGATGACCTTGTCGGCCTCGTCATCACGTGCGGTGAGGATCAGCACCGGCACCGGACGTTCGGCGACGATGCGTTTGGTGGCCTCTAGACCATCCATAACCGGCAGCATGATGTCCATGATCACCAGATCGGGGCGTAGCTGGGACGCGGCCTGGACGGCGGAAGCGCCGTCCCCGGCCACGCGAGCGGTCCATCCTTCAGCGGTGATGCGCTGGGCGATGGCCGTGGCGAGCGTGGGCTCGTCCTCGACCACCAGCACCGTGCGCGGTGTCGTATTCTGACGCGCTGTGGTATTGAGCATAAATAAACCGGTTACCTTTCAGCCTGTTGACCAGTTCAGTCTTCCGGCTTCAAGAATACAACTCCCAGAGCCGGAACGGTGATCTTCGCCGAGAACGGACGTGAATGATATTCGCCCTCGACCGCTTCGAAGGTGCCGTTGTGGATGTCGGAGCCGCCGTACTTGGCGTCATCGGTGGTGAACACTTCGGTCCACTTGCCGCCGGTGGGCAGCGCCACCTGGTAATCGGACCAGGCCTCACCGGAGAAGTTGACCACCACAGCCAAGGTCTCGCCCTTGGTACCGATGCGCAGGAAGCTCAGCGTGTTGTGGTCGGCATCGTCGCTGGTCAGCCACTGGAAGCCGGCCGGGTCGAAGTCCTGGCTCCATAGTGCCGGATGCGCCTTGTAGAAGGCGTTAAGGTCGGCGACCATGGTCTGGACCTGACGGTGCTCCTGCCAGTTCAGGCAATCCCAATCGATGGAGGCGTCGTGATCCCACTCGCCCCACTGGGCCAGCTCGTTGCCCATGAAGGAGAGCTTCTTGCCTGGGTGAGCCCACTGATAGGCGAACATCGAACGCACGCCGGCCAGCTTCTGCCAGTCATCGCCCGGCATCTTGCCGTACAGGGAACCCTTGCCGTACACGACTTCGTCGTGGCTGATGGGCAATACGTAGTGTTCGGAGTAGGCGTACACCATGGAGAAGGTGATCTCGTTGTGGTGCCACTTGCGGTTGATGGGCTCCTCGTGCAGATACTCGAGGGTGTCGTGCATCCAGCCCATGTTCCACTTCATGCCGAAGCCGATGCCGCCGGCGGAAGTGGGGGCGGTGATGCCCGGCCATGCGGTGGACTCCTCGGCGATCACCATGACGCCGGGGTTGTTCTTGTACGCGGTGGCGGTGGCCTCCTTGAGGAAGTCGATGGCCTCCAGGTTCTCGCGTCCGCCGTAGATGTTCGGGCGCCAATGGCCGGGTTCGCGGCTGTAGTCGAGGTAGAGCATGGAGCTGACGGCATCCACGCGCAGTGCATCGACGTGCAGGTCCTCAAGCCAGAACAGGGCGTTGGCCACCAGGAAGTTGCGTACTTCGCGGCGTCCGAAGTTGAACACATAGGTGCCCCATTCAGGGTGTTCGCCGCGCAGCGGGTCCGGGTCCTCGTACAGCGGGGTGCCGTCGAAGCGGCCGAGCGCGAAGGCATCCTTCGGGAAGTGGGCGGGCACCCAGTCCATGATCACGCCGATGCCGGCCTGATGGAGCTGGTCGACCAGGTAACGGAAGTCGTCGGGGGAACCGAGACGGGAGTCGACCGCATAGTAGCCGGTGACCTGATAGCCCCAGGAGCCGGAGAACGGGTGCTGGGCCAGTGGCATGAACTCCACGTGGGTGAAGCCTTCCTGCTTGACGTAGTCCACGAGCTGCTTGGCCAGGTCGCGGTAGGTCAGTCCCTGCCTCCAGCTGCCGGCGTGCACCTCATAGATGGAGACCGGGCCATCATGCGGGTTGGTGGTGCGGCGGTGCTGCATCCAGGCGTCATCGTTCCACTTGTAGGTGGATTCGGTGACGATGGAGGCGGTGTTCGGCGGAACTTCGTGCTGACGCTCCATCGGGTCAGCCTTCATCTCCCACGTGTAATTGGCGTTCAGGATCTGGAACTTGTAGGTCTCGCCCGCGCCGATTCCGGGGATGAAGATCTCCCACACGCCGGAGGAGCCGAGCTCGCGCATGGCATGACGGCGGCCATCCCAAGCGTTGAAGTTACCGACTACGCGCACGGCATGGGCGTTCGGGGCCCACACGGAGAATGCGGTGCCTACCACCTGTTCGCCGGGCGTGCCGTCTGCGCCGCCCATCGGATCGTCATAGCGCAGCACATGCGCGCCAAGCGTCTCCCAGAGCTTCTCGTGACGGCCCTCGCCGAACAGATAGGTGTCCATGTCGCCGACTGTGGGCATATAGCGATATGGGTCGTCCTCAATGAGCACTGCGCCGCTTTCCCACTCGGTCCTGACACGGTAGTCGGGAATCGTGGGCTGCTTCTTAGTGCCGGAAGCCGGCACGGTAACCACGAACACGCCGTTGTATTCGTGGGTCATCGGGTATTCGCCATCCTGGGTGAGGATGGTCACGGACTTGGCAAGCGGACGCAGCACGCGGATTGTGGCGGTGTCGGCATGCTTGCCGATGCCGAGATGCCCGCCGAGAACTCCGTGGGGGTTGTAGAATTCAGCATTGCTCGTCGCATCGAGGTCGCCTTGGGCGACAGGCACGGTGACGGTATCTTCCTTGATCTTCGTTTCTTTAGCCATGTCCCAAAGTCTACGTGCGTTGAAGTCGAAAACGCTACATTGGCGCGTCGAAAATGGCGAATTCTTGCCCTTTTCGTTGTGTTTCCGTGGTTGTGAGCGCTCTTATAGGGGTGGTCCAGACCGCATGGCATAATTATTCGAGTTTTCGTGTGTAAGCCGTCAGTTCTCGGAGGGTACATGTCTTACAAAGTCGGCGATATGGTCGTCTATCCGCGTCATGGTGCAGCGAAGGTGGAGGCCATTACCGAGCGGACGGTCAAGGGAGTGACGCGCGAATATCTGCAGTTGTCCGTACTCTCTTCCGATGGTTTGGTCATCAACGTTCCCGTGGACAATGCCAAGAAGGTCGGTGTGCGTGACATCGTCTCCGCATCCGAAGTGGCCAAGGTGTTCGGCATCCTGCGGACCCCGATCATCGAGAAAGAGATGAACTGGTCTCGCCGTTACAAGCTGAACGTCGAAAAGATCGCCACCGGCGATGTCAACAAGATCGCCGAAGTGGTTCGCGATCTCGCCCAGCGCGATGTCGACGAGCACGGCCTGTCCGCGGGCGAGAAGCGCATGCTCACCAAGGCCCGTGCCATTCTGACTTCTGAGATCGCCTTGTCCGAGAAGATCGACGAGGCGGAAGCCCAGCGTCTGCTCGACGTGAATCTGGGCTACGAGCCCGCTCAGCCCGGTGACGACAAGCATCACACCGCCGAGCCCGAAGAGGCCGCGGCCGATACTTTGGCTCGTGTTGAAGCCGAGAAGAAGTCCAAGAAGAAGTGATTTGATTGTTTTGAGGCCCCGGTCGTGTCCTTATGCGATGCGCCGGGGCTTCGTGATTCATAATCGTTTGCTGCCGTTCGTCTGGGCAACGCCATCGAAGGGGACTGCATGGGGTCTGTAGGAGTGCTGATAGGGCAAGGTTTTGACGCTCACCGTTTTGCGCCTGCCGGCTCAGGCCGTGAACTGTGGATTGCCGGGCTCTACTGGCCGGTGCCTGATTCATGCAGCGAGGCCGATGCCGCCAAATACGAGGGGATCGAAGGCGATTCCGATGGCGATGTGGCCGCGCACGCTCTGATTGACGCGTTGCTTGCCGCCGCCCGATTGGGAGACATTGGTTCACTGTTCGGTGTCGGTGCGGACGCGCATGGTGCCGGAATGCATGGCATCGATATGTTGCAAGAAGTTGTGGCGCATCTGGCATCCAACGGGTATACGCCGGCATCGGCCTCGGTGGCGATCATCGGCAACCGCCCGAAAATCGGCACACGCCGTGCTGAAGCCGAAGCCGCCCTGTCTGCGGCGGTTGGTTGCCCGGTATCGGTTACCGCCACCACCACCGACCATATGGGATTCACTGGCCGCGGCGAAGGCATCGCCGCCATCGCCAATGCCTTGGTGGAGAAGATATAACAAAGCCCCCGCTATGAATTCGCCAGCGGGGGCAAGAAAAAATGGATGAGATTACTTCCGCATCGTCTCCACGGCTTTGGCGATAGCCCAGAACAGGGTGGAAAGCGTCACGATGATGAAGCTCGGGGGAGCGGGGAACATCGCCGACAGCACGAGTCCGGCCCAAATCGACACCAAGCACAGCACGCTGGCGATCACCATTGCCTTGAATGGGGAGCCGGCCAGAATATTGGCGGTGGCCGCGGGCGTAATCACCAGTGCGAAAATCAGCAAGGTGCCCACTGCCGGCACGGCGATGGTGATCACACCGGCCATAATCGCCATAAACGCCACGTTCATCAGCCCGATCGGCACACCCTTGGCCTGTGCCACCTGCTCATCCAGCGAGCTGAACAGCAGCGGGCGGTAGATGATGGCCAACAATGCCAGCAGCAGTACGTCGAACACGGCGAAGCCGATGATCTGGCCGGTGGTGATGGTCAGGATCGAGCCGAAGAGGATCGACTGCATCTGCTGGGAGGCGGAACTCGACAATCGCGCGAAGAACAGACCCAAGCCGGTGGCGAAGGCCAGCACGGTGCCGGTGGCGATTTCACGCTCGGAAACGCGCTTGCCCAAAGCACCGATCACCAGTGCGCCGCCCAGTGCGAACACGCCCATGCCCAGTGACACGGGCAGGCCGAGCAACACCGCGCCGGTCGCGCCCGGCAGACCGATATGGGCCAGCGCATGGGCCGCGAAGGTGGAACGACGGGCGATGGTGAAGTATCCCATGACACCGGCGGCTAGGGCAATGCACAGGCCGGCGATGAAGGCGTTGGTCATGAATGGAGCGGACAGTGTATCCAGCCATTCGGGATCATACGAAAAGTTGATGGTGCTCATGTCTCTGTATTTTCTCCATGCCTGAGCTGCAGTCCGTTGATGGGCTGTGGGTCGGCTCGCTTGATGTTATCGATTCTCGGCGCTGATGGCGGCACTGCCATTGGTGGCATTGCCGTGCTCGTGATGGTGCAATTGCGCCACTTCGGCTGCCGTGTGCATATCCTGCGGCTGGTCCTGGAGCTCATCCGGCGTCGGGGTCACGAACATGTCTCCCTGCGGAGTGGTGACCACCTGCACCTGTGTGCCGTAGAGGTGGGTGAGTAGGTCGGAGTCGAGCACTTTGTGCATATCGGCGTAGTGCGGGTGACCGTCGAGCAAGTAGACGGCACCGGTCAGAATCGGCAAGAGCATATTGAGATCGTGCGCAACCACCTGGATGGTCATGTTCAGTTCGCGGTTCAGCTTGGCCAGCACGTGTACGGTGGCGCGCTGACTGGCCAGATCGAGGTTGGCCAACGGCTCGTCAAGCATC
>OKRV01000822.1_pt1 | contig 20459 bp, 17 predicted proteins | sample 1601201 | NCBI WGS metagenome assembly OKRV01 (sample SAMEA3541540, study PRJEB24748) | human gut metagenome | biome: human gut; feature: human-associated habitat; material: faeces | place: China | collected 2012 | reverse complement strand
GATTTTTTCAATGTAAGCTTGAAATTCTTTTAAACGATATCCTAAATATTCTTTTTGATTGCCATGACAACTCATTATATAGTTCATTAATGCTTTAGCGTCATCAACTATTAAATAATCATCATACCTCTTTAATTCAATTTGTTTAAAATAAGGCCTTAAAAGAGTTTTTCCATTTTCTAATCCAAAATGTTCTACAAGGTTATTATTAGATAGTTGAATACGTGAATCAAAATTATGAACAATTTCAGTAATTTCCTTCATATGATTTTTACCATAAGTTGTACAATAGAATATTCCATAATCCTTAAGAACACGAGATATTTCCAAAAGACCAAGATTCAAATCTTGCAGATAAAAGAGAACATGATTTGCAATCACCGTATCAAAGAAATGATTTTTAAAAGGAATATTTTGAGCATCTAAAACAATATAGTTATAATCATTACCAAGTTTTTTCCTGGTATCTTCTAACATTCCTTCGCTAATATCTGATAAGAAAATCTCTCTATTTCTTAGATTATAGGTATTATTTTCCCATAGTTTTCCATTTCCACAACCAATTTCTAAAAGTTGATAAACATGAGAAAAGTCTATTTGATGATAGAGCCATTCAAACCAACTTTCCTTATTAATAGAAAAATGATCATGAAGATAAATACGTGTAGATAAGTTTTGACTATTGAAATATTGTTGAATAATGCTTTCATCATTATTTGTGAGATTAATCAGTTCAATAATCTTTTCCCAAGAAATTTGATCATGTTCTAAAATTTTTTCAGTGCTTTTAATGGTTGCTTTTAAATTATTAAGATGATTCATTTTTTGGTTAATCAAAGAAGTTTGTAGTTTTAAAGATTCTTTAAAACTATCTTTATCGTTATCTATAATAAGAGGATAGATTTCTTCTAGTGAAAATCCTAGTTCTTTTAAAGCAAGAATCTTTTGAAGAGTAATTAAATCTTTATTACAATATTGACGATATCCATTGTCTAGAATATGCGATGGTTTTAAAAGCCCTATTTTATCATAATATCGAATTGTTCTTTCACTCACATTCGCTAGCTTTGCGAATTGTCCTGTCTTGTAATAATTCATAATATTAATAATTTACCTTTAATAAATAATAAGGATTTAGATTTTGTTCATTTGATAGTATTAAACTGTCTCCATCACATTCCAATATGTCCGCTGCATTTTTATTAAACACCAAAATATATTGAATATTTTCTTTCTTCAAAATATCATGTACTTCTGTATATGTTAAATTTCCTGACATACAAAACGAATTTAATTTTGAAAAATCTTTCTCATTCAATTTTTTAAATCCATCATGATAAGAAACATGAAGACGGTTCGTGGACATTTCAAAGCCACCATCATAAGTTACCATTCCTCCATCCGTATTAAATGAAGTGCAAGTATACATTTTATAGTTATCATATGGTAAATTATTAAAATAATCTCCGACTTCGACAAAAATATCTGGAATCATTTTAGTGTTTAAATCGAATACTCGCGAAAATTTCCATCCAGCTGCACTTATACCAGATCCTAAGAAATTATATTTAACAAACTCATTTACATTTAGGCGATAGAACATACATACTAATATAACTAAACATACTGTTGTTAGTTTTAAAATAAAATACTTCTTTTTAAATATAAACTGATATATACGTAAAATATTTACACCTAAGAAAAATACAATTAAATACTGTACAGCTGAAACTGTTCTTAATGAAACAAAGAAATAATTAAATGATGTCAAAGTCAATAATTCAATAAATAATTCTTTTGAAATTAAAACATACAACACCAATGCCATGCCTGTTGCGCAGCGAGATCTTACATCATTCAACACTAACAATGCAACCACAAATACAATTAAGCCAATTGTTAGAAGCGGATCATGATTGTACCATTCCACTTGAAAAGAATGGTATCCATTTACATTATAAACAAAGTTTTCCGTATCTATAAAAGAAAAATGATCTAAATATTTTGTTAATAATAACATGCAAATAACAAATAATACACCAAGCGAAGAAATTAGCATCATTCTATTTTTTTTGTCCCTAAATGCCTCAACAAAACAATAAATACATTTTATCGTTATTGCTGCAATAAAGAATAGAATAACAATTTGTATATATATAGTTGAAAATGAAACCATAGAAATTGACATTAAAATGATGTAAACAATTTTCTTAAATTCCATCTTTTCAACTAAGGGTAAAGAATAAATGATCAGAATAGGCACTGCCATCATTCTAACAATAGATCCACCATAAAATGCTGCAGTTTGAAATTGCCATAAATCGTATGAGTAAACTTTGAGAAAACTAGGCATTGCTGTTTGTAAAAAACCAAGTGGAATCAAGAAGTAGAAAAAAGGAACGAGTGCATATTGTGAATACTCTTCTTTTACGAAAAGCGATGCCAATTGTTTGTAGACAATTCCAAATAATACATAATTGTGCAATGACATAGTCACCCTACAAAAATAAGGTAAATAAATGTGGAAGAGTGTCCCAAAATAAGAATAACTCAATTCGTATGTGTTGATAACACGAATTAAATCAAATCCATTGATATGAATTAAAGATCCATTGAAATAATTCTCATTCATTAAATGTGGAGTGCCCACATGATTGACAACCTTACCTATATAATAAACATCATCATAATTTAAATCGTAATATGGCAATTGATTGGCGATAGAAAAAGATATAAATGCACCTGCAAATAAAATTAAAACCCAATTATTCTTCAAAATACGTTTTAATTTAATTTCGTGTCTACAAAATATATTTTTTCTATTTTTGAATAACAAGTATCCATCTACAACGACAAATAAAATAGATTGTAATATAAAGTATAGTGTCCAAGATAAATGAAGAACCTGACATACAAATCCAATAATAAACGTTAAAAAGAAAGTAGATAAAAATCCTGAAATTAGAATTGTACTAGTATTCTTATTATAGCCAAATAAATCTAAGCATTCATTCCCTAACAAATAATACTGAAAAGAAAGACAGACATAAAACACTACACTCAAAACTAAATTCATTCGCCTTTCTCCTTGTTACTTTCATATTCTTTAATACTCAATTTTTGAATCAAATCTTTTTGTTTCTCTTTCAATTTAGAAATTTGTGCAGTTTGTGTAAACAACATAATATATAAGAAAAAGATAAATACACAAAAGATGAAATTACTTGTGGACATAAATCCTAATTGTTTTGAAATCCAAGTAGGAATTTGAGGGAATACACTAATAATCAGAAGAAGAATAGACCATAAGATCCACATAATCGCATCATCAATATTTAATCCATGTTTTTGAATCTTTTTAATGACAAAAACAAATGTAATTATACTTGCAAAGATAAAAACTAATTGTAATTTTAATCCCATAATCTACACCTTTCTAAATGGTTGAATCAAAAAGATTGAAACCATCATTCGACTCATATATTTGATCGTATTTACTAAATTTAAATAAGATTCTCCAAATTCACGTTCAGACATTTGAACTTGAATCTCTTTAATTTTTCTTTGTTTACGATACATATAAACCAATGTATCTGGTTCAGGAGGATTGTTCATATCCAAAGCATAATCTTTAATACAAGCCTTACCATACGCTCTAAAACCACTCGTTGGATCCATTACCTTTTTACCAGTTACAATTTTTATTGCACTAGCAATTAAACGACTACCAATCATACGTGCTGTAAAAGGTTTCTTCTCGCTCACAAAACGAGAACCAATCACAATATCATTTCCATTTTCAATTTCTTTAACCATCGCATCAATATATTTAGCTGAGTGCTGACCATCTCCATCAAATTGGATAACAACATCATAATTTTCTTTCATGGCTAATTTAAAACCTGTTTGAACAGCTCCAAACAATCCTAAGTTACAAAAACCATCAATATGATTAAAATTGTTTTTTTGAATAACTTCTAAAGTATTATCTTTAGATCCATCATTCACAACAACATAATCAACATCTGGCGCATTTTGCTGTATATCCTGAACTGTTTTTTCTATATTTAAAGCCTCATTATAGGCTGGAATTACCACTAAAGTTCGCATTTAGAACCTCCTAAAAAAATATAAATCTTAAATTTTTAAAATATACTGTTCCTTTAAATTCATGAAAAAGAACTAGTTAAACAACTAGCTCTTATATTTATATCATATTTTTGTGATTTTTTTAAGCCTTAGGATATGTAAACGGACCTTTATCCAAATCAAAATTAGGGTTATGGAAAGGATCTCCATTCTTTAAAATCTTTGGCCATTTCTTTTGGAAACGAGCAATTTCACTTTGGAAACGCGCTTGTTTTTCTGGTGTATCCTCTAAACCTCTAGATTTAGATTCATAGTGATACCAAACAGAAAATACATCTTCAACAATCCATTTATTTAAGCTTCTAATTTTTAAACATAGGTCAACATCATTACATGCAACTTTAAAGTCTTCATCAAAGCCACCCACTTCGTCAAAGATTTCTCGTTTTGTCATTAAACAAGCAGCTGTTACTGCAGATACATCCCACGAAACACGAGGTCTACCCATATATCCAAAATCATTTCTGTCGATTAATGAGAATGCAGCTGTCGCATAACCATGATATCCAACCACGACACCACAATGTTGTACTGTATCATCTTCATACAATAATTTAGCTCCAACAGCACCTACATCTTCTCTTTGACATACCCCTAGCATGTCTTCAATGGAATCTGGTTCAATGACTTTTGTATCATTATTTAAGAACAAGATATATTCACCATGCGTGTACCTCACTCCATAGTTATTGATCTTTGAATAGTTAAAATCACCCTCATAATAAATGACTTTTACATTTGAATATGTTTCTTCAAGTTCTTTATAGTAATCAAAAATCTCTTGTTCCGTCGAATTATTTTCAACAATCACAATCTCAATATTTGAATATGTATTTACATTCATTAAAGATTCAATACAACCCTTCAATAAATCTTTATGATTGTAGTTTGGAATCAAAATAGATACCAATGGATGATCCTTCACTGTATATTTACAATGATACATTCCATATAAAGGACGAGGCAACATTTCAACAGTCGCATCAATACCAACACGTTTAAAATGGGATTCAATCGCTTTTTTACCAGATGTATAACAATACATCTTACTTTCTGGATCCATAGCCGTTGATAACGGGTGCATTCTCCAGTGATACAAAATCTTCGGAACGTGATGCACACTATTTGCCTGCTCTACACATCTAAAGATAAAATCATGATCTTGCGATCCATCATATTCACTACGCATTCCACCCACTTTACGAACAATATCCATATTCACAACAAAGAAGTGTGTAATGTAGTTATGAGAACACAATAAGTCAATACTGAAATCAGGTTTAAAATGCGGATCTTCAAATTTCTTTGTCTTATCATTCAACTTATCTTCGTCCGAATATACACAATCATGATGAACTTCCTGCATGGAAGCTACCAATTCATATAAACAATCCGGTGTCAATAAATCATCATGATCAAATAATCCCACATAATCACCTGTAACTAATTCTAAGGCACCATTCATATTTCCAGAAATACCATAGTTTTTTTCTAATTTTTTAAATACGATTCTTGAATCATCCCCATAATGTTCTTTCACGTATTTTTCTACCGAATCATTTGTACTGCCATCACCAATACACAATTGCCAATTCGAATACGATTGATTACGTACAGAATCAATCATTTCTTTTAAATATTCTTCTTTTGTATTAAATGTCGCAACAATAATACTAATCATTGGCCTAAAAGAAAACTCTGTATTTCTCTGTCTTTCTAATTCTTCTTCCGTTACCTTTGTTGATAAGAACCACTCATGGTAATCATCCCAGTTATTAGAACCGTGCACAATACGATTAATAACTCCCGAAACACCTTTTTTCTTTAAAATTCTAAAAGCATTTTCAATATGTTGATAACTCATCATTTTAAATAATTTAGGCACTTTTGAAAGAATTTCCTGCCCCTGCGACTTTTCGTGAAGAATTTCTTTAATTTGATAGTTCTTTGTCTTTAACCCAAAAGTATACTTTTCTTTCGCATTCCCTTTCCATTTAATGGTATAACCACAATCAATTTGATCTTCATCAATCATAGATAAAGAATATAAATCAACTCTCCCCTTTGATTTATAATCAAATTCAACTTCTTTTCCTGTTGCATTTAATATAGAGAATGTAATTGGTTCTTTCTCATATGAGAAAGCCCATCCCTTAACTTGATACGTTTTTGTTTCTTCATTATAACTAAACTCATCAATATAGTTTCTAATTCCTCTTTTATCTCTATATTTATTTATTTTTCTTTGATCATAATTCAAAATACATTCGCTCAGTGTATCCGTATAAGCATTTACTTCAATTGAAGTAGGCTCAACATCACAAGGTATAGTTAATCTAAATCCAATATGTGCATTTTTAAAGCCTAATTCATAGCTCTTTATAATATCTTCACGACTCGGTCGAAATAAAGTAAATTCAACTTCTTTTCCATCCAATTTAACACTATACTCTAACGTCTCATTATTCTCTTGATAACAATATCCCAAAATAGTAATGAACTGTTTTGTTTTTAAGTCATGAAATTCAAATTTTTCAATTCTGTATTTCAAAGCCATATTAACACCTACAATTCTTCCGCAAACCCTTTTTCCAACTTTTTGAAAATCATGTATCCAATACCTAAAACAACCAATGAGAAGATAAATACTAAACCTAATGCTTTAAAATCAGGCCATTGGTGGTACATAAATGCATTACGATAAGATCCAATAATTGTTGTTAATGGATTTAATTGAATCAAAGTATATAAAACACCTGCACTTGCTTGAGAAAATTGTTGCAAATAATAAATAATTGGTGTTCCATACATTAACATATTTAAGATAAACATTACAATGTTCTCAATATCTTGTACGTATACATCAATAGCACTCAATGCAAGTACAATACCCAATACTAATACGGATTGTACAATAAGAATTGGAACAACAGAAATGACATGAATACTAATTCCTGTACCTGTACCAACACAGAAAATAAGAATAATAATACATGAAATCAAGAAGTTCACAATTCCACTTAACACTTGTGATAAAGGAATAATTTCTCTTGGGAAATATACTTTCTTAATAATTCCACCATTTAATTTAATAGAACCTGTACCCATATTGACTGAAGTAGAAAAGAAAGTCCAAGGAATAATACCTGTAATCAAATAAATTAAATAGTTTTCTCCAGTTACTCCACGACCAAACAAGTATGGAAATACAATCCAATATACTACAACTTGTAATAAAGGGTTTAAAAAGGACCATAAGATGCCTAAAAAGGAACCCTTATAACGACCACGAATATCTTTTTTTATATTTGTTTTTAATAATTCTCTATAATTATAAAGATCTTTAAATAACTTCATACTCTACACCTCTAAACTATGTTAAATTCAATCTCTTTAAACGCTAAGATATCGTCATTTTCTTTACATTCAACCTTAAAGATGTGTCTTCCTTTTTCTATTGAACTAGGAGGCATTTTAAATTCCCATCCAATGTTATTCATGTCCATAAATCCTGCAAACTGATCAAAATAAACATCATATACATCTTTTCGAAGTGTTCTTTTTACAGGAACTTCCCATAGATTATTGTCTAAGTAGAAATTCAATTGAATTTCATCCGCATCCGAAATCTGCCAACCTCTAAATAAAATTTCTGAATCTGCAGATTCATATCTTGAAATATCTCTAGGATCATCAATATAAACTATACCTCTATTTTTATGCGTACCACTTTCAAGATTTTTTTGCTTTTCTTCTTTATGATCTTTCGCAACTTGTTCTAGATATTCATCCACTACATAAGTAGGATCCCCATCCAAACGAAGTTGTCCCTTATAAATCCAGATGACACGAGTACACAAGTCTTTTACAATTTCCAAACTGTGTGTAACAATCACAATTGTTTTATTTGAATCACGCAATTCTCTTAATTTGTTGTAGCACTTTTCTTGGAAGTGTTGATCTCCTACAGCTAAAATTTCATCAATCAATAAAATTTCAGCATCCACATTAATGGCTACAGAGAAAGCTAAACGCATATACATACCCGAAGAATATGTACGAATTGGATTATCAATAAATTCACCTAATTCACTAAACTCAATAATGTCATCAATACGAGCATCGATTTCTTTTCTAGTTAAGCCAAAAATAGATGCATTGAAATAGATATTTTCACGACCTGTAAAATCTGGGTGGAACCCAGCTCCTAGCTCAAGCAATGAAGTTAACTTTCCATCCGTTTCAATTGTTCCTTTTGTTGGATAAATAATTTTTGTCATCAACTTTAATAAAGTTGATTTACCAGAACCATTCACACCAATTAAGGCTACAGTTTCCCCTTTTTTAATATTTAAATTTATATTGTTTAACACCTGATGAAACTCAGGCTTTTTTCGATTCCAAAAAATTAATTTTGTCTTTAACGTATTTGCCTTATCATATTCAACCTTGAACTGTTTCGACATATTACGTACTTCTATCGCATTTGTCTTATCCATTGGATTACCTCTCAAACATTCCTATTTTAGCATATTCACATCAAAAAAAGAACAAAAGTCCTTTTTATAGCTTTGTAATTACTTCATTCCATGATTTACAAACATTCGGGCTTGTGTTCTTATACGTTGCCAAGCTGAAAACATCTTCTTTCAATATAGCCTTTTTCATCTTTACTTTTAAATCGTCTGCATCATTCACATCAAAGAAACAAACACCATCATATGTTCCTACAGTTTCATGAGCATATGGTAAATCAGCCACAATCATGGGCAAATCAAATTCCTTCGCTTCACTTATTGGTAACCCCCAAGTTTCAAGCTTTGAAGGAAAAATTAAACAACTGGATTTCTTATAATAAGTAAACACTTCATCTAAAGATAATAATCCAGTAAAGTGAATGTTCGAAACAGAATTATACTGGTTCACAACATCCTTTGCGTACGTATCTTCAGATCCATCAATTGTAAGCACAACTTGATATAAGTCTTGATTGATTTCACGATTTAATCTTTTTGTAGCTTCACAAATAATTTCAAAATTCTTGAAATGACGACTCACACTAGGAAAAAAGAAAGTATATGGTTGAATCTTTTCAATATTTTGATATTTACTTGTATCAATCCCATGTTCAGCACGCATTACACAAATTTGATTCAAATCCATATTCAATAGTTTCTGCATAGAACTGGCAATCCAATCTTGTTGAACAATGACATAATCATTGGCATGCACATTGATTTTATACAAATATTTATAGAATAGAGAAAACAAGAATACTTTCTTATTATATTTAAAATCTTTCCATCCTGCTTTATACGCAAACGTTGGATTATGGAAATATGTAACTTGATGTTTCGCATGTACTTTTGGAGTCATGTCATGAATTGAAATCCATAAATAGATATCTTTGTCTTTCGAATATTTTTTAAAGTAAGAATATTCATAATACATTCTTTTAAACCAGCTTTTACGTGATTCAGAAAGTTCAATAATTTCAAAATAAGATTGGTATTTTTCAAACAACGCCACCTTATGTACAAATAATATGAAACGATATTTTTCATATAACTTGGACTGAATGATTTCATCACAGAAATTGTAATAAACCGTTAACGTGCCACCTTGAAATAAGTTAATACCCGATACAACAATCGTTGGTTTCATGACTATTCACCATCTTCAGGTAATGGTTCTTCATTTATAGAAGGTTCTTCATACTGCTCTTGATTTGTATATCCATAATCATAGTTTTGTGAATAATCATAATATACACTTCCTTGAGCCTGAGCATTTTCCTGCTCAATATATCCTTCAGCCACACCAGCGGCTCCTGTATCATACTCATCTTTGATCTTATTCGCTGATTTTCCATCAAGTACAGCTTCAATCTTTTGACGAGCAATACTAACACAATAATCTTCTGGCATGACAACCGAAAGCTCTTGAGCCATAGATGCACAAACCGCTGAACCATTTGTACCTCTTAATACATAGTTTTGGAATTTCCAATTCGGCATGGCCTGCAATTCATATTGAAGTAATGCTGTAATTTCATTGGTTGACATATTTGTATCAAACGCATTTTTGAATGATTTTAATAACTTTGTGTAGTTTGTCAGAATCTTTGAAGAAGCTGCCTTTTTAATAATAGCTTCCAATACTTGCTGCTGATTCTTTGCACGCTGAATATCACCATCTACATAAGCATGTCTTTCACGTGCATAAGCTAGAGCTCTAGCTCCATTTAAGTGATTCCATCCTTCATGAACACCTTCCAATGCCCAATCCGCATTTAATCTTTCTACAGCCATTCCTTCAGGCACTTCAATATCAACACCATCCAATGCATCTACTATATCTTCTGCACTTGAGAAGTTCACTCTAAATGTATAGTTGATATCAATACCTAATAAGTTTTCTACAGTTTGTTTCGTTTCTTCAATACCATACATACCCGTATGTGTTAATTTATCATTACCATATGAAGTTTGAACATAATAATCTCTAGGAATATTGACCATCAATACAGTTGACGTAGTTGGATTTACCGTAACAATCATATCCACATCACTTCTTGATAATTCATCAATATCTCCATATGTATCATTACCACTGACAAAGATCGTAAATGGGTTCTTTGTGATGTCATCAACCACTAATGCATCATTTTTGTTATTTGTATAATACACAGCTTGATAAATCGATTTTGTTTCATTTGAAAAACCACTATACTCTTCCATTTCCTCTACGTTTGCACGATAAATTTCATTCATCACAATAGCCTGAATTTCATCTTCATATAGTGCTTTTACTAATGCTTGCAAGTTATCATATTTTTTGTATGAAAAAGAATATTTTTTTAATTTTTCCTGGCACTTCTTTGTTCCCACAGAATCAATATTTCTTAATACACCAATCTTTTCGTTCTTTAAACTCTGAATTTCTTCATTATGATCCGTTTTGGTAATTACTGAAATTGTATTTTTAATAGATCCCTTTTCAGCACCTGTAACAGAATTTAGTGTACTGTATGTCTCATATAAATATACATTGCCAAATACCATAGTACATCCTACTAGAATCACTAAAATTACACTAATCACTTTTGTCCAAATCGCATGTGTCATAAAATTCATTAATAAAATTAAAATCGCATTTAAAATCACAATAATTAAGATGACTGGTAATAATAAATTACTAGGCAATACATTTAATGTCACAATTTGATATGCCGCAAAGCCAGACAAAACCAAAAGTACAATTGATAAAAGTGCTGCAAAAATTCTATATATTAAGCTCGTTGTATTCTTTTCCATGCAAGATCTCCTTTATAAACATATCGTATTCTACCACAATCCATAAATTCTATAAATATTCTGGATAATTTTGTTTTAAAAATTCAAGTAATTCTGTATATTCCTTTTTCTTTGATTGTTTGATCAAACTAAAAATACACTTCTTAAATTTATAATAACCATATTCAAAACGTACCTTCTTCTTATAATCCAAATGATTCTTTTTTCCATAATAAATCATTGAATCCCAACTCATTTTAATACGCTCTTTAGATGCGTCTGTACATCCGCCCTCTAAATGAATCATTTTTAACCCTTTATTGAATTTCACTTCTGCATGAGGATATTTATTTTTTATACGACTTGTTACGTCAGACTCTTCAAAATACATAAATATATTCTCATCAAACATGCCCACATTCATAAACATATCTTTTCTAACAAATAAGTTTGCACCTGTTATAAACATGTTCTTTTCATTAAAACGCCCCAATTTATTCCATAATTTAATTGTCCAATTTCGCCACAATTTTGTATTGTACTCAAAATAAAAGGAGTACCCTGGACTTAAGTCCTTTTTCAACAATCGAATACCTTCAATCGCTAAATTTGAATTCTTTTTAAAATCTGAATAGATTTGTTTAAAAATCGGTTCAATCAACACTATATCTGGATTTATAAAACCAATTACCTCTCCCTGACTAACCTTGGCACCCACATTATTACCAGCCCCAAAACCTTTATTGTCGGAAGGTATATATTGAATATTTTGTATACTAGACTGCTTCACAAATGACTCTACTCTTTCATTGACAGGACTATTATCCACTACAATGACTTCTAATTCATCCTTTAAATCATTATACTTTTCAATTGAATTTAAACAATCCAACAAAATATTTCCATTTTTATATGCCACTATAACTAATGAAATTTTCATATCTACCTTCTTATCCCTTGTTTTAAACAAAATACCAAATCCATTACACGTGCTCTTGGTGTTTTAATCACTCTATAATACGAACTGAAATTTTGAAATAACACTCTAAAAAAACTACCTTTTTTCAAGTATTGAATATGTTTCTCACAAAAATCAGAATAACAATTAAAATCCGTAACATTCTTCTCAAAATCACAATCTACTTTTCTTAAGACATGCATCACATGTAAAGCAGATTCACAAAATGCAGTACGCGCATATAAAGCATCCGTCACTGTGCTTGATGTCGTAACATCTTTTAATCCAATCGCATTTTTATCATGTATCCTATATTGAAATAAGGGTGCATTATAAAAATACATGGAATTTGTTTCACTTGCCAATAATACAATCAACCAATCATGTACAAACTCTTCTGTAAAACATTCTAGAAAACGAGCACATAATTTCTTAGTTAAACATAAGGCACAACCCTGAAAACTATTACGAATCGATAATTCATAAAAACCGATGGGTACTACTTCATTCGTTTTAACCTTCTTCATTAAAAGATTATTATTGGACATTCTAGAATCTAAAGGAACCGTAAAAACATCTCCCTTTTGATCTATAAATTCAAAAGAAGAAGCTAGGACTGAAATATTCGAGTTCTTTTCCATAATAGAAATCATATCTTCTACTTTATTGGATTTCCAAATATCATCTTGATCACTTAAGAAAACATAATCTCCATGACATAATGAAATTGCTTTTTTAAAATTCTTTTTATACCCAAGATTTTCTTCATTCTTATATAACTTAATATCTATATCTTTATGAGATAAAATATATTGTTCAATAACACGAACTGTTGAATCAGTAGAACAATCATCTACAATAATGATTTCATCCACTTTGCGTGTTTGATTATAAATAGAATCCAATTGTTCTTGTATATATGTTTCCCCATTAAAAGTAGCCATCGCAACTGAAATCATCGAATCACCTTTTCTTTCAGCACATACAATAAATCCATGACTCTTGCCTTCTTTGTTTTAATAAGTGAATAATAAGGACTTGTATTTTGACACAACAACTCAAAAAACTTCTTATTTTCCAATGCTTGGATATGTTGATTGAAAAAAGCACTCATATGACTAAACTCTTCTTGATTCTCTTGATAATAATCCGAATTTGCCAATCGAATTATATTTAAAACATTTAACGCATTATGAGCATTCTGTGTACGAATCTTTAATGTATTTGCGCTTTGTAAGTGCTCCTCTTTTGTTTGCGTATCATATAGTGCACCAATAGAATTCTTTTCGTGCAAACGATACTGAAACAATGGCTTATTATAAAAGTACATACTACTATAACTTGCCGCAATACTATTAATTAAATAGTCATGTTCAATATCTGTAGAGTAATGTTCTAAAACTAAATCCTTGATCCATTTATCCAATAGAAGTGAACAGCCTTGAAAATAGTTCATTGAAAGATAATCCAAGAAATTCACTTGATATAAACTATCTTTTTCAACAGGACGACAATATAAATTATTATTAGATCGACTCTTATCAAATTTCATTTGAATTTCCCGATTCTTATCATCAATATAAATAAAAGAAGAAGACAATACATGCATATTCGAATGAGTTTTCATAATATACATCATTTCTTCTACCTTATTAGGTAACCAAATATCATCTTGGTCACACAAAAAAATATAATCCCCACTACATAATTCCATAGCTTTTTTAAAGTTAAGGCGATACCCTAGATTCACATCATTTTGTACTACCTTAACTGGATATTTTTTTAATAATTCTATAGTTGAATCACTCGATCCATCATCACAAACAATGATTTCATCCACTTTCATAGATTGATTAAGAATGGATTCTATTTGTTCGCAAATATATTTTTTACCGTTATACGTAGTCATTGCGACTGAAATCATTCTTAATCACCTAGCTTTCTATAAAATTCGATTTAAAGCCTCATCCAATGTGGCATTAAATTTCTTTGTCGTAAAGTATGTATTATACAAATTCTGAATATTCTTTCTTCTTTGAAGCTGCACATCCATACTTTCTGAACAAACCCTTTCTGCCACTTCTTTTATATTTGACTTTTTCAAATTGAATCCAATATCCCATTCCTCACAAAAATCTTTTGTGTCCCCTTTAATCGTATTAATAATTGGTAAACCCGCACACATATAGTCTAGTGATTTCATAGTCAACCCAACTACTACACTCGGCTTCATGACGTTAAAACCATAATTGCACTGATCAAATACTTCTTGTTTGCGTTGAAAATCGTATACTTCCTTATGATCAACTACATTGACTCCTACACATAATACTTCTTGAATGAAATATTCTTTATTTTCGCCATCACCAATAATATGTAACGTACACTTTTTATGAGCACTGCACTCCCTTAAAAAAGCAGTGATTCTAGGAATGTCTATAATATTATTTATAGAACCCAGGTAACAAAACTGTAACTCATTCTCACTTAAATACGGATTCATTGGCAAACACTCTCTATCAATTGCCCAATACAGAACATTTCCACAATGCACATATTTCTTAAACAATTCACATTCACAGAAAACAACATCTCCACTTGATAAATACTTATCACGATTATTCTTCCATATTTTAAAAGGTAATAATCCCTTATATCGATCAATCGGCATGGATTCTGGCCATAAATCAATAATGTCATACATCACTTTAACATTATAATGTTTCTTTTTATATTTCGCCATTTCTTTTACAAGCGTATTACACGGAATAATACAATGAATTAGATCTGGTTGAATGTCTTCCATAGCCTTTCTTGCCTTTTTAGAAAACTCAATATGAGACAAGATTCTGTCCGCAGAAAGATTCTTATGATACTCACGAACAGAAATCACAACATCAGCTTCAGCTTGATAAATCGCTTTTTTTCTATGCGAAAAATTTGAAGTCACACTCACAACTTCAAACCCCTTAGAAGTGTAGTATTTCTTCAATAAATGAACACGATCCAAACATGTATCAAACGCATATACTAATGCTACGACCATACAAAAACCCCTCAACCTAAATATGATATAAACGAAGACCTTATAACTATCCCCTAGTTATTATTATCTTTATTATGGATACTTCCCGTACCACCTTCGACAACCCCATCATGTTTTAACACGGAAAAGATTGTCATAAAAAAACATTTCACATCAAATGAAAAACTTAAATTCTTACAATACTCACCATCAAGTTTAGCCTTAACATCTATTTCCAACTCATCACGACCATTTACCTGCGCCCAACCAGTAAGACCAGGAAGTACATCATTGGCGCCATAATGATCTCTCAATTCAATCAAATCATATTGATTCCATAGAGCAGGTCTTGGACCCACAATTGCCATTTCCCCTTTAAATATATTAAACAACTGTGGAAGCTCATCCAAAGACGTCTTTCTCAAAAATTTACCAATACTCGTAATATATTGATCTGGATTTTCCAATAAATGCGTAGGCATATCTTTCGGTGTATCAATACGCATTGTTCTAAACTTTAAAATATTAAAATAAGACTTGTGAATTCCCACACGCTTCTGCTTAAAAAACACAGGCCCCGGAGAAGTCACCTTAATTAAAACCATTAATACAATCAATAGTGGAGATAAGATTATGATTCCAGACAAACTCAAAAGAAAATCAATCGTTCGCTTTCCATATTTCGAATACATAAAAACACTCTCCCATATTCATAGAGAAAATTTCTCTACGTAGAAAAGTATACCATAATCAAGGTGTTGAAACAAAAAAAGTTGAAAAAGTCAAATCATATTCTTGTAATATCATCTTTATATAAGGGATATATTAAAATTATGTGATAATGTCAAAAAAGATAGAAGGATCTTAATCCTTCTATCCAATAACTTTAATTGTTTCACCAATCATTCTTTCAGCCCATACAGGATACAAATCCTGTATATAATGAACTCCATCCTGTTGATAATACTTATCCTCACCATGATTTGTCATATCTGAAATATCTACATAATTCCAACCATTTCTTTGACACATCTCTTGTAATTGACTATTATAATCATCCGTTTTAGACCATTCAGAATGTTCTTCAACCGCAGCCGGCGTAGTACAAACAATAGAATTAATAAATATATTCGCATTGGGACAAATCTCTAAAACACCCTTTACTTTTTCTTCATACAAATCCCCATACGTTCCATTCTCAGTCTTTAAATCCAATCCCATATCATTCACTCCATATGAAAAATAAATATTAGAAGGATTGATTTCTTTTAATGCCTCACTATAATCCGAAATATTCAAAATCGTGTTTCCTGCAGCTGCAAACACACGATTCCAAGGCAAATACCCATAAGACGCAAATCCATATACACGAGAATCGCCATAAATGGCATAATCTTCAAACATAGAAAATACATCTAATGTCCCATCTTTAATCATGGTCAACTTTTCTTCAATACGCTTATCCGTTAAATGCTTAGACAATTCTTTTGTATCCAAACTCTCCTGTTCCTTAATATAAGAAACACCCTCATTATGACTTTCACAACCCGTAAGTAAACAAATACATACAACCAAACCGATAATCCCAATTTTTTTCATGTTTATATCCCCTTTAGTTAAATTATATCATAGAATTTATGATATAATTGAAGTAATCACAATCAAATTATAAGGGGCATAGGGATTATGAAAAAGTATATATTCACCATTTTAAAAGGATTCGTTCTCATCGGATTCATTATTTTACTATCCACAAATTTCTCATACGACAAAGACAGTACGAAAACTATGGAAGAAGTGCAAAGTAAAACCATAGAAAACATCAATCTTGATGGACTTAGCCAACAAGACAATTTAAGTATGAAACGATTTCTAGACTTAGATCCATCACAATATGAAAGTGTTATCTACTACAAATCCAACGACGCTATGAGTGCCAGTGAATTTGTTTTAGTGAAATTTAAAGACCATTCTCAACAAGAACCATTTAAAGAAACCATTGAAAAAAGAGTTAAAAATCAAAAGGGCATCTTTGAAGGCTATGCACCACAACAAGCCGAACTATTAAAAAACGCTATTATTGATATTCATGGAAACTATGGCTTATATGCAGTAAAAGAAGATGCAAACACAATGAATGATCAATTCAAAAAAGTATTGAGTGAGGGGGAATAAAGTATGGTATTCACAGATTTAATCTTTTTATTTTGTTTCTTACCCATTAGCGTTCTACTCACAAAACTCATCAGAAACGTAAAACTACAAAACATTCTATTAGTTGTATTAAGCCTACTCTTTTATGCATGGTCCAACCCAATCTATGTTGTACTACTCATTCTATCCATTCTATGGAATTACTTCACGGCATTTGAACTAGAAGCGCAAAATGATGAAAAAACTAAAAAAATACTACTCATAGTATCCGTAGTTGTTAACCTATTCATTCTTGGCTTCTATAAATATACAGGATTTTTAATGGACATACTCCATATACAATCCGATCTTAAAATCGCTTTACCCGTAGGACTATCCTTCTTTACATTCAGTGAACTCTCATACATATTCGATGTATATAACGGTAAAAGTAAACCACAAAAAAACATCATACTCTTCACACTCTATGTAAGTTTCTTTGGAAAAATCAGTATGGGACCCATTGTTTCCTACCACGAAATGGAAGACCAACTAAGAAATAGAACCCTCTCAAAAGCACAATACGCATCTGGCATGGTTCTAATCAGTAAAGGTTTAATAAAAAAAGTATTGTTAGCCGACCAATTATCTTATGTCTACTCCATACTTCAAAATAACACTTCCACTCTAGGCGTATGGCTATTAGCCATTTGTTACATGCTACAAATCTATTTTGACTTCTCCGGCTATTCAGACATGGCCATTGGACTCTCAAAATTTTTTGGCTTTGACTTCAAACCAAACTTCGACCATCCATACACAGCCACATCTGTACAAGACTTCTGGAGAAAATGGCACATATCCCTATCCCAATGGTTTAGAGACTATCTATACATTCCATTAGGTGGTAATCGCGTAGACAAAAACACATACATAAGAAACATCTTTATCGTATGGTTCTGCACAGGACTCTGGCATGGCGCTAATTGGACATTCATTCTGTGGGGACTCTATTATGGATGTCTTTTACTCCTTGAAAAATTCTTCTTAAGAGAAAAACTCGAAAAACTTCCAAAACCAATATCCCACATCTATACATTACTCGTAGTATTAATTGGATGGGTATTCTTTATGAGTCCAAATATCACAACCGCATTTTCAACACTTGGAAAAATGATAGGTATAGGCGCAACAACCTTCGCAAACAACCAAGCCAAGTTTATGTTAAAATCCTATTTTATATTATTCGTACTCGCCATTCTACTCAGTACAAAAGTCTATGACAGAATTCAAATCTTTGTATACAACCAATACAAAATGAAAGCCGTATACACAACATGGACAATCTACATCATTCTATTAATTGTATGCATCGCATTTATTGTAGGAGGAACATACCATTCCTTCTTATACTTCGCATTCTAGAAAAGGAGGTCTAACATGAAACATAAATATTCAAGCATTATGGCAAGCAGCCTAGCCAAAGTTGTTAGTGTAGCAGCAATAGCAACAATGACAGTAAACATCATCATTCCTGACCATAAACAATCCGAAACAGAAAATAGACCCCTACAAACCTTTCCATCATGGAATACAGAACACGTATTATCAGGACAATACACAAAAGACTTAAATACGTGGTTCTCTGATCAATTCGTATGTAGAGATCAAAACATACACATTAAATACTTGATTCAAAAAACATTTGGCGTAAAAGAAATACAAGACGTATTCCTTACTAAACAAGGCCTTATAGAAAAAACAGCCATGCCAAACAAGGAACAACTCGAAAGAAATCTAAACGCCATAAACACATTTAAACAAAACAATCCAGAACTCAACATAGGATTTGTGACTGCACCAAATGCTGTAAGCATAAAAAAAGCGTACCTGCCAAAATATGCAGTTACCCTAAACCAAGATAAACAAATAGACAATATCTACAATAAATTAGATGATTCCATTATAAAAATAGATTTGCGAAATACATTAAAAAAACACAAAGACGAATACTTATATTATAAAACGGACCACCATTGGACAAGCCTTGCATCCTACTATGCCTACCAAGACATAGCCAAAGCATTCAATCTTGAAACAACCAAACAATCCGACTATACAATATATCCAGTCACGACAAACTTTGAAGGAACACTCGCCAATAAAACCGGAAGTGTAAACATCAAAGACGAAATCGATATCTACGTACCAAAAGATAAATGCAATTACGTCATCACAGACGAATCCACAAACAAAAAATCAAGAACCATCTATCACTCAGACGCACTAGAAACAAAAGACCAATACACAGTCTTTATGGGAGGCAACAAAGCCCTATTCCACATCAATGTAGACAACAACTCAAAAAGACACCTACTATTGATCAAAGATTCCTATGCGAATAGTCTAATACCATTCTTGATTCCACAATACGCATCCATAACAGTCGTAGACGCAAGATATTACTTTGAAAACTACTCAAGACTGATCAAAGACGATTTAATCACTGACGTATTATTTATGAATAACGCAAATACATTTGTGCAAGACACTTCCCTAGCCGACATGTTAGAGGCAAACTAAAAGAACTTAAACGCTCTTTTTTATATTTCCATATAAAAAAGAGTACCGTTTTTTTTAGAAACGATACTCAATAAGTTAACTTTTAAAACAGGTTATTTAACTAGGCTTAACTAGCAATTTGGTGACTTTGCTATAATTCTGCGTTTTATCACTTATGCGAACAACCATTCATTCTTCAAATCCTTTAAGCGAGTGATCTTATAGATGTTTTTCAATCTAAGTAGTACGTACTGTAGCTTTTCTGTATTATCCATTCCTTGGGTTTCTCTTTGCATGACAAAAAGAGCGTTGTACCGATTTATATATTTTGATGCTA
>OKRV01000814.1_pt1 | contig 20621 bp, 13 predicted proteins | sample 1601201 | NCBI WGS metagenome assembly OKRV01 (sample SAMEA3541540, study PRJEB24748) | human gut metagenome | biome: human gut; feature: human-associated habitat; material: faeces | place: China | collected 2012 | reverse complement strand
TCTTGCAACTCATTTTTGAAGAATTAGACCTTCCAGCTGTAAAAGAAGCAGAGTTAGCGGCCTATATCCGTGATAAGTCAATCACAGGGCTCAAGGAATTCACCAAAGAAAATCCAAGTCAATATGACAAGGTCTTGGAACAGTTGCCATTCCTCTTTGGTGAGACAAAGGATGTCTTGACCAAGGCTAGACAGTTGACAGACAGTGAAGCCTTTTTGACGGCTCTAGATAGTTTGGAAGTCTTAACCAATCGCCTAGCAGATAGTCTCCCAGAGACGACGCTTGATTTGGCTCAATTGCCAGCAGTGCCTTACTACACAGGCATGATGTTTAAGGTCTTTGGTGATAAGGTGCCAGATGCCTTTGTATCAGGTGGCCGCTACGATAAACTATTTGAACGCTTTGGTGCTACCGAGTTAACAGCTGTTGGTTGGGCGATTGATGTCGATTCGGTCTATCAAGCAGTGCATGATGATGTGGAATTTGGAGGTGACTTGGATGACTAGCAATCAAATCACAATTGCCTTGACCAAGGGACGTATTGAGAAAGATACGGTTAAATTACTAGAAAAAGCTGGCTTTGACATGTCTTTCATGGCTGATAAGGGCCGTAATTTGATTTTTGAAAGTCCTGACAAACGTTTCCGTTTTCTCCTAGTCAAAGCTCCAGATGTGACCACCTATGTCCGACATGGTGTCGCAGATATTGGGATTGTCGGGAAGGATGTTTTGGTTGAACATCCGACAGGCTATTTGGAAATGTTAGACCTTAATTTTGGCCTTTGTAAATTCTCCGTAGCATCAACAGAAGACTATAACCCTGATGACCATAAGCGTAAACGTATTGCTACCAAGTATCCAACCATTGCGACGGATTATTTTAATCAAAAAGGTGAGGATGTTGAGATTATTTCAATTCAGGGGAGTGTTGAGATTGCCCCTGTCATTGGTCTAGCAGATGCCATTGTCGATATTGTGGAAACAGGGAATACCCTTGTTGCTAATGGCTTAAAAGTTTATGAAGATATTTGCAGGATTTCAGCACGAATGATTGTTAATAAGGCTTCTTTGAAAAATAACAAGGAAGTTCTACCATTCATTTGTAAGATTGAATCACTTGTAGGGAACGAGGAGGTACCGTTCGAATGAAACGATTAACTGGAACAAATAAAGAAATTGCGGAGCTTCTTTATCAGGAGCAATTGGAACTGTCAAAAGAAAATAGAGACGTTGAAAGCACTGTTCAGGCTATCATTGAGGACGTCAAAAAACGTGGAGACGAGGCCCTTCGTGACTATTCAGCTAAATTTGATAAGGTTGACTTGACTGATTTTGAAGTTGGACAGGACTTGATTGATCAAGCCTTTAAAGAGATTGATCCAGAGGTTTACCAAGCCCTAGTTAATGCTAAAGAAAACATTGAATCTTATCACAAACATCAGTTGGAGACTGGTTTTGAGGACCAACCAAGTGAGGGTGTTATTCGTGGTCAATTGATTCGTCCTATCAATCGTGTGGGTGTCTATGTGCCTGGAGGAACTGCGGCTTATCCATCGTCAGTTCTTATGAATGTTATTCCTGCTAAAATTGCAGGGGTTAAAGAGATTATTATGATTACGCCGCCTCAAGAGCACTTTGTTCCTGCGATTCTGGTCGCTGCAAAATTGGCTGGTGTGGATAGCATTTACCAAGTTGGTGGGGCTCAAGGGGTTGCGGCCTTGGCCTTTGGTACAGAAACGATTCCAAAGGTGGACAAGATTACAGGTCCTGGTAATATTTTCGTGGCGACTGCCAAGAAACAAGTTTACGGTATTGTCGGTATTGATATGATTGCAGGGCCATCAGAAATTGGTGTTATCGCTGATAGTAGTGCCAATCCAACCTATGTGGCAGCTGACCTCTTGTCTCAAGCAGAGCACGACACACGCGCACGCGCCATTTTGGTCACAGATTCTGAAGCCTTGGCTGATGCGGTTGAAAGTGAGATTGAACGTCAACTCAAGCTTTTGCCACGTGAGGCGATTGCTCGTCCATCTGTCGAAAATAACGGCCGTATTATTATTGCCAATGATACAGATGCCATGTTCGAGCTCATGAACTTGGTTGCGCCAGAACATTTGGAAATTGCTATGGACAATGCTTATGATTACTTGGAAAAAGTGGAAAATGCTGGTTCCGTCTTTCTTGGTCACTTTACCAGCGAACCAATTGGAGACTACTATGCAGGTGCCAACCACGTTCTTCCGACGACAGCGACTAGCCGCTTTTCATCAGCTTTAGGAGTGCACGATTTTGTCAAACGTATCCAATATACGCAATACGACAAGGCAGCAGTCAATAAGGCTGAGCACGATATCACAACCTTGGCTTACGCAGAAGGCTTGCAGGCTCACGCCAAGGCAATTGAAGTCAGAAACGACAATAATTGAGAGAGTAGAGGAAGAAGTTATGAGACTAGCAGAAATTGAACGTAATACCTTTGAAACCAAAATTAAGTTAAGCCTTAATTTGGATGCTCAAGAACCTGTAGACATCCAAACAGGTGTCGGATTTTTTGACCACATGTTGACCTTGTTTGCCCGCCACGGTCGTATGTCTTTGGTGGTGAAGGCTGATGGCGACCTTTGGGTTGATAGTCACCACACTGTTGAAGATGTCGGTATTGTCCTTGGTCAAGCTCTTAAAGAGGCCTTGGGCGATAAAGCAGGAATCAACCGTTATGGAACGGCTTTTGTACCTATGGATGAAACCCTCGGAATGGCGAGTTTAGATTTGTCTGGACGTAGTTTCTTGGTCTTTGATGCTAGTTTTGATAATCCAAAATTGGGTAATTTTGACACAGAATTGGTAGAAGAATTTTTCCAAGCCTTGGCTTTCAATGTTCAAATGAATCTTCACCTCAAGATTCTCCACGGAAAAAACAATCACCACAAGTCAGAAAGTCTTTTCAAGGCAACAGGACGTGCCTTGCGTGAGGCAATCACAGTCAATCCTGACATTCACGGCGTAAACTCGACAAAGGGGATGCTATGATTATTGTCATTGATTACGATGCGGGAAATACCGCAAATGTTCTGCGTGCCCTTGAAAAAATCGGAGTGACTGCAGAACTGTCTGCCGATAAAGAAAAAATCCTAGCTGCAGATGGGTTGATTTTACCTGGTGTAGGTGCTTATCCAACGGCTATGGCAGAGTTGGAGCGAAGAGGTTTGGTAGCTGTTATCAAAGAGGCTGTCGCACAGGGAGTTCCCCTTTTGGGAATTTGTTTAGGCATGCAGATTTTAACAGAAAAAGGACTGGAACATGAAGAAACAGATGGTCTTGGCTTTATTCCAGGTGTCTGCCGTCCTATTCCAGCCAGCAAGGAGCAACCTGTCCCACATATGGGGTGGAATGATTTGGCTGTTAAGCAAGCCAGCCCTTTGACAGATGGTTTAGATGGTCAAGCTGTCTACTTCGTTCACAGTTATTTCACAGATGTCCCTAGCCAATACATTGATGTTACCGCAGATTATAGTATTGAAGTGCCAGCCATGATTCATAAAGATAATGTTTATGGGGCTCAATTTCATCCCGAAAAATCAGGGGATATTGGCTTAGGTATTCTTGAAAAGTTTGCAGGGTTATGTAAAGCCTAGAAGCTAGTGAGAGCAAAGACTTTTTAGTTAGAAAGGATGGTAGGGGAGATGCAAATTCTACCAGCAATTGATATTAAGGATGGACAGGCTGTTCGTCTCTTTAAAGGAGATTTCAACCAACAAACCGTTGTCAATCCAGATGTTATTGAGCAGGCAAAGATCTTTAAGGATGCGGGCATTCAATTTATTCATGTCGTCGACTTGGACGGTGCCCTAGATGGTCGTGCCACTAACCGTGACTTGATTGCAGAGGTCAAGAAGGTTTCTGGACTTGGCATCGAAGTTGGTGGCGGTATCCGTACCTTGGAGCAGATTCGTGACTATTTGGAAGTTGGCATCGACCGTATCATTATCGGTTCAATGGCCGTTAAAAATCCTGACTTCGTTCGAGCAGCTTTAGAGGAATTTGGTGCCGATAAAATTGTCGTAGGTATTGATGCCAAGGCAGGGTTTGTCGCTACCGAAGGTTGGTTGGAAACAAGCAATGTGGACTACATCACCTTGGCTAAGGAAATGGAAAAGATGGGCGTAACCCTCTTTGTCTATACTGATGTTGATCGAGATGGCACACTGACAGGACCCAATCTTGATCACTACAAACGTTTGGTATCTGAACTCACAACCGCCAAAGTCATTGCTTCAGGTGGGATTGCAGAAGTAGCTGACTTAGATCACCTAAAAGAGATTGGTGTGGCAGGAACCATTGTCGGCAAAGCCTACTATAACGGCAATATCACATTAGACCAGCTCAAGGCTTTCGGAGGTTAATATGCTTAAGAAACGTATTATTCCCTGTTTGGATGTCAAGGATGGCCGTGTCGTCAAGGGGGTCAATTTTGTGAATCTGACAGATGTTGGAGACCCTGTTGATTCTGCGCGTGCCTATTATGAAGCTGGTTGTGACGAACTTGTTTTCTTGGACATCACAGCGACTTCAGACAATCGTGAAACAACGGTTGATATGGTGCGTCGTGTTGCCGATCAGGTCTTTATCCCCTTCACGGTTGGTGGTGGTATCCGTTCAGTTGAAGACATGAACAAGATGCTCAAAGCTGGTGCTGACAAGGTTGCGGTTAATTCCTCGGCCCTTGCCAATCCACAACTAATCGCTGATTGTGCTCAAAAATTTGGGAATCAGTGTGTAGTGGCTGCGATTGATGCTAAAAAGATGGCTGATGGGAGCTGGCATGTCTTTGTGGCGGGAGGTCGTAAGGATACAGGTAGGGACCTCATCCAATGGGCTCAAGAAGTCGTCTCCTTGGGGGCTGGAGAAATTCTCTTAACCAGCATGGACAAGGACGGCACTAAGTCTGGTTTTGATTTGGAAATGCTTAATCGTGTGGCAGAAGTCGTCGATGTTCCGATCATTGCCTCTGGAGGTGCAGGAAATATTGAGGATATTGTAGAAGTCTTTGAGAAGACAACAGCGACGGGTGCTCTGGCAGCCTCTATCTTCCACTTTGGTGAGGTAAATATAGGCGAAACCAAGCAAGTCTTGGCAAATGCAGGAATTGAGGTGAGACGATGACAGAGGTTAAACTTGATTTTGACAAACAAGGAGGACTGGTACCAGTCATTGTGACAGATTACAAGACGGGACAGGTGCTCATGTTGGCCTATATGAATGAGCTGTCCTATCAGTTGACCCTTGAGACCAAACAAATGCATTACTGGAGCCGTTCTAGAAATGAGCTTTGGCATAAGGGAGCCATATCTGGTCATTTCCAACATGTTAAAAGCATCAAGACAGATTGTGATCAGGACACCCTGCTTATCGCTGTGGAACAAGAAGGAGCAGCCTGCCATACAGGAGCCTACAGCTGTTTCTTTACGGATATATATGATGACAATCAAGACAGATAGGAGTAGCTATGTTAGAAACACTTTATAAGGAAGCCTTAGATCGTAAAAAAAATCCCAAAGAAGGGTCTTATACCAATTACCTTTTTGACAAGGGTCTAGACAAGATTCTTAAAAAGGTTGGCGAAGAAGCAACAGAAGTTGTGATTGGAGCCAAAAATGCTGATAAAGAAGAAATTGCCAACGAGACAGCAGACGTTCTATATCACCTAGCAGTCATGCTCGTTGAAACAGGGGTCAGCCCTGAAGATGTTGAAGCTGTTCTTAAAGCTCGTCAGGGCAAGCAAAGCAATGTTCATGACCGAAAAGAAGTAACGGATTATTGAGGATTATATCAAGCGATTTGAACTAAGATGAAAAGCCTGAAGTGATTCAGGCTTTTTTGACAGAGGAATTCTAATCTTCTGCTTTCTAACCAGCATAAGAAAACGCTTTAAAATGCTATAATAGGAGTGAAGAAAGCTCGTTTTATTTGAAGGATTTGGTGTGCTTATTTATACAAATCATTGAGGAAAGGAAGGATGTCCTATGAAGAAAAATACTCCTAATATTTTAAAGCTTTCTTGCTTAGCTATTCTCCTCCTCTGTTCTATTCTTTTAGTTCGTTGCACAATGGTACTACCAAATGCTTACTCCAAGGCTAGGGAAAAAACGCAAAAAATCTTGGCTCATAATGGTTTTAAGGGAAAGGTCCAAGTTAAGCGTATCGAAAAGGTGATTTTAGATAGTGCAGGTATTTATGTCGATTATACCTATTCAGAGGAAACCTACGATAATCAAACCATATCATTAGATTCACAAATTACTTTTAACCTGGACTGGACAGTTGTTCGTGAGGAATATGAGACTCCTGGTCTTTACTGGCAAACCTATTTACAACAAAAATCTGTAAAAAAAGAAGAGCAAAAACTCTTCAAGGAGCTTAAAAAGCAATCTTTAGGCTTTGATATCGAAGATTTCTCTTTCAAAGATAATACACTGATAGATCAAGAGGCTGGTAATCGTAAAAAGCATTTAGCTGAGGAAAACCGTAAAAACGGGAAGGATGATTTTTATGGGTATTATCAAATTCCCTACCAAACAATGATTGATGAACACCTTGTCACTATGAGAATAGAAGTAGGCGATACAGAAAATACTAGTAAGAAAGATTTAGAAGAGGCAGTAACTAAACTGGATGCTAGCAAGCTACCAGACGGAGAGTACGAATTTTATTTTTTCACAACTGATGAAGAAAATTCCGCTTATTATGACAATTCCGAATATATTGGCTATACCTTTAACATACAAGATGGTAAGGTTGTCCAAGATGAAGATGATTAGATGATACTTTGATTCCTGCGATAATCTCGCACTCCATACTGGCTGCATAGAAGTATAGGCTATAGCTAAGTGAAAATGTTAACCTCAAAACATGCAAAAACATCTCCAAAAACTAGTTGGAGATGTCTTTTTATCTTACAAATTCTTTTTCTTTTTAGCTTTTTTGGTTAGGGCAAGATCACAATTTTCGATGTTTGAAATCAAGTGATTCGTCAATTGGAAGTTATCCACTTGGGGATTCAAATCCACTTCGTAGACCAGTTGCATGGTCTCGCCTCCACCTGTGGTGTTAAGGGAAATCAAGTCACATTCGCTAGTGAAATTGAGCAAGGCTTTAGTGATTTTTTGATCAATCAAGTCTTGGTAGGAGACGTTTATGGTCAGAAGCCTACGACGTTGGTTGTCGGTACGACTTTGACGATTTTCTAAAAGAAGCCAAACAGCCAATAGAAAGGCGGTGAAGAGGACGGCCAGTAAGAGATATCCTGTCCCAGATGCCAGACCAATAATCATGGCCATAAAGACGGCGATTAGCTCTCTGGAACCACTAGTCGCTGAACGAAAACGAATGAGACTAAAGGTCCCTGCCACGGCAATAGAGGTCCCCAAACTACCATTGACAAGGAAGATAACTAGGGTCATCAAACATGGAAGTAGGGTCAAACTAATGACAAATTCTCTGGTGTAGAGGGTCCGGTATTTGTAAGTCCAGGTTAGAGCCAAGCCTAAAATAAGACTGACCAGTAAGGCCAGCATGAGTTGAAGGGGACTAGCGGTTGCGGTCGCATCATTAAAGATAGAATTGAAGAGATTAGACATAGGCGGCAGCTCCTTTTTCTTGTGCTGGACGTGGTCCGTAGTCTAGACCTTGAGATTTATGGTAGGCACAGCTGTATTTTGAGAATTTTTGCTCTTCCAAACCATGTTTGTCTAAGATAGCTTGAAGCCAGTCAGGCTTTTTGCCAGGTGCCTTGATTTCCATGATAATCGTATCTTCATCAAGAAGGGGAAAACCATGATTTCCCTTAAAGAGACTGACGTCTTCATCACGGTAAGTCAAATTTTGGTCAAGGGTAACACGAACTTTATTGTAGGCATAGCCTTCGATAGTCTCTTTTTCTTTCATTGAAAAACGGTCGTAGTAGATATACATACGAGGTTTGAGTCCCTCATTATAGCGCTGGCGTAACTGATGAATATCTTGCAAGAGCTGGCGGTCAGTGATTTGACCATGATTCTTACCGTCTGTCATCAAGTTAGTGATGGCAAGCGGAGTTGAAACGAGACGAAACTTATGTCCAATTCCCTCATCATCTTTGGCTTTAACCTCTAAAAAGACCTTACTATCAATTTTGGGATTGGCTAGGTAGGTACGCATGCGGATTTTCTCTTGACGGTGATTACCATCTAGGGCATCTTGGATGACGTCAAAATTATCCGTATCAAAGTAAATATTTGAAATGGTAGATGTCGGATAATCATCTTCTACCAAATACTCCTTAAGATCAGTGAGCAGGTCTTCAAGATTTTCCTTTGAGACCACATATTTTGTTTCAATACGTTTAAAACGTGTTTCCAATTGTTTAACCATGAAAAAACTCCTTTTATAGATAAGATACAAAGCCGTAAAGCAACTCCCAGGAAAATAGGGGGACCAGCCGCAGGAGTTTATCTCCAAGCAGGGCCCATCTTTTTCCCCCGAGTTGTAGGCGTGTTCAATTAGATAAGATACAAAGCCGTCAATTCAAGATTTGGCTTTTATTTTTTAGTAGAAAATTAAGTTGAGAGCAAAAGTACTACTATATAAAGTATTCATTTGCTCGCCTATTAGTCTATGGGACTTTTCTGAAAGTTTTCCTAAGCCAAACTTTCACCAAACTTAACTTAAGATAAGTTTTAGTTAACCTTTAGAAATGTTTTAGGTAAGTCCCGTAAACTGTAATCATCCAAACGAACCCGAGAGGAAAAAATATGAAATCAAAAAAACTAAAAAAATGGACGACTTTATTGACCTGTGCGACTGCTCTAACAGTCATGACAGCTTGTAGCCAATCAAGCAGTCAGTCAACTGGGACGACGTCAAGCACTACATCAAAAACAAGTGCTGTAACAGCAACGACCAGTAAGAAAACAAATAAGAACAGCAACAGCAACTATTTTACTTCTAAAGATTCTGATACCTCTTATAACGAAAGCTCAGCTACTAAGATTAAGTTATCAGGCTCATCTGCGGATGTTTCAGGTGATGGTGCAGCCCTATCAGGTTCAACTGTAACCATCTCCAAAGCTGGGACCTATGTCATTTCAGGGGAATCTGATGGTGTGCAAATCAAGGTAGACGCTGGAGATTCAGACGATGTCCATATTGTTTTGGATGGTGCTACCATGACAAATACAAATGCAGCAATCAATGCCACAAAAGCTGGTCATGTCTATCTGACACTTAAAGATGGCACTACAAACACACTTTCTGATTCAAGTTCTAATAGTGATGAAGATGCGGATGCTGTGATTTTTTCTAAAGGAGATTTGACCATTAATGGTTCAGGTACTCTAAACATTGATGCCAAGAAAAATAACGGTATTAAAGCCAATGACAGCCTTCATATGACTGGCGGTACCTATAAGATTTCCTCAGTCGGTGATGCCTTCAATGTCAATGATGAACTCAATATCACAGGAACAACTATGACCATTGAAGCGGAAGAAGATGGTGTCAAGGTCGACAATGATGACGACACCTCAGTAGGTACCATGTATCTGTCTGACAATACCATGACCATCAAGGCTGGTGACGACGGTATTCATGCGTCCGGTGACCTGATTATTGATAGTGGTACTTACAAGGTTGAAAAATCAACTGAAGGTATCGAAGGTAAATCTGTGACCATCAATGGCGGAGACATCGATGTCTATGCAACGGACGATGGTGTTAATGCTGCCAATGCTAATGCCAGTCAAAGTGAGATTTTCTTCAAGATGACCGGTGGAACCCTAAATGTTGAGGTTGGCCAGGGCGATACCGACCCAATTGATTCTAACGGCGATATTATTGTATCGGGTGGAACGATTAATTTGACTGGTCAGTCTGGCTTTGACTTTGATGGTTCAGCGACCTATACCGGTGGTGACATTACTATCAATGGTGAGAAACAAACTAAGATTGAAAACTCAATGCCTGGCGGCGGTGGCCCTCAAGGTGGCGGTGGTCCCCAAGGTGGTGGGCAACCAGGTGGCTTTGGCGGAGGTCACTAAAGAGTCATAGGATGAAACAGAAAGGAAGTGCCTATGTATATTAATATTCCAGCTTATGAACCAGACAAACGCCTGATTCAGGTGGTTCAAGATATTACCATAAAACTCCCTAAAGCCCGTATTATTGTTGTTAATGATGGGAGTGGCCCAGGCTATAACGACTATTACGACGAAACGGCTTTTATTGGAGCGACTGTCCTAACTCATCCGATTAATAAAGGAAAAGGAGCTGCTCTCAAAACTGCCTTTGCTCACATTCAAGAAGAAGTAGTCAGTCAGCACCTTTCGGCGCAACCTATTGTCACAGTTGACAGTGATGGTCAGCATCTGATTAAAGATATTGTCCGTGTGGCCAAGGCAACCGAGGAAAATCCAAGTCATCTTGTTTTGGGTGCGCGTGCCTTTGTTGGTAAGGTACCAGCACGTAGCCGCTTTGGAAATAAGGTAACTGCTGGACTTTTCCGTCTAGTAACTGGCCAGAAAGTCACAGATACTCAGACAGGGCTTCGAGGTATGTCAACCGACCTGATTCCATGGCTTCTTAATCTGGATGGCAATCGTTTTGAGTATGAGTTTAATATGTTACTTGAAGCCAAAAAGTCAGGCCACCAAATCTCTGAAGTCCCTATCGAAACCGTTTATCTGGAGGAAAATAAAAGTTCGCACTTTCGGCCCATTCGTGATTCCATCCGTATTTACAGCCCTTTTTTAAAGTTCTCTGGCACGGCCGTCTTGGCCTCAGTCATTGATGCAACAGCCTTATTTGTGCTCTTTGCCTTGACGAAGAATCTGCTTCTTTCGGTCGTGCTAGCTCGTGTGATTTCGGCTTCCAGCCAGTGTCTACTGAACGCTAATGTGGTCTTTAATCCGACAAGCTCTCTCTTTAGATCGAGTGTTCGCTACTTTATGTTGGTCTTGGTTCTCCTGGCCTGTAACTATTTCTTACTTAGTAGTCTAGTTGCCATTGGTTTAGGCCTGGTTCTGGCAAAATTGGTGACAGAAACCTTGCTCTTTTTAGTTAGCTACAGGGTCCAACATAACGTCGTTTTTGCTTAATAGCTGACTTTTAAATTGCTACTGATTGAATAGAGATAGCTTATTTACCTCTCGATTATTTCTAAAAATTTTCCTAAAAAATAGAAAAAAACTACCGTTTTCGACATTCGGTAGTTTTTAATGATTGTCGAAATGTTTTTCAATTTACATTATGATTAAAAAGTTAAAAGGTCTGATAAAGTCTCCAAATGCTTGAAAAAAATATGCTATAATGAAATTGTTTGAATTATGTAGATTTTATTCAAACTAGGAAAATGAAATGAGGACCTAAAATGGGAAAAAAGGTACATTATAAGCTTCACAAAGTTAAGAAGCAGTGGGTGACGATTGCCGTCACTTCGGCAGCACTTGCCTCTATCGTAGGTGGTGCTACAGTTGCCAATCAAAAGGTTTCAGCTGATGAAACAACTCAACCAGTTGCCTCTACGACAGCTGAAAGCGATGTTGTCGTTGAAACGCATGAAGTAGCTGCTCCTGCAGCGACTGCTACGACAGATGCGACAGCAACAACAACTGACAAGGCTGCTGATACTGCAACGGTCGAAACTCCTGCGGCAGCAACCACTGCAGCAGATACAACTACTAATACTGCAACACCAGCAACAACTGATCGTGCAGCAGTAGCAAATGGTGCGACAACAGAAACACCAGCTGCAACAGCGACAGATACAACGCTTACAGTAGCTGAAAAACCAAAATCTGGTGTTACTGAAAAAGAAGAAACAGCAGCACTCTCTTTGGACAACATCAAACAAGTTGATGGTAAATACTATTATGTCAAAGAAGATGGTTCATACAAAACAAACTTTGCTGTTTCAGTTAATGGCCAGTTGCTTTACTTTGGTAAAGATGGTGCTTTGACAAGCACATCAACACACTCATTCACACCAGGTACAACTAATCTAATTGATGCTTTTTCTTCACATAACCGTGCTTACGATTCTAAGAAGGAAAGCTTCGAGTTGGTAGATGGGTACTTGACACCAAACAGCTGGTACCGTCCAGTCACTATTTTGGAAAATGGTGAAAAATGGCGTGTATCAACTGAGAAAGACTTCCGTCCACTTTTGATGGCATGGTGGCCTGATGTAGATACACAAGTTGCCTACCTCAATACTTTCTCTAAACACTTTAATCTTAACGCAACTTATTCAACCAGCCAAAGTCAATCTGAATTGAATGCAGCTGCTAAGACAATTCAAATTAAGATTGAACAAGAAATTTCAGCTAAAAAATCAACTGAATGGCTTCGTCAAGCAATTGAGTCTTTTGTAAAAGAACAAGACCAGTGGAATACTACAACTGAAAACTATACCCTTGCTGACCACCTTCAAGGGGGAGCTCTTCTTTATGTCAATAATGACAAGACACCTTGGGCAAATTCTGATTACCGTTTGCTTAACCGTACACCAAGTAACCAAGATGGTTCTCTAAATGGTACAGGAAGATACTTGGGTGGTTATGAATTCCTACTTGCCAATGACGTTGATAACTCAAATCCAGTTGTGCAAGCTGAGCAGTTGAACCAAATTCACTATCTTGTGAACTGGGGATCAATTGTTATGGGTGATAAGGATGCTAACTTTGATGGTATCCGTGTTGATGCAGTTGACAATGTCGATGCTGACCTTCTCCAAGTTTATACAAACTACTTCCGAGCAGCCTTTGGTGTGGATAAATCTGAAGCCAATGCACTCGCTCACATTTCTATCCTTGAAGCTTGGGATTTAAATGATAATGCTTATAATCAAAAACATGATGGTGCAGCCCTTGCCATGGATAATAACCTTCGTTATGCAATTATGGGTGCACTTTATGGATCGGGCTCTTCATTGAAAGATTTGATTACTAGCAGTTTGACAGACCGTACAAATAATAGTAAGTACGGAGATACACAAGCTAACTATATCTTTGCGCGTGCTCATGATAACCTTGTTCAAGATATCATTCGTGATATTGTTCAAAAAGAGATCAATCCAAAATCAGATGGTTATACCATGACTGATGCTGAATTGAAACGTGCCTTTGAAATCTATAATGAAGATATGAAGAAGGCAGAAAAACGTTATACTATTAACAATATTCCAGCTGCCTATGCTTTGATTCTTCAAAATATGGAGCAGGTAACTCGTGTTTATTATGGAGATCTTTATACGGATAACGGCCAATATATGGCTACCAAGTCTCCTTACTACGATGCTATCACAACGCTCTTGAAGAACCGTATGAAATATGTTTCAGGTGGACAATCGATGAAAGTCGACACGTTCAATGGAAAAGAAATCTTGTCATCTGTTCGTTACGGTAAAGATATTATGACTGCTGACCAAACTACGGGTGTAGCAGAAACAAGTAAACATTCTGGTATGTTGACCCTTATTGCCAATAATCAGGATTTCTCATTGGGTGATGGTACTTTGAAAGTTAACATGGGTAAACTTCATGCTAACCAAGCCTACCGTCCATTACTTCTTGGTACTGATAAGGGAATTGTCACTTACGAGAATGATGCGGCAGCAGCTGGAAAAATTAAATACACTGATGCTGAAGGGAACTTGACTTTCAGTGGAGATGAAATCAAGGGGTATCGAACTGTTGATATGAGAGGTTATCTTGGTGTTTGGGTACCAGTAGGTGCGCCTGATAACCAAGATATCCGTGTTAAAGGTTCAGATAAGAAACTTGACAAGACATTTTCTGCTACTGAAGCATTGGACTCACAAGTTATCTATGAAGGTTTCTCAAACTTCCAAGATTTTGTTGAAAAAGATAGCCAATATACTAATAAATTGATTGCAGAAAACGCAGAACTCTTCAAGTCATGGGGAATCACATCATTCGAGATGGCTCCTCAATTTGTATCGGCTGATGACCGTACCTTCCTTGATTCTGTTATCCAAAATGGCTATGCCTTTACTGACCGATATGACCTTGCCATGAGTAAGAATAACAAATACGGTTCTAAAGAAGATCTTCGTGATGCACTTAAGGCGCTTCACAAGCAAGGTATTCAAGCAATTGCTGACTGGGTTCCAGATCAACTTTACCAATTGCCAGGACAAGAAGTTGTAACAGCAACACGTGCTAATAGTTATGGTACTCCAAAGGCCAATGCTTATATCAATAACACTTTATATGTTGCAAATTCTAAATCATCAGGTAAGGACTTCCAAGCTCAATATGGTGGTGAGTTCCTTGATGAGCTCCAAAAGAAATATCCACAGTTGTTTGAAGATGTGATGATATCAACTGGTAAGAAGATTGATCCATCTGTTAAAATCAAGCAATGGTCTGCTAAGTACATGAATGGTACTAATATCCTTGGTCGTGGTAGTCGTTATGTTCTCAGTAACGATGCTACTGGTCGCTATTATCAAGTTACTGATAATGGCATCTTCTTGCCAAAACCTTTGACAGATCAAGGTGGTAAGACAGGTTTCTACTATGATGGTAAGGGTATGGCCTACTTTGATAATAGTGGTTTCCAAGCTAAGAATGCTTTCATTAAATATGCTGGAAATTACTATTACTTCGATAAAGAAGGTTATATGTTAACTGGTCGTCAAGATATCGATGGTAAGACTTATTTCTTCTTGCCAAATGGTGTACAGCTTCGTGATTCTATTTATCAACAGGATGGTAAATATTATTACTTTGGTAGCTTTGGTGAGCAGTACAAAGATGGTTACTTTGTATTCGATGTACCGAAAGAAGGTACTTCAGAAACAGAAGCTAAATTCCGTTATTTCTCACCAACTGGAGAAATGGCTGTTGGCTTGACTCATGCTGGTGGAGGATTGCAATACTTTGATGAAAATGGCTTCCAAGCTAAAGGTACTAAGTATGTTACTCCAGACGGAAAACTCTACTTCTTCGATAAAAATTCAGGTAATGCCTATACAAATCGTTGGGCAGAAATCGATGGTATCTGGTATGAATTCAACGATCAAGGCTATGCACAAGCTAAGAAGGGTGAATTCTACACAACAGATGGCTCAACATGGTTCTACCGTGATGCAGCTGGTAAGAATGTGACAGGTGCCCTTACTTTGGACGGTCACGAATACTACTTCCGTGCAAATGGTGCCCAAGTTAAAGGTGATTTTGTTACTGAAAATGGCAAGATTAGCTACTACACTGTAGATAATGGTTACAAGGTTAAAGACAAGTTCTTCGAAGTAAACGGCAAATGGTACCATGCTGATAAGGATGGTAACCTCGCCACAGGTCGTCAAACAATTGACCACCTTAACTATTACTTCAATGCTGATGGAAGCCAAGTCAAATCTGATTTCTTCACTCTTGATGGTGGTAAGACATGGTACTATGCCAAAGATAATGGTGAAATCGTGACAGGTGCCTATAGTGTTGGTGGTAAAAACTATTACTTCAAAGAAGATGGTAGTCAAGTCAAAGGCGACTTTGTTAAGAATGCTGACGGATCACTTTCTTACTATGACAAAGATTCAGGTGAGCGTCTCAATAACCGTTTCTTGACAACTGGTAACAATGTTTGGTACTACTTCAAAGATGGTAAGGCTGTAACAGGACGCCAAAATATCGATGGTAAAGAGTATTACTTTGATCATTTGGGACGTCAAGTTAAAGGTAGCCCAATCAGCACACCAAAAGGAGTGGAATACTACGAATCAGTTCTTGGAGAACGTGTGACAAACACATGGATTACTTTCCAAGACGGTACGACTGTCTTCTTCGATGAAAATGGTTATGCTGATTTTGATAAATAAATAATCAATCAATCTAATCTTAATCTGAGAGATTAAGTGAAAAACGATATGATTTGACATGAATTTATAGGTGAAATTTCTTGAAAACGAGAATCGTTTAAAGAAATTTTGCCTTTTTTTGCTCCTTAAAGAAAAAAATCTGACAAATATCAATTTTGAGTCAGAATCGTTGTAAAAGCCATTGTATCAAGGGTTTTAGTGGTTTTTATAGAAAATAGTTTTACTTATCAAATGATATGAAAATGAGAATTGAAAGCCTATGAAATAGGTGTGTTACAAAACTTTTCTAATGTTGCTGTTATGTTACATATAATTTATAAAAAAACAATTAATTCGAGAAATAGTTAGAAAATAATGATATAATGTAATTGTTTGAAATCGGATAGATTTCAGTCTGATTTTGACAAATAAAATCACGGGGAAAATTATAATGGAAAATAAGGTACACTATAAGCTTCATAAAGTTAAGAAGCAATGGGTTACAATTGCAGTTGCTTCTGTAGCACTTGCTACTGTCTTGGGAGGATTGTCTGTAACAACATCTTCAGTTTCAGCGGATGAAACTCAAGATAAGATAGTAACTCAACCAAATTTAGATACAACAGCCGATTTAGTTACTTCTACAGAAGCAACCAAAGAAGTCGATAAACGTACAAATACAAAAGAAGCAGATGTTTTAACGCCTGCTAAAGAAACAAATGCCGTCGAAACAGCAACTACAACGAACACACAAGCAACAGCTGAAGCAGCTACAACAGCAACAACAGCTGATGTAGCAGTGGCAGCTGTTCCAAATAAAGAAGCAGTTGTGACAACAGATGCACCAGCTGTTACAACTGAAAAAGCAGAAGAACAACCAGCAACAGTGAAGGCTGAAGTTGTTAATACAGAAGTTAAGGCGCCAGAAGCTGCTTTGAAAGATTCAGAAGTAGAAGCTGCGCTTTCCTTGAAAAACATCAAAAACATTGATGGTAAATATTACTATGTTAATGAAGATGGTTCACACAAAGAAAACTTTGCCATTACTGTAAATGGTCAATTGCTTTACTTCGGTAAAGATGGTGCTCTTACAAGTTCATCAACATACTCTTTCACACCAGGAACAACAAATATTGTTGATGGTTTCTCAATAAATAACCGTGCCTACGATTCATCTGAAGCTAGCTTTGAATTGATTGATGGTTATTTGACTGCAGATAGCTGGTACCGTCCAGCTTCTATCATCAAAGATGGTGTAACTTGGCAAGCATCAACTGCAGAAGATTTCCGTCCACTTTTGATGGCTTGGTGGCCAAATGTAGATACACAAGTTAACTACTTGAACTACATGTCTAAAGTATTTAACTTGGATGCTAAATACACTAGCACAGATAAGCAAGAAACTTTGAATGTTGCTGCTAAGGATATCCAAGTTAAGATTGAACAAAAGATTCAGGCTGAAAAATCAACACAATGGTTGCGTGAAACTATCTCTGCCTTTGTTAAGACACAACCACAATGGAACAAAGAAACTGAAAACTACTCTAAAGGTGGCGGCGAAGATCACCTTCAAGGTGGTGCCCTTCTCTATGTAAATGATTCACGTACACCATGGGCTAACTCTAACTATCGTCTTTTGAACCATACGGCTACTAATCAAAAGGGTACAATTGATAAGTCAGTTCTTGATGAGCAGTCAGATCCAAACCACATGGGTGGTTTCGACTTCTTGCTAGCTAATGACGTAGATTTGTCAAACCCAGTTGTTCAAGCGGAACAATTGAACCAAATCCACTACCTTATGAACTGGGGTTCAATCGTTATGGGTGACAAGGATGCTAACTTCGATGGTATCCGTGTCGACGCGGTAGATAATGTCGATGCAGACATGCTTCAACTCTACACAAACTACTTCCGTGAGTACTATGGTGTTAACAAATCTGAAGCAAACGCTCTTGCTCACATCTCAGTCCTTGAAGCATGGAGCCTTAATGACAACCACTACAATGACAAGACAGATGGCGCTGCGCTTGCTATGGAAAACAAACAACGTTTGGCTCTCCTCTTCTCATTGGCTAAACCAATCAAAGAACGTACACCAGCTGTAAGTCCTTTGTATAACAATACTTTCAACACGACACAACGTGATGAAAAGACTGATTGGATTAACAAAGATGGAAGCAAGGCCTATAACGAAGACGGAACAGTTAAACAGTCTACAATCGGTAAATATAACGAGAAATACGGAGATGCGTCAGGAAACTACGTCTTTATCCGTGCCCATGATAACAACGTTCAAGATATTATTGCTGAAATCATCAAGAAAGAAATCAATCCAAAATCAGATGGTTTCACGATTACTGATGCTGAAATGAAGCAAGCCTTTGAGATTTACAACAAAGACATGCTCAGCAGCGACAAAAAATATACGCTTAACAACATCCCAGCGGCTTACGCGGTTATGTTGCAAAACATGGAAACTATCACTCGTGTCTACTATGGAGACCTTTATACAGATAATGGTAATTACATGGAAACTAAGTCTCCATATTACGATACCATTGTTAACTTGATGAAGAGTCGTATCAAGTATGTATCTGGTGGGCAAGCACAACGTTCATACTGGTTGCCAACTGATGGTAAGATGGACAATTCAGATGTTGAACTTTACCGCACAAATGAAGTCTACACTTCAGTACGTTATGGTAAAGACATCATGACAGCTGACGATACAGAAGGTTCTAAATACAGCCGTACTTCTGGTCAGGTAACACTTGTAGCTAACAATCCAAAATTGACTTTGGATCAATCAGCTAAACTTAATGTTGAAATGGGTAAAATCCATGCCAACCAAAAATACCGTGCTTTGATTGTTGGTACAGCTGATGGTATCAAGAACTTTACATCTGATGCAGATGCAATCGCAGCAGGTTACGTTAAAGAAACAGACAGCAACGGTGTCTTGACTTTCGGTGCTAATGACATCAAGGGTTATGAAACATTTGATATGTCTGGTTTCGTAGCAGTTTGGGTTCCAGTTGGAGCTTCAGATGATCAAGATATCCGAGTAGCGCCTTCAACAGAAGCTAAAAAAGAAGGAGAGTTGACTCTTAAAGCGACTGAAGCTTATGATTCACAATTGATCTACGAAGGATTCTCTAACTTCCAAACTATCCCAGATGGTTCAGATCCTTCAGTTTATACTAACCGTAAGATTGCTGAAAATGTTGATTTGTTCAAGTCATGGGGCGTAACATCATTTGAAATGGCACCTCAATTTGTATCTGCTGATGATGGTACTTTCCTTGACTCAGTTATCCAAAATGGTTATGCCTTTGCGGACCGTTATGACCTTGCTATGAGTAAGAACAATAAATACGGTTCTAAAGAAGACCTTCGTGATGCTCTTAAGGCACTTCACAAAGCTGGTATCCAAGCAATCGCTGACTGGGTTCCAGACCAAATTTACCAATTGCCAGGTAAAGAAGTCGTAACAGCGACTCGTACTGATGGTGCTGGTCGTAAGATTGCGGACGCTATCATTGACCACTCACTTTATGTGGCTAACTCTAAGTCATCAGGCAAAGATTACCAAGCTAAATACGGTGGTGAATTCTTGGCTGAGCTTAAAGCTAAATACCCTGAAATGTTCAAGGTTAACATGATCTCAACTGGTAAACCAATTGATGATTCTGTTAAATTGAAACAATGGAAGGCTGAATACTTCAACGGAACAAACGTTCTTGAACGTGGTGTTGGCTATGTACTTAGCGATGAAGCAACTGGTAAATATTTCACTGTCACTAAAGAAGGTAACTTCATTCCTCTTCAATTGACAGGTAAAGAAAAGGTTATTACTGGATTCTCAAGTGATGGTAAAGGAATCACTTACTTCGGTACAAGTGGTACACAAGCTAAATCTGCCTTTGTAACCTTCAATGGTAACACTTACTACTTTGATGCTCGTGGTCACATGGTTACTAACAGTGAATACTCACCAAATGGTAAAGACGTTTATCGTTTCTTGCCAAATGGTATCATGTTGAGTAATGCCTTCTACATTGATGCTAATGGTAATACCTACCTTTATAACTCTAAAGGTCAAATGTACAAGGGTGGTTACACTAAATTTGATGTTACTGAAACTAAAGACGGTAAAGAGTCTAAGGTTGTGAAATTCCGTTACTTCACTAATGAAGGTGTCATGGCCAAAGGTGTTACGGTTATTGATGGCTTCACACAATACTTTGGAGAAGACGGTTTCCAAGCTAAAGATAAATTAGTAACCTTTAAAGGTAAAACTTATTACTTTGACGCACACACTGGTAATGGTATCAAGGATACTTGGAGAAATATCAATGGTAAGTGGTACTACTTTGATGCAAACGGTGTTGCTGCTACAGGTGCACAAGTCATCAATGGTCAAAAACTTTACTTCAATGAAGATGGAAGCCAAGTTAAAGGTGGCGTTGTTAAGAATGCAGATGGTACTTACAGCAAGTACAAAGAAGGTTCTGGAGAGCTAGTGACTAACGAATTCTTCACAACTGATGGCAATGTTTGGTACTATGCAGGCGCTAATGGTAAGACTGTTACAGGTGCACAAGTCATCAATGGCCAACACCTATACTTTAATGCAGACGGAAGCCAAGTTAAGGGTGGTGTTGTTAAGAATGCAGATGGTACTTATAGTAAGTATAATGCTTCAACAGGTGAACGCTTGACTAATGAGTTTTTCACAACAGGCGACAACAACTGGTAC
>OKRV01000810.1_pt1 | contig 20632 bp, 19 predicted proteins | sample 1601201 | NCBI WGS metagenome assembly OKRV01 (sample SAMEA3541540, study PRJEB24748) | human gut metagenome | biome: human gut; feature: human-associated habitat; material: faeces | place: China | collected 2012 | reverse complement strand
CCTGTAACAGATTGAACAGGCGCCGCTCCTCCTCCGTATTTCGAGGGAAAACCGACACACAAAGACCGGATCTAATACCCACTCAGCCGTAACATTAAATTTTTCTTTGCAAATCTCTACTCCACTTTTTTCTCTAACAGAAATAAAATCAAATTTTTGTAAATCTCTTGTTGTCTCTTGAACATCTTCTTCCGTGCCATTCCAGTACTCTCGTCCAAAAGAAGCGGCATATGCTATCTTTTTCTTACTGTTGTATATATAATCAAAATAACACACTTCGCCAAATGGCTTATATAAATCATGATGCCAAATCTGATCGGATCCAACTAAAAAGATATCACTTTTCTCGTTCAATTCAATCATTTCATCTTTACTCTTGTACAGCTCATGGCATGCATAGGATGGATATGGTGTTGTCTGGAATAAGGGAGTTCCTTCATTTGGTCCCCACACAGCTGTTTTGGGGCGTTCTACCATGAGAACATTATAGTTTAAATCACTGAGCACTTGATATAATGCATAATACGTCAATTCCGACCCGTAATTTTTTTCACTCCAATTTCCCCAAAGCACAATATCATAAATTCCATTTTTACTTTTTTCTACCGCATCTTTAAAACTGCCTTCCTGTAATAATTTATAGAAATAGTCTCTATTTCTGTGCGCTTTTACCCCCGGTTTCCGATTGTTTTCCATGCATTTCAATTCAACGCGCTCGCATACTTTGAACTGTGACTCTATTGTTTCAAATATATCTTTTGCTTCCTGATTATTAACCAAAATGCAACTTGTTCCTTTTTGATCATTCAGCTCAGGATGATATTGTTCAATCCACCAAAAATCTCCAATCGAAAAATCCCCCTGCCTTGGAATATCCGCAAATTTACAATCTTCGCATACTTTTCGCATATATAAACGGACATGATATCCCTGCTGAAATGAATCATTAAATTCTCTGCATCGTTTTTTGGCTCTATTTTTTAACTTTACGTCACAAATATCAGCGATCCAACCCTCATCTTTAATACGAAATTCAACCGAATCTATATTTTCCTTTCCATAACTTTCTTCTAAATATTTCCGCATTACAACAGGAGATGGTGTATAATTGCAATACAGATCCACTGTTATTAAATTTTGATATTTCGCTTTCAAATAACTTTTTAAACCTGCCACTTGGCAAGGGCAGCCTACAAAAAGAACTTTTTTCCCACATTCAAGATATTTTTTAAGTTCTCTATATACATATTCAATCCTGCTTTGGACATATTTACTTCTTCTTAGTAATGGCAACTCACTCTTTTTTGTCACTATAATGTGATGTACTTCGAATTCTTCGCCCCAGGCAGCACCACATACAACACCATTCTGTTCAAGCACATAATTACTTAGTATTGTAAAAGCTCCTCCAGAGCTGCTTTTTGTTCTTATATCATCGTCTGCCATGACCGCATAGCATTCTGGATCTTTCCAATTATCATTGAGCGAGGTATTTAATTGAGGGCAGACAGAACGACAAAGTCCGCAATCAACACATTTTTCTTGATTAATTTGTGCAATCAAGGAGCCATCTTCCTCTATGTTTTCTTTATAAGAAATTGCATTTTCCCGACAAATGTTCACACATGCTCCGCAACCTGTACACAATAAATTTTTCTTTCTTAATATCGAATACATAAATACCTCTCTCTTCAATTTCTATCATCAAATATGTATGAATTTTTTTACAACTTTCTTTAATATCTCACGTCTCCTGCTTTTATACGGAAAAAGTACAACCGACAGCCTTCTTACAAAAGACTCCTTTTCTTCTAAATTTTCGACTTGTGATACAGGCGCAGGTACATTAACTTCATCTTCTAAACATCTTCTAATATGATAAATCAATCTAGTATAATACGGAGAATCACTCGCATATTTCCAAAAATATTCTGAAAAATCACAATCCACTACATCCCAGGGTTTCTGATATCCTGCAAAATGAACAATACACGGTTTTTTTCTTGCCTCAGAATATTCCTCAAAAAGTTTTCTTGGTGCCATCTTTAATATATCCATACGGCATCGTCCAACCTCTCTCCAATCCATTAATGTATTCCATCGCTGTGATAAATATCTAACTTTATTCTTACAAATAATATTCAAAACATCCTGATCATGACAACGAAACGATTTTGATACAGCTAATTGAATCATCTTTTTCGAAGTTGCTATTTTACGCAATTCATCCAAATCAATCACTAATACCCCTGCTTGAAAGTAATCATAAGGGCTATCAAGTTCCAGTATTTCTTTTGCATATTCTTTCCAATTATTTTGATTTAAATTTAACTGTCCTGCTACATCTATATCTTTAGAGGCTCCTACAATCATCCCATTTAAATTTTCCTCATAAAGATCAGCCACATCACAATCTACTACCATATCACAATCCAGGTATAAGATTTTATGATAATCTGGCATAATTTCTGGAATGATTAATCTATAATACGTTTCTATTGATAAATGTTGATCAACAAATAAATTCTGTTCATCAAAATAATCACTCACTCGAACAAATCGGATCGCTACATTTGTTTTAGATGACATTTTAATCAAATTCTGATTTCTTTGTGAAATATCATTATATAAAATGATAATATCATAGTTATTTTTATCCGACGCATTTTTAACAATCGAACGGATCATAACATCCAAATAAGGAGAAAATTTGTCATTTGCAGACAATACAACTGGTATCTCTTTTTCATAAACTGGCTTAAGAGTTGATCTTGGTGTTGTATCTTTAAATAAGGTTTTTGAAAGCTCAAATGTTTTAATTCCCGGTTGTTTTTTCAAGTATTCAAAATACAATCCACAAAGTCGTTCTGCCAAATATCCCATTACTCGATATTCTTCTACACTATAAAATGTAGTATCAATCTGTTTTTCAACTTCAAAAAGAATATCAAAAAGCCATGAACAATATTGTTTGTAAATTTCCTTTTTCATAATGAACATATTGCATTCATGTGCTACATCCGATTTCATATATTCTTTTACTGTTTCAGAAAATTTCGGATATTTGTTGATAAGTACTTTTAATGTTTTATCTAAATCCTCTCTATGTTGGAATACCGCTTTTCCATATTCCTCATAAATATTTATTTTTTCTTCTTGTTCCGGATATTTTCTTCCCTTTACTGAAATTACATCATATTTTGTAATCAGCTCTTTCATTTCTTCCGGATTTAATTTCATTTCTCGTATAGCTTCTTCTGAAATTTTTTCATATACAATATTTCCCCACATATCTTCCTTATTCGCATCTGGATCAAATGAAAAATATCTACGATAATGGAAGAAGCCATAATAATCTGCCTCCATATTTTTCCAAGCCCAATACTGAGCAGTCAATTCACAATATGTTTTATTTTTATTAGAAATATTATCACCTTCATCATCATGAAGCATTCCTAATAACTTATTCGACGCCAATGCAGTTCCAACTTGAATAGGATATAAATATGGATTTTTCGGAACATATGATGGTTTATGACACACCACGAAAATTTTTATATCTGGCATTGTATTTATTTGTTTCTCCATTATATTATTCCCCTTATATTTTCTAAAACTTTTTCTTAACGATTCCTTTAACCCACTCTCTCCTCCAACTCCCAATCGGCAGCACCTTATTGGCAATCTTCCGGATGCCCGCGTTCTGCTCCATCCTTGCGATTTTTGACAGTTCTGCTTCTTTCTCCTCCATCAGGCATCGTTTCGTTTTTCTCAGGATCATCGGATAATACGGCGACAGCTTCGCATACTCCCAGAAATATTCCGCGAAGTCACAGTCCACTACATCCCATGGTTTCTGGTATCCGGCAAAATGAATCAGATACGGGCGTTTTCTCGCCTGTGTGTATGCTTCATAGAGCTGTCTCGGCGCCATCTTGAGGATATCCATACGGCTGCGTCCTATCTCCTGCCAGTCCATCAGGGTGTTCCACTGCTGCGGTAAGTAGGTTACCTTGTTTTTGCACACGATATTCAGAATATCCTGATCGTGACAGCGATAGGAATGTGTCAATGCCATCTGAATCATGTCTTCCGAACTCATCGTCCTGCGGAGTCCGTCCAGATCAAGAATTAGGACGCCCGCCTGGAAATAGTCATACGGACTGTCCAGTCCCAATGTCTCGGTTGCATAGGTCTGCCAGTTGTTCTGATTCAGATTCAGCTGTCCTGCCACATCGATATCTTTAGCCGCTCCAATCACGGCTCCCTTCAAGTCAAAATCATACAATTCTGCCACATCATGATCGGCCACCATGTCACAGTCCAGATAGAGGATCTTATGGTAATTTGGCATGATCTCCGGGATGATCAGGCGGTAATATGTCTCTACGGACAAGTGCTGATCGACAAATAATTTACCCGCATTGAAGTATTCACATACTCGGATGAAACGAATCGATATATTCTGTTTATCCCTGGCTGCCATGGAAATCAGATGCTGATTTTTCTCAGAAATGTCGTTGTATAGAATAATGATGTCATACTCTCTCTCCGGTGAGGCATTCGCGATCACCGAGCGGATCATGATGTCAAGATACGGTGAAAATTTATCGTTGGCAGACAATACGATCGGCACGCCTGCTGGATAAACCGGCTCCAGAACCGCTTTCGGCGCTGTCTCTTTGAACAGGGTTTTCGGCAATTCTCCCGCCCGGATTCCCGGCTGGGTTTTCAGCCACTCATAGTAGATGCCGCAAAGGCGTTCTGCCAGATATCCCATCACCCGGTATTCTTCCACGCTGTACCAGATACTGTCGATCCGTTTTTCTGCCTCAAAAAGGATGTCAAAGAGCCATGCACAGTAATTTTTATAGATCTCTTTTTTCATGATGAACATGTTGCACTCATGGGCGGTTTCGGACTGCATATACGAATCTGCTGTCTGTGCAAACGCCGGATATTTTTCTTTCAAAATCTGCAGGGTAATATCCAGATCTTTCCGGTGCTGGAAAGGAACCATGCCATATTCATGGTACACATCCATCGGTTTTCCTTCTGTTTTGATCCGCGGATATCGGCGGCCACGGACGCTGATCACATCATATTTTGTGATCAGATCGCGCATAATCTCCGGCTGAAGTTTCATTTCCTCGATCGCTTCTTCTGAGATGCGGTCATAGGCAATATTCCCCCATCCATCGTCTTTGTTCAGAGACGGATCAAATGCCAGATAGCGGCGGTAATGGAAAAATCCATAGTAATCCGCCTCTTCGTTTTTCCATGCCCAATACTGTGCCGTCAGCTCACAGTATGTCTTATTCCGTTCGGAAATATTGTCTCCCTCATCGTCATGCAGCATCCCCGGAAGTTTTGTTCCGGAGAGTGCCGTTCCTACCTGAATCGGGTATAAATATGGGTTTTCCGGCACATAGGCCGGTTTGTGGCAGACCACATAGATCCGGATATCCGGGATCTGTCCTGCTTGTTTTTCCATGTATATTACATTCCTTTCATCTACAGCATTTTGCGGGATTTTTATGCGTTTTCCGGCAGATTCAGGCTTTCCATATAAGCATCGCAGACGCTCTCTGCCTCGCCCTGCATAACCACATTTCCCTTGTTCAGCCAGATTGCATGGTCGCAGAGCTGCCGCACGGTTGCCATCGTATGGGAGACAAAGAGAAGTGTCGTTCCATTTTCCAGCATATGATGCATGCGCTCCTGGCATTTTTCCTGGAATGCCGCATCTCCGACGGCCAACACCTCATCGACGATCAGGATCTCCGGCTGCACGATCGTGGCGATAGCAAATCCCAGGCGGGCTGCCATACCGGAGGAGTAGTTCTTGATCGGCATATTCATGAAGTCTTTGAGTTCTGCAAATTCGACGATCTCATCGTAGTGTGCATCCATGAATTCTTTGCTGTAACCGAGAACGGCACCATTCAGATAGATGTTTTCCGTCGCAGTCAGTTCGCCGTCGAATCCGGCGCCCAGCTCGATCAAGGGCGCGATACTTCCCTTTACCTCTACCGTGCCCCGGTACGGCTTCAGGATGCCGCAGATCAGTTTTAACAGGGTTGATTTTCCGGAACCATTGGTTCCGATGAGGCCCCATGCTTCCCCGCGTTTTACTTCAAAATTGATATCTTTCAGAGCCATGAATTCCTGAAACATGAGCTCCCGTTTGATTAGTTTTACAAAATATTCTTTTAAGTTATCGATGCGCTCGGAAGCCATATTGAAACGGACCGCCGCATTGGTTACTTTTATGATTGTATCTTTGTCCGATGCCATTTCTGCCTCCTAGATATATAAGATAAATTTATCCTGCGTCTTTAAGAACGCGCCCACTCCGACCAGAAGTGCGATACCTGCTGCCACGAATCCGGCGATGATCAGATACGGATCTGGCATCCGGCATTCCAGAACGATCTGTCTGAACTGCGTGATATAGAAGTACATCGGATTCAGGGTCATAACCAGTTTCCGCAGTGCCTCCGGAAGCAGGGTGATCGGATAAAATAATGGGGTCAGGTACATCCATGCGGTCAGTACTGCATTGTAAATATGCTGGATATCACGGAAGAATACACATCCCTGTGCTAACAGCATTCCCAGTCCCAGGCAGAACAGATATTCCTGCAAAAGAATCACCGGAATGAACAGGAAGAATACATTCGGGACTACCCGGCACACGATAAATACGATAATAAGTGCCCCCAGAGCAAATATCATATTTACAAAGGAACTTGTGATTTTGGAGACGGTAAATACATATTTCGGTACATACGTTTTTTTTAGCAGGGACGCATTTCCAATGATGGAAAAGATCGCCTGTGTGGTTGATTCACTCATAAAGTTATAAAGAGTCTGTCCGATAATCAGGTATACCGGGAAATTGGTAATATCCGACCGGAACATATTGGAGAATACAATTACCATGATAACCATAACCATCAGCGGATTCAGAATACTCCAAAGATACCCCAGAAAGCTCCGGCGGTATTTCAGCTTGATGTCTTTTGTGACAAGCTGCTGCATCAGGAAGCGGTATTTGTAAAATCCGCCCAGTCGTTTTAAGAACAAATTCATATCTTTTTCCTTTCTCTCTTTTTTCTTTTATCTCAGAAAAAGTCCGCGCAGCAGAACCCGTCTTAAACTTCCTGCCGGAAATAAGCGGTTTAATCTGCGCATGTCTATTTTTATTTTGATCTTTGTCGGTTTTAGCCTGAATTCCCGTATATTGGATGTGCTTTCCTCCTTTCCCGGTTCGGTATGATAGAATTTCAGATAGGGAAGTTCCGCACACTGCGTCCCCCTGTTTCTCTGATATAAGTAAAAGATGCCGAACAGGCGCTCCGCCAGATACCCAATCAGTCTCGGCTCCTGTTTCTGCCTGTCTGCTTCTTTTCTCTCTGCTTCAAAGGCGCTTAAAAGCGTAAAAAGCCATTCCATGTATTTCTGGAACAGCTCTTTTTTCATGATATACATATTCATATAATAGATTTCTTTGGAATGCATATATGCGTCCGCCGCATCTGCATATTCCGGATAAATCCGTTTTAAAAGTGCCAGCATCTGATCCAGATTGTTTCCATCATGATACTGACAGTATTGCCGGTAAACCGTTGTATTGATTCGTTCGCGATACACGGTCAGAAGATCGTATTGTTCGATCTGGCGGCACATCCAGTCTTCCTCGATCCAGTATGGTGTCAGATCTTCCCATACGGAATCTAATTCTATATATGGGATATGACGTTTTCCTATTATTTTCCCTTTCGCAGTCACCGGGCTTAGGTTGCGAAAGGTCAGATAACGGCGATAATGGAAAAATCCGTAATAATCGCAATCCAAATGTTTCCACGCCCAGTACTGGGCTGTCAGTTCGCAATAATCTGGATTTTTTTCGGATATATTATCGCCCTCATTGTCATGGTATGCCATTCCTTCCAGCCGCCGATCTGTCAGAGCCGTTCCCACCTGTATCGGATAAAAAAGGGGATTTTCCGGCACATACGTTGGCTTATGACAGGCAATCAAAATGCGTATATCTGCTTGTTTTTCCATGTTTTATTTTCCGTTTGTCGGCTCCTGTTCTTCTTTGACCCCTTCCGTACTCTCTTTCATCAGCATGATCTTCGGCGTCATGATAATCAGCTTCAGATCTTCCAGAACAGAATAGTTCCGTATGTACGTCAAATCCAGCTTCAGCTTGTCATAAGGGGTTGTGTTGTATTTTCCATATACCTGGGCATAACCGGTCAGTCCGGCTTTGACCTGCAGGCGGAAGGAAAATTCCGGTATCTCTTTTTCCAGTTCGGCTGCTAATTCCGGGCGCTCCGGCCGCGGACCCACGATGGACATATCGCCTTTCAGAATATTGTAAATCTGTGGCAGCTCGTCCAGGCGGGTTGCACGAAGGAGGCGGCCAATCGGCAGGATTCTCGGATCGTCCTCACTGGCCAGTCTTGCCTTTCCATCCGCCTCCGCATTCTGCACCATGGTCCGGAATTTATAGATTTGAAATTTCTTGCCATTTTTTGTGAGGCGCGTCTGATGATAAATCACCGGTCCGCCGTCTGTCACCTTGATGCTGATTCCTACAATCAAAAAAACCGGAATCGTGATAACGATTCCGACGAGCGATCCGATGATATCGATGATCCGCTTCATGATGGCCTGTTCAATCTGCAGTCCCTGGTTATTCCTCGAAAGCAGCAGCGGCGAATCAAACAGATTCAGTTCCACCGAACTCCGAAGCAGAATGTCTGAAATTTTTGGTACACTGTAAGTCCGGATATTCCGTCCGAAGCAGTATTTGATGATATAGTTGCGCTCGTGCGCCGGAATATCTCCGACAATCACGCTGTCATATCTGGCAATCTCCGCCTTTACCCGTTCCGGGCCTTCGTGATAGCTGATGATCTGGCTGATGATGTATTTATCTTCGCGGGCGTTCATCTTTTCGATCAGATGATAGTCGGAGTGATCGCCCGATATCAGCAGCAGTTCTCTCGGTGGAAACATCCCCCGGTACAGCCACAGAAATGTCATCGTCCATGCCAGAATGATGATGACTGCGCCGACCAGATTGACTGCCAGCGGCAGAGGTGCCGTGAATTTCTTATCCTGCACACTGATCTGGAAATACGTAATGATATTGGTGACTACCACCGCCAGTATCTGCGAGTAGATCAGATTGCCCCGTTTCAGGAGCGCTATCTTAAATCCGCCGTACAGCTGCATAAAGAAAATAAGCAGGAGTCCATAGATGAATATCATCATCCAGTTACCCCTGCGGAAAAACGGCGCCCAGATGATCTTGTTGTACCAGTTGATCCAGATGGCACCGTAAAGTCCTGTCAGCAGCGCGATCAGAATCAGGGCAAAGCCCAGCTTGATCAGCCGCTTATATGGTTCGAATTGATTCATTTGTCTGTTTTTTGTATCCTTCCTTTTTATCTCTGTATTTAGCATCTTCCCGCAGGCAGATTCCCAGCTCGATTCTTCTCATTTCTCCAAGAAGTTCTACTTCTACCGTTACCACCCGTTTGCGGATCCGTTTCCGCACGATCTGGTCTTTGAAAAATGCCAGTGGACCTTCTGCTTTCACGATATTTCCGTCCGCGTCCAGCGTGACAGGTGAGAGGCGCACTATATAGTGTTTTTTCTGAGCAGACTCTCTCATTTCATTCACTCCGGCAGATGCTGCCTTTTTGCTGATTTTTGCTTTTTCCCGGCAAATATCTTTTATTTTATCCTCATCCACATCTGCTGCTGTTCGTCCCATCATCCGGCAGAGCAGTTCTTTTTCCGCTTCCCGTATGGACCAGAATTCACAGTCTGTCCGCAAAAGCTTGGAGAGTTTCGGAATCCGTTTTAATGCCAGAAAGAATGCTTCCGGCGTATCCGTGTCCGCGATTACATAGGATGGAAAAAGCGGTTTCCGGTAAATCGTCCGTTCCCCGCCCATTCGCCAGATGCATTCCTGCTCGATCACAAAACAGGCACGGTAACCTTCCCCCGCCAGAACGTGTTCGATGCATTCTGTCAGCTCCTGTTCCTTGCCTGTCTGTGTCTGGATCACATACCACATCCCTGTACTCTCCTTTGCATTTCTCTGCATTTTGGCGCACAATGGGTATGCTTCGCCATCCCGGAGCCGCCCGCAGGCTGCCCGGATACGATCGTTATCCATCCTATGTTCCATCTTTCGTCTGACCATGACATTGATCACAGGCAGCCTACTCCACGTGCTTTTGCTTCTTATTCTGCGTCTCTTAACGCGCTTTCATACATCCGCATCCGGCACGCCCTGATTTTAGAGGATTTGTGCCTATGCGAAGTCTAGTTTATTATACTACGGTTTGTGGGGGGATTCAATAGAAGTTTGTGGGAAGGAATGTTTAGGAAATTCTTAAATTAATTTAATAAGATAAAAGCGGAGTTTTCACCCCGCTTTATCTACAGTCTTTGCACCAGGACTGGTTTCTAATTTGACCATTTCCCATTTTACGGAAACCAAATTCGCTGATTGGTTTTGGCTTATTACAATTCGGACAAATACGAACAGGCTCACTTCCATTGTATCCACTTGATTGAATTATTGGTCTATCAACATTAATATTATTTTTCTTATTAGCCGCCATTACAATACTCCTTTTTAACACATAAACTTCTTTTTATATCTTTATTTATATCATTTGCTCTGCATCCGATAAATAAACAGCAATTGCTTTTTCTACCGCTTTATTTAAAGAATCGCCATCTTCTAACGCTTTAAAAGCCAGTTTTTTATGTAATTCTGGCTTAATCCTGACATTAAAAGTGCCTTTATATTCCTTTTCAGGTTCCTTTTCAACTTCACTACAAAATATAAGATAATCGTCAACTGCACAATGAAATTCCTTTTCTACATCCGCAATATTACTTGTTTGAAAATCCACATAATCATTGATTCCTTCAATAACTCCATCAAATCTCCGCTTTTCCCATTTCCCATTCCCCTCTCCCTATGCTACAATACCCTTATCACACCACCCAAAGGAGGCCCCACCCATGATCCCACAAACTCCCGTTAACTGGACCGCATTTAACTACAAATACTCCACCAATCCCCAACACGCCTTCGAATCTCTCACATACTACCTCTTCTGCCATGAGTTCCAGCAGCCCTACGGTATTTTCCGCTACTTCAACCAGCCCCATATTGAGACAAATCCCATTCATGTGGGCGATCGCTATATTGGTTTCCAGTCGAAATACTATGCAGACAGTGTTACCATGTCATCCAAGGAACAAGAACTGATCGACGCTGTCAAGGGAGCTGCACAGAGATATCCGGGTATTACAACACTCTATTTCTATATCAGCCGTGAATTTTCCCCCAGTTCTAAAAAGGACGATATCAGGCCCTCCTATCAGAAAAAGGTGGAAGCAGCCGCTGAAGAGCTTGGCATTGAACTTATCTGGCGGGGTCCCAGCAATCTGGAAGCGCAGTTGATGCAGGATAAGCAACTTACCATTTGCCGCAATGTGTTTTTTCAGGTGGACTCTGCCGTACAGACCTGCTGTGAAAATCTTGTAAAACATAAAAGAGAGATATTTGATCACATTCACACCAGCGTAAGATATAGAGAAAACGATATTACTCTGGAACATATCCAACTAGACCTTAACTCGTTTCTAAATTCTGATGCGGTCATTTTGCTCATTGACGGAGCTGCCGGTTCCGGAAAATCGGCTCTGGTAAAACAGCTGACAAATGAACTTACAGGTGACTGCGCGTTCCTTACCTTTAAAAGCACCGATCTGGATGTGAATGATGTACTAAATTTTTTGACGCGTTATGGCGAATTAAATTTGGATGAAGTGATCGATGTATACAAAATGGCTGACACACGTGTGCTCTATATCGATGCAGCCGAAAAGTTTTTTGTTTGTGAATATCAGGAAACGTTTGAGGATATCCTGAACCGCTTTATGGCCGCTGGATGGAAAATCATTCTGACACTCCGAACCGCGTACCGGGATTCTTTTCAAAACTCCCTATTACACGGCAGCAAGGTTCAGACCTATCATGTCGAACCGGTTGACTCTGATAAGCTGTCCACTTTATCCCATACCTATGGTTTTCAGCTGCCACAGGACAAGCGGCTGCTGGATCTGCTCTGTGCGCCTTTCTATCTGGGCTTATATCTGGCTCTGGAAAACCTCGAGGATGAATCGATGCGTTCTTTGAACCGTGAGGCATTTGAGGAAAAAATCTGGAATGATATCATCCGTAACAGCCGGAAGCGGAAGGACAATCTGCCAACCAGAAGGGAAACGGCCCTTATTTCTTTGACCACGAAAATGCTTCGAAATGAGATTTATTATCATGAGATTCTCGCAGAGGATGATTCCGAGGCACTTTCTGAACTGGAAAAAAGCGGCGTGCTGTTCCAAAGCGACGATGCCAGAAGATATTTGCACAGCCATGATGTATTTGAAGAGTTGGTTGTCGGTCATATTTTTACTGAACGCTACCGGCATGGTACCCTGAATGAGCAGTTTTTTGCCGATTTCCACCCTTCTCTCCGCATCCGAAAGCTATTTCGCGGATGGCTGGCTGATTTTGCCGCTGTTCCAACGCATCAGGAGCTTATTTTCCACCTTCTCGACTGCGAACAGATAGAGCGGATATGGAAAGATGAGATTCTCTTAACGGTTATCAGCACGGAATCTTTAAAAGTAGTTTATCAAAAGCTGACACAAAAGATGGCTGCAAACAACTATGAGCTGTTACGAAAACTTGTAATTTTAATCAACACCTGCTGCCGCGCCGCAGAGAACTGGGAGCAATACTGGAGTACTGGAAATCTGATTCCGTTTCGCCTTTCCAAGCCATCCGGCTATGCCTGGCAAGCTTTGTTTGCATTTTTGCTGGAGCAAAAAGAGACTATTCTTTGGGATGAAAGCCTGATCTCTATCATCATCGAGGTACTGGATTCCTGGACCAAACACCTCGCTCATGCCAAATCAGAAAACACCCGCATGGCCGGAGAAATCGGGGTATTTTTGTTTCAAAAAATAGCCAACGACAAGGATCTGCGTTATACCTTTGAAAAAGGGCAGGTAGAAAAGCTGCAGGATGTATTGGTAAATTCTGCATGGATGATTCAGGAACCCTTAAAATCTCTTTTTCAAATGGTAATAGATGAAAAAACAGGCGATGAAAATCATCCTCCTCTTCCCCGTATGTATACGGACCTGGCAAAATGTGCTGTATCGGATATTTATCATTATGGAATGGTTCCAGCTGCAATGCCTGAAATCGCGCTTCATCTGATGGCAAAATTGTGGGTTCGCTCCAATATGACTCTTCGTACCCATTACGCCCATCCTGATGTTGAAGAAGATTTCGGTTTAAATCCTCATCTGGACTTTTGGTATCAAACCGCAAGTGCTTATGCAACACCAATTATCCCATTGCTGCAAGCCGAACAAAATCTTGTAACTGATTGGTTAATTGATTTTTGCAATCAAGCTGGTAATTCCTACGCACATTCATCGTTAAATGAGGATTATGGGGAATGTACAAACATTACTATTTATGTAAACGATATACCTGTAGAACAAATTGCATCTGACCGACTCTGGAAGATGTACCGCGGAACTTCGGTTGGTCCAAATCTTCTGATTAGTCTCTTGATGGGGTTTGAAAAATGGCTTCTTACGGTTATCGAGCATTCAGAAACTCATATTGTTGTTAATTATTGCCGCTATATCCTGCAAAAGTCCCGCAATGTTATGTTGACTTCCGTGATCGTCAGCGCCGCAGAAGCTTATCCAGATAAACTATTTGAGATTGTCTGCGAGCTTCTTCGCACAAAAGAGCTGTTTCATCTGGATTCACATCGGTTCACCGCCGAATCCTCAGCTTCCTTTTTGTTGTCCGGAAAAGATCTTCTTGAAAAAGAACGGCTGGAGAGTAACCGCCTTCCCTTCAGAAAAAAGCGGCTGGAAGAGGTTATTTTATCGTATCAAACAAACGCCAGCGGTCTATCAAAAGAAGCCTTCGAATTGCGGAAGCAAACGCTGTATCAGGCGATTGACCGGGCGACTGCCGATATCGATACCTGGTCATCCAATGACAAATTTGCCTATTACCGGATGGATTTACGACATTATCAGGAAATTGTTGATGTTCGGGAAAATGAGCACGGGCAGACACTCTGTACGGTTCTCCCTGATTTTACAGAAGACATGAAAGCATTAAGCCAGAAGAGCGCCGCCGCCTATGAACCTCATCTGAAATATATGGATTTACAGTTATGGAGCGATTATAAATTCCACCATGATGTTAAATTCCGGGAATATAAAAAGTATGAGAATGTCCGCACCATTTGCTCAGAGCTGAACGAAATCTGGGCATATATGGACGCTGAAGTTCGCAATGAGGAACTCTCTTCCGACGATATATCTGTGATCGTGGACCGCTTTACCGCGATCGCATCTTACACCAGTGCTGTTTTACTTCGGGATTTTAAGGAAACATTGTCACATGAAGATCGGACATTATGCGAATGTATCATTTTCTCTATTGCTGATTTATTTGCACACGCTTCTCACTTTGAAATCGTTCAGGCTGGAAATGGAATCGATGCGATTGCCGTTGGACTGGTTCTTTTAAGCAATGAAGATAATATAAAAGCCATAAATGACGAAAATCCTCTGTGCCTGCTTCTTAAATTGGCACTGAATGACTGGAGTTACAACAGCCGTATCGTGAACGGAATCGCGTCAACCATCTGGGTGCACAGCCAGAATGCTGCATGGCATTTCCTGTATCTGTTTTCACTCCTCGCCAATTCTTATGAAGACGCGCTTTTGAAAAATGAGTCATTTTCCAGCGATGACTTTTTCAAGCGGAATGAGGATGTGATTGCCCGTGCGCTTGCGAAAGACTCAGTTGATATAACCGACTTTGATTTTTCCAAGCTCCAGAATATAACAATTTTCACGCTTCTTTCCTTGATCTCTCCCCAAGCAGCAGAGGCATTTAAATTCGCGGATGCAACGAAAGATCTTGTCATGGAACTTGTTTTTACAGATAACAGGGATTTGCGCACCGAACGCAGGGAACTTTCTGGATATACATTAAACTATGTTTCCTGGCTGGCAGATGTTCTGCTCCATTGTGAGCAGGCAGAACAGGCAGGTCTGATCGATGCATTTTTCAAATCTGCAGATTTGATTCGGAATGATAACTCAAAATATCTGATTACCGAACTTATTCGAATTCAAGATATCTGTGGAAAAACGGATGCTTTCTGGAATATATGGGAATTACTGAAACCTTACCTTCTTGCATTAAGCAGCAAACCACAGATTTCTTTTGCTGACCGCCATCCTTATGGACTGGACAAAGTGATTATCAGCTATTTATTCGGCAATTCTCCCTGGAGATCCGGCGTTCACCGATGCGCCTTCCTTCCAGAAGGAAAAGCGGCTTTCTTTGACGATTTTATCAACAAATCGGGAAGTCTCAAAGCCCTGTTCTACGCGATTTCCCGGCTGCTCTATACCGTTGGGCGGGAACCTTATATTGAGAACGGAATCGACTGGATGTATAAACTGGTCACGCGTGATCCTGACTGCCGGTTACCGCTTTATCAGCAAACCTTGTATTATATGGAAGAGTACGTCGGTCTTTTTGTATCACGCCATCGCATGGATTTCAGGAACGATGTGGAACTGGCTATGAAGACTCAGACGGTGCTGGAGTATATGGTAAATCGGGGATCGCAGATTGCTTTTTTCTTGCGGGAGTTGATTTAAAATAAAGGGTAAAAAGGCAAAATTCTATATTTACTTAGAAATACATATCGGACTGATAGCGAACTCAGTTGACATTGCAGAACATAGGTTCTATAATTGGCTTGTTAGCATTTACAAATTATATATTTATAAATATTACCTCGGAGGCCAATGCCATGAAAAAAATAGGTTTAACCATATATGCTTTAAATGTTTTTCATACCGGAAAGTATCACGGTGAAGAGAAACATGGACATTTAACTTTTATAGATATGCTTTCAGCTTTCTCTAAACTCTAGAACAGGACAGTTTTCCCGCCCCCGTTTTGGTCTTCCATGAAACAAAGGATGCGGAAGTTGGTTTTAGAAAAGCGAAAATAGAAAGCCATGCGGCTTTATTACATAACCGCATGGCTTTTCTCTTCCATCACCTATTTTTATTTGCAAACCCGGTTCTCCAACTGCCCACTCTGCACATAATGTGTATAGTAAGCCTTCAAATCGTCTCCAAACACTGCCGCCAAATCCGGGTTATTTGCCTTATATACACTGACATCGAAATTCTCCGATGCCCTGCGTCCTTCTGCCATACCACACGTATAAAAATGCTCAAATAACTTTTGCGAATCTAAGCCAACGACCGACTGCAAATCTGGATTATTCATATAATAATAATTTGCATCAAACACCGGCTGATACATGTTCATCTGTTCCGCTACCTGATTCTGATTACCTGCGGACTGTGCCTGTGTCTGAGTCTGCGTCTGACCGGACGTATTTCCATTCGAAACAGCCCCATTCTTATACGGGCAGACTCCATTTGGATGAAGATGTGCCTCATGACCGCCACAATGATAATGATAACTTCCCAGACCGCTCTTATTCTTGTAGTCATGATGACCGCCTTGTGCATCGGTTCGTCCCTAATGCGCCTCAGCTGTAATCATCGTCATATTTGAGACTGTTGTGAAAGATGCCGTCAGCATCATACAGGATAAAAGCGCGGTTCCAAACTTTTTAAAACGTTTCATAATAACTCCCCCTTGTAACTGTAAAATGAAATGCTCTCCAATTTAATTGTAACATTTCCATACAGAAAACACAAGAAAATTGCCATAATACCGCACTAATTCTGCCTTATAAAACCATGCGGTTGCCATTACACAGCTGACACATACTCTTCTTACTCACCTTCTTTCAAGGAAAACTCCTTAAGAAATGGAATTCCTCCATATACCCCCGCCAGATAATCCTTTTCAAATGATGCATCGGAACGCACCTTAAAGTCCGAAAGCGCACATAATTCCGAATGTCCCAGCTCGTCTTTCTGTACAAACCAAATCTGGTCCCTTCGGAAGAATTTTTTATCCATTAATGTCGTATCATGTGTAGTATAAATCAGCTGAGCCATTGAATTGTTATCATAAAATAAATCAATAAAAAATTTTAACAACAATGGATGTAATTTTACATTTAGCTCATCCATCACCAGTACATAATCATTGATAATTGCCATATGTGCATGGATAAAAAGCATGATACTCTTGATTGTACCTTCTGACTCATCGTATAAATTCAAAGGATATAATTCCCCATCCGCCCCTTTATGAAATGTAAAAAACAGCGTTTCTTTTTCTTTATAAGTAATATCCTTTATTCCAATATCTATTGCGGTAAGAAACTCTAATAACTTTTCCTTTTTTCCATCAATTACCTTAGGTAAAAGAGCATCTAAAAACCTTGTATCTTCATAGTCATCCGACATAAAAACCAGTACATCTGTAATTCCTGAATAAACCGTTTTAAAAATATCTGTTTTTAACTTGAGCTTATTAAAGAAAGATAACAATAATGTCTCTGGTGGAATTTGATCTTTATAAGCTTCACATTTTTTTCTAACGTACACCCCTAAATTTACTTTTTGCATCGTCCTCTCAAAAATCGTCACTTTACGGTTTGTCTTTAAACTCTTTCTGTACAGCCATTCCATCACGATCTTCTCAGAATTGTACTCAACCCCATACTGATACTCCTCGTCCCGCAGAATCTGTACAATCTCAAATTCTGAATTACCTTTGTTCTCTTCAAAAGAAAATGGTTTACTGCATTTTTTGAGTACGGACTCAGCTCCGTCATCAACATTGTTCAAAGATTGGGAAACAATCCGCCGAAAAAGCTGTAGTGCCCACACGAAATTGGACTTTCCGCTGGCATTGGCGCCATAAATAGCTGCTACCCGCAGGAATTTTTCCTTGGTATCTATATCAATCAGGTTCGACGGTGCTCTTTATAAGCGCTGATTGCTGTCATATCAAAAATCGTTTCTTCTTTAAAGGAAAGAACGTTTTTCATTTTAAATTGCACCAACATGTTTTGTATCTCCTTTTTATATCAACATTTTTGTGATTTTTCCGTTATTTTATTGATTTTATGTTTCATAATTACTCTATCCGTCTCTCTCAATTACAAAAAAAATCAAGATTCTATGCCGGAATAGAATCTTGATCATCAATTAGCCGCGATACTTTTCGCGAGGGATTCGCAGGCAGAACACCTTGAGGCCATATTGTGAAGCCCAGATGCGCACGCCCTTACGAGTAATATATGGAGTATATACTAAGACATATTCCTTATCCATAAGGCGGTCACCTCCTTTTTTGAAGGTTCCTCTTGAAATCCCCGACAAAGTATGATACATTTAAAAATGTAAATACGTATCCCGGCATACTCGTCGGCAGAATTTGTGCTGCAACACAGATTCAAGAGGCAGAACACCTATGGGTGGTCTGCTTTTATTTTTCCAACTCTTCTTTTAAGTTGGAAATAAAAGTGGGTAACATGTTTTCAATGTAAAGTGTGATGAAATCTAAATCTTTTTCGGTCACATTCTGGGGAATGATAACCTTTGCCACAGAACCAGAAAGTGTTGGTATTGTAAAACAATACGCCGACGGCTCCATCGACGTCAGAACTTCCTCTTTGGATTCAGCGGTACTATTTTCACTAACCTCTTTAGAATCTTTAGAAGAACTTTCATCCTCAAAGGAGTCAATATCATTCTCATCTGATTCCAAAAGAATAATGCCGTTTTTCAGTATTCCTACCTGCTCTGCATTTTCAATGAATTTCGCAGCGGCAATATCCTTAGCGCTTTTCGTTAGATTGTATTCTAAAAGAAGTATATTACTAAGCTTATCTTGACTAGGAAGGGCCTGGTTTTCATATCTTTCCACGATCTTACGATATAGCGGAGCCGATAAAAAGCTTTCTACGATAGCGCGTCTGGTATCTAATTCATTAACCGGATAGACAATCCGCTTGGCAAGTTCTGTCAGTTCAACCGCTCCATTTGAACCTCGAATCAATCCAAACTGCTTTGCAGTACTAATCTTTGCCCGAAAGGAATTTGTCTTCACGCTAAATCCAAGAACACTTGCAATAGTATTGATAGATACACGCTTTCCACCGATTTTTACAATTTCATTAATGAAATCCACAATTTCTTTAATAGAAAACATGGGATACAGTGAACTTCTTTCCTTTATATTTTTTTCAGCCGACTGTGCCATCTGAGAATCTCCCTCCTTAAATCCACGTCTAGTATAGCATCTACCATCCACTTCGTCAAGACTTAAACTTAATTTGATTCTCAATGTGCTCAAAATTTGATTCTTATTTACGTCCATTCTCGTAAAAACTATGTTTTTTACATTGTAAATTTAAAATTGAGTGCACATATCATTAAAAAGGACCATATCATTTTTCTTATATTTTGCGAAACAGCATCTGTTGTCATTTGCTGTTTCACAAATTTCATTTTTTCCTTCTGCACTCCTATTTTTAACCTGATTCTCCAGGCATTCCATACACTTAATATATATAATTTTCGTATAAAAATAGGCTATTGCAAACACCTGCATCCGCAATAGCCCATTCTTACCTTCTACTATATTCGTCACTCTCCAAAAACTTAAAAGAGCTTTCTACCGCATATACTCCTGCTTCACCTTATGATCCACCACATGCCGCTTCGCCAGCTCTTTCGTCACATCCTCTACACTGATGCCCGCGTCTGCCATCAGAACCATGGCATGGTAACACAGATCTGCCAGCTCGTAGATCGTTTCGTCCTTGTCTTTCTTCGCTGCCGCGATGATAACCTCGGTACACTCCTCGCCGACTTTCTTCAGAATCTTGTCCAGACCTTTATCAAACAGGTAAGTCGTATAACTTCCTTCCTTCGGATTCGTCTTACGTCCCATAATGAGGTCGTAAAGTCCCTCATAGGAAAACGGCGTGATCTCCTCGTTCTGGTAAACCGGCTCAAAGAAGCAGCTCTCTGCGCCCGTATGGCACGCCGGACCTTCCTTGACCACCTCGACAATCAAGGTGTCCTTATCGCAGTCCGCATAAATACTGGAAATATGCTGCACATTCCCGCTCGTCTCACCCTTTCTCCAGAGCTCCTGACGGCTGCGGCTGTAAAAACAGGTTTTCTTCTCCCGAAGGCTGATCTCCAGACTCTCCTTATTCATCCAAGCCATCATCAGAACCTTCTTACTATAATGATCCTGCACGATCGCCGGAATCAGACCTTTCTCATTAAACTTTAACTCATCAATCTTAAACGACGGCTCTACGCCTGCAATCTCGTTGATATTCTCACTCATACTCTCATCCTACCTTACCACTAAAATTTTTTATATACATTCCCCGCGTCCAACGCAGCGCCGACGCCCACTCCCGCGATCCTCAGGAAAACAGGCGCCCAAAAACTGTAGAAAACATCGCATACGCCGGTGCTTAGTGAGGTCTTTTCGAACTTA
>OKRV01000790.1_pt1 | contig 20979 bp, 18 predicted proteins | sample 1601201 | NCBI WGS metagenome assembly OKRV01 (sample SAMEA3541540, study PRJEB24748) | human gut metagenome | biome: human gut; feature: human-associated habitat; material: faeces | place: China | collected 2012 | reverse complement strand
CATAGCTATAAGCATTTTGGAACCCCACGTCTAACGCGGGGTTTTCTAAATACAATAAGCTAGTTACAATTAAGTAACTAGCCTTATAAATTTATTTTATAGCACTATCAATTTCTTCAACCATTTTCATTGTAGATGTAAATCCACCAGTAGCTGTATACCAAATGCTTGGATTTAAATATATAATATTTCCATTTTTATAAGCATCAGTTTTTTTCATTAATTCATTATCAAATAATTCTTTTGCTGATGTTGTTCCACCTACTATAGCAGCTCTATCAACAACAAATAAATAATCTGGATTTTTTTCTAATACATATTCAAATGAAGCCTTTTGACCATGAGTAGAAGCTTCTATATTTTTATCAACAGGAATAATACCAAAGTTATTGTGAATAATTCCAAATCTTGATTCTGCTCCATATACACTAAATGCACCATCATTTGCTAATGCAATAAGCCCTGTAATATTCTTTTCTGTTGCTTTTGAATTTAATTTTGAAATAGCCTCCTTAATTGTAGTAAGCTCTTCTTTTACTTCATTTTCTTTATCAAATATTTTTCCTAAAACATTCATATTTTTTTCAAATGATTCTAAATAATTTTTATTATCTATGCTTAAATTAATAGTTGGAGCAATCTTACTTAATTCTTCATAATAATCAGCTTGTCTACCTGATATTATTATTAAATCTGGATTTAATTCAAATATTTTTTCCATATTTGGTTCTTTTAATGAACCAACACTTGAATATTCTTCTCCAGCAAATTTACTTAAGTGTTCAGGTAATCCATTTTGTACTACCCCAACTATACCTTGAACATTTAACTTATCTAGTGAATCTAAAATACCAAAATCAAATACTACAATTCTTTTAGAATTTTTATTTACTGTTGTTTCTCCTGAATCATGAGTAACAACAACTGTTTCTCCTTCACCTTTTCCTTCTGCACCTACAAATTTAGTTATACCAAATATAGCCAAAACTACTATTAATAAAGCTACTATTGATAAAATAGTCTTTTTTTTCATTTAAATACACTCCTATCTTATTTTATTTATATTGATATTCATTATCACTATTTTGTTATTTAAAATCTTTCTTTAAAAATATACACAAATATTTCTATTATTTATATTTTCTATATGGAAATCTATTTCATATATACTTTCTAATTCTTCCTTTTGTATAGTTTCTTCAGTTACACCATTTTTCACAAGTTTACCATCTTTTAAAGCAACTATATAATCCGAATAACAAGAAGCAAAGTTAATATCATGTATTACTATTACAACTGTTTTATTTAATTCATCACAAAGTTTTCTTAAAGTCTTCATAATTTCTACTGAATGTTTCATATCTAAATTATTTAAGGGTTCATCTAAAAATATATAATCACTATTTTGAGCTATTACCATTGCAATATATGCTCTTTGTCTTTGCCCTCCACTTAATTCATCTAAATATCTATCTTCAAATTCCTTAAGTTGCATATAATCAATAGCTTCATCTATATACTTATAATCTTCTTCTTTTAAATTTCCTTGTGAATGTGGAAATCTACCAAAGCTAACAAGCTCTCTAATCGTTAGCCTTATATTAATATTATTTGATTGCCTTAATATTGCTATCTTTTTTGCTAACTCTTTATTATCCCAATCTAATATATCTTTTCCATCTAGTAAGACTTCTCCAGAATCTCTTTTTAAAAGTCTACTCATTATAGAAAGAAGAGTACTTTTACCAGCTCCATTTGGTCCAATGAAAGAAGTTATTTTACCTTCTTGAATATTTAAAGATACATTATCTACTACCTTTTTATTTCCATATGATTTAGTTATATTTTTTACTTCTATCATCTGTTTCTCTCCTTCATTACTAAATAAATAAAATAAATTCCTCCAACGAAATTAATTATTATACTTACTGAAACACCAAAATTCATTAATTGCTCAACAACTAATTGACCTCCTATTAATGAAACAATACTAATTAATATTGTAGCTACTCCTAATATGCTATGTTTATAACTAGATATTACTTGTCTTGCTATATTTACTACAAGTAGCCCTAAAAAAGTTATTGGTCCAACTAATGCTGTTGCTACTGATGTTAATATTACTACTATTATAAGCATTTTTTTAACTATTTTGTCATAATCTATTCCAAGATTGATTGCAGCATCTCTACCTAATGACATTACATCTAATATCTTTAAATAATCATAAGCATATCCAATACAAAGTATTATTACTATACTTGATATAAATAATAAATCAGTATTTATATTATTAAAGCTAGCTTGCATTTTATCTTGAACCATTTGAAACTCAACTGGATCTATAAGAACTTGCATAAATGTAGTTAAACTTTCAAATAATGTTCCACATACAACACCAACTAATAACAATGTAAAAATATTTTTACTTCCATTTTTAAATATAAACTTATAAAGAATACTTGAAAATAAAAGCATTGATATTATCGTAATAATAAAATTTATATTTCCATTACTTATTATTGCTGAAGATGATCCAAGTAAAAATACAACCGTAGTTTGTAATAATACATATAAAGAATCAATTCCCAAAATACTTGGAGTTAAAATTCTATTATTAGTAACTGTTTGAAATATTAGTGATGAAAATCCTATTGCCGTTCCTGTTAATATCATTGCATATATTTTAGGAATCCTTCTATATAAAGCATATCTAAAGTTAACACTATTTACTCCAATAAACAAAAATCCACTTATTAATATTAAAGCTACTATAGTTAAAACTATTATATTTCTTTTATCTCTAGCCTTCATTTTTGCTCCCCCTTATTATCATATAAAGGAAAATTATACTTCCTATAACTCCAACAGTTAAACTTATTGACATTTCAAATGGGAAAATTATGAATCTTCCTAAAATATCACAAGCTAATAAAAATATTGGTCCTAATAAGGCTGTGTGATATAAAGTTTTTTTTAAGTTATCTCCACTATATAAACTAACTATATTAGGAATAATAAGCCCTAAAAATGGTATATTTCCAACAGTTATTATTGTAACAGCACAAATTAATGAAACTATTGCTAATCCTACATTAACTACAAAGTTATAATTTACGCCTAAATTAATTGCAAAATCTTCCCCCATTCCAACAATGGTAAATTTATTTGCATATAAAAATGCTATTATAACCATTGGTACACTTAAATATAGAAGTTCATAACTTCCCTTCATAATTAAAGACATATCTCCTTCCATCCATGAAGATATATTTTGAACTAAATCATATTTATAAGCAAAAAATGTTGTTATAGACCCGATTATTTTACCTAACATCATTCCTATTAATGGAACAAAAATAATATTTTTAATTTTTATTGCTTTTATCATTTTCATAAATAAAATAGTTCCTAACCCTGCAAAAATAAATGATATAATCATTTTTTGCATAATAGTAGCACCAGGAATTATCATTATACAAAACAATATACCCAACTTTGCAAAATCTGCTGTTGCAGCTGTAGTTGGTGATACAAACTTATTTTTACTTATTTGTTGCATTATTAGTCCACTAATACTAAGTCCCACTCCAGCAACTATTATTGCTATTAGTCTTGGCAACCTACTTATTAACAGTATTTGTATTTTATCAATATTAAAAGATAATATATCATTAACACTAATATTAGTTACACCTACAAATAAAGAAATAATACTTAGTATTATCAATACAATAAATAAATATATTTTTTTCATTTGCTTTCCCCCTATGTACATATAACAATGATAATATTTTTCTTTTTCAATTGATATGTATTATCATTTTCATTGTTATAATACTATTATTTTAACCTTATGTCTATATTTTTTTTTATTATTTTTATTAAATTATATATTTTTCCTACTTTAAATTGTTATTTTTTTAACTATACCCCTTATATATTGCTCTTTTTTTACATTTTTTTAATTATTCATTTAAATTTCTTCAATATATATTATTTTCCCCTACTTATTCCCTTTGATTATAACTTAATACTGTGATATTATAAGTTACATAGTATTACATTTAATTTTATATTGTTTTTTAATTTATATCTTGAAATATAAAAAATTTAATGATATAGTTTAAATATAGTATTATTAAATAATAATTATTATCAAATGATTATTATTAGACGTTTTAAGAAAATAAGAAAAGAGGCGCTATGATGAGAGAAGAATGGAATGATTTCAAAACAGGTTCATGGACAAAAAGTATTGATGTAAGAAACTTTATCCAAACTAACTACACTCCATATGAAGGTGATTCTAGCTTCTTAGCAGGAGCTACTGAAGCAACAAACAAACTTTGGGCTGAAGTTAGTGATTTATTCAAAAAAGAAAGAGAAAACGGTGGGGTTTTAGATGTAGATACAGAAACTATATCTGGAATTAATGAATATAACCCTGGTTATATTGATCAAGCTTTTGAAAAAATCGTAGGTGTACAAACTGATGCTCCTTTAAAAAGAGCTGTAATGCCTTATGGTGGAATTAGAATGGCTGAAAATGCTGCAAAAGCTTATGGATATGAAGTAAGCCCTAAAATTTCTGAAATATTCACTAAATATAGAAAAACTCACAACCAAGGTGTTTTCGATGCTTATACTACAGAAATGAGATTAGCTAGAAAATCAGGTGTTATCACTGGTCTTCCAGATGCATACGGTAGAGGAAGAATTATAGGTGACTACAGAAGAGTTGCTCTATACGGAGTTGATAGATTAATAGAAGATAAAAATTCTCAAAAATTAAGCTTAGAAGTTAAAACTATAGATGAAGATGTAATCAGATTAAGAGAAGAAATTTCTGATCAAATCTTAGCTTTAAATGAATTAAAAGGTTTAGCTGCTAGTTATGGATTTGATATATCTAAGCCAGCTACAAATGCTAAAGAAGCTATTCAATGGTTATACTTTGGATTCTTAGGCGCTATAAAAGACCAAAATGGTGCTGCTATGTCTTTAGGTAGAACTTCTACATTCTTAGATATCTATATTGAAAGAGATTTAAGAAATGGTGTTATAACTGAAGAAGAAGCTCAAGAATTAATGGACCACTTCGTAATGAAGTTAAGATTAGTTAAATTCTTAAGAACTCCAGAATACAATGATTTATTCTCTGGAGATCCTACTTGGGTTACTGAATCAATCGCTGGTATGGGATTAGATGGAAGAACTTTAGTTACTAAGAACTCATTCAGAGTACTTAACACATTATATACTTTAGGGCCATCACCAGAACCAAACTTAACTGTTTTATGGTCAACTAGATTACCTCAAGGATTTAAAGATTTCTGTTCTAAGGTTTCTATTGATACATCTTCAGTTCAATACGAAAATGATGATTTAATGGCTCCATACTGGGGAGATGACTATGCTATCGCTTGTTGTGTATCAGCAATGAGAGTTGGTAAGCAAATGCAATTCTTCGGTGCTAGAGTTAACTTAGCTAAGACTTTACTTTACGCTATAAACGGTGGTAAAGATGAAAAGTACGGAATGCAAGTTGGACCTAAGACTGCTCCATTAACTGGTGAATACTTAGATTACAACGAAGTAATGGAAAGATTTGATATTATGACTGATTGGTTAGCTAACCTTTATGTTAATACATTAAATGTTATCCACTACATGCACGATAAATATTCTTATGAAAAATTACAAATGGCTTTACATGATAGAGATGTATTTAGAACTATGGCTTGTGGTATAGCTGGGTTATCAGTTTGTGCTGACTCTATTTCTGCAATTAAATATGCAAAAGTTAAGCCAATAAGAAATGAAGATGGTGTTGCTATCGACTTCGAAATTGAAGGTGACTTCCCTAAATACGGAAATGACGATGACAGAGTTGACGAAATTGCTGCTTGGTTAGTTGAAAGCATGATGAATAAGATAAGACAAAACAAGACTTACAGAAATGCTTACCACACTCAATCAGTATTAACAATAACTTCAAATGTTGTTTACGGTAAGAAGACTGGTACTACTCCATGTGGAAGAAAAGCTGGAGAACCATTTGCACCAGGAGCTAATCCAATGCACGGAAGAGATTCTAGCGGATCATTAGCATCATTAAACTCAGTTGCTAAGATTCCTTATGAACATTCACAAGATGGTGTTTCTAACACATTCTCAATTGTTCCAGATGCATTAGGAAAAACACCAGAAAACAGAATTCATAACTTAGGTACTATGATGGATGGATACTTCTCTCAAGGTGCTCAACACTTAAACGTAAATGTATTTAATAGAGAAACTTTATTAGATGCTATGGATCACCCAGAAGAATACCCACAATTAACTATCAGAGTTTCTGGATATGCTGTTAACTTCATCAAATTAACAAGAGAACAACAATTAGATGTTATAAACAGAACATTCCATAAATCAATGTAATAAAAAAGAGGATTCATTTGAATCCTCTTTTTCTATTATATTATCTTTTCATTATATATATCTACAACTATAACCTCTGGTCTATTAAATAATCTTAATGGAAATCCACTATTCCCTAATCCTCTACTTATTATAAGCTTATTTTTTTCTCCATGAATACCCCTATAATACTTAGGTAAAATTCCTTGTCCTGGTGCAAATAAACCACCTATAAAAGGTAATATAAACTGTCCTCCATGAGCATGCCCTGAAAACATAATATTAAAATTATATTTATTGTAAGACTCTTCTCCTATTGCTGCAAAATTTTCTGGATAATGGGATAAAATAATTTTTATTCCATTTTTACTCTCTAACTCATTAAATAATAAATTAGATTTATTATAAAAATATCTACTATTTGCCTTATCATAAAATGATTCACCTTCATCTATCCTATTTTCAACAAGACCTAATATAAATATCTTATTATTATTTATATTTATTTCTTTAATTTTATTATCTAATACAATTACTTCATTTAAATTAATTTTATATAATATCTCATTTATTTTCTCAGTTCTCATCTCGTTATTTCCAGGAATATATACTACATAAACCTCTTTATTTAACTCTGCTAAAAAATTTATTATTTCATCCATTTTTCTTAAATTTGAATCTATCATATCACCAGTTGTAACAACTATATTAGGTTTTTGTTTTAATATAATATTTTTTAATCTCTTATTATCTTTACCAAATTCTTTACTATGTAAATCAGAAAGATGTACAATCCTTATTTTATTATTTACATTAGCACTTATCTTAAATTTTGTTATATCAAAAACATTATTTTCATAATAACAAAACATTATTATAAGAAATATTAATATTATTATTACTTCCATGCCTTTTCTCCTTATCATAATTAAATATAAATATTATACATCATCTTATAAAACTATTGTATTAATAAAAATGTAAATAACTAAAAAGAGAGTGAAACTACTGATATTTCACTCTCTTTTTAAATTTATAATATTATTCTTGTTCTGCTAATTTCTTTAATTCAGCATATTTTCTTCTAGCATGCTCTTCTGTCATTTGGAATAATTCTTCCGCTTGTTCAGGATATTGCTTAGCAATTGCTGAATATCTTACTTGATCCATAATAAAGTCTCTAAAACTTCCTTGTGGTTCTTTAGAATCTAAAGTAAATGGATTTTTACCTTGCTCTTTTAATTGTGGATTGAATCTATATAAATGCCAATATCCAGCTTTAACTGCTTCATCCATGTTTCTTATAGAGAATCCCATTCCTTTCTTTAATCCATGGCTAATACAAGTTGAATATGCAATAATAATTGATGGTCCATTATGTGCTTCTGCTTCAAGCATTGCCTTAACTACTTGGTTCTTATCTGCCCCAATAGCTACTTGCGCAACATAAACATTACCATAAGACATCATCATTCTTCCTAAATCCTTCTTATTTGTTTTCTTACCTGATGCTGCTAATTTAGCCATTGCTGCTGCAGGAGTTGATTTAGAAGATTGACCTCCAGTATTAGAATAAATTTCTGTATCAAATACTAATACATTTACGTCTTGTCCAGATGCTAATACATGATCTAATCCACCATATCCGATGTCATAAGCCCATCCATCTCCTCCAAGAATCCATTGAGATCTCTTAACTAAGAAGTCAGCTCTTTCTCTAATTTCTTCAATTAGAACTTTAGCTTCTTCATTTTCAATATTGTTTTCTGCAAGTATTGCTTCAACTTCTCTTGAAGAAACCTTTGAAAGCTCTCCATTATCTTTATTTTCTAACCAATTTTTGAATACTTCTTTATATTCTTCAGCTATATCCATAGATATTAAACTTTCCATATTTGCAGCTATTTTCTTTCTCATTTGATCAGCTGCTAAGAACATACCATATCCAAATTCAGCATTATCTTCAAATAATGAGTTAGCCCAAGCTGGTCCTTTACCTTCATGGTTCTTAGTATATGGTGTTGAAGGTGCTGAACCTCCCCATATTGATGAACATCCAGTTGCATTAGCAATCATCATTCTATCACCAAATAATTGAGTTGCTAATTTAATATATGGAGTTTCTCCACAACCTGCACATGCTCCTGAGAATTCCATAAGTGGTTGTTTAAATTGGCTATCCTTAACTGTCTTACCTGCAGTTAAATGTTCTTTGTTTGATACTTCTTTTGATACTGAGAAATCCCAATTTGCTACTTCTGTTTCTACTTGTGTTCCAAGTGGTTTCATTTCTAATGCCTTACCTGGTGCTGGACAAATATCAACACAGTTATTACATCCAGTACAATCTAATGTACTAACTTGAATTCTATAGTTTAATCCAGCTAATGTTTTACCAGTAGCTTTCTTAGTTTCAAATCCAACTGGTGCCTTTGCTAATTCTTCATCAGTTACTAAAACTGGTCTAATACATGCATGTGGACAAACAAATGCACATTGGTTACATTGAATACATTTTGCCATATTCCATTCTGGAACATCTGTTGCAACACCTCTTTTTTCATATGCTGCAGTTCCTGCTGGGAATGTACCATCTTCTAATCCATTAAATGCACTTACAGGTAACTTATCACCTTCTAAAGAATTCATTGGATTCATTATATTTTTAACGAAATCTGTTACCTTTTTAGTTTCTACTTCTGCTTCTTCAGTTGCAGTTTTCCAACTTTCTGGTACATTTATTTTAACTAATGAATTCATACCTGCTTCAACAGCTTCGTAATTCATATTAACAACTTTGTCACCTTTTTTACCATAAGCCTTCTTAATTGAAGCCTTTAAGTATTCAGTTGCTTCTTCTTGTGGTATAATTTCTGCTAATTTAAAGAATGCAGATTGCATTATCATGTTAATTCTTCTACCTAATCCAATTTCAGATGCTATCTTAGTTGCATTAACAGTATAGAAGTTTATTTCATTTTCAGCTATATATCTCTTCATTTTAGCTGGTAATTTTCTTTCAATTTCTTCTTCGTTCCAAATAGTATTTAATACGAAGTTTCCACCTTTTTTAAGCCCTTTTAATAAATCATATTGATTTACGTAAGCTTGTACGTGACACGCTATATAATCAGCTTCATCAATAAGGTAAGTTGATCTTATTGGTGTATCTCCAAATCTTAAGTGAGACATAGTAACTCCACCAGATTTCTTTGAATCATATGCAAAGTAAGCTTGTACATATTTATCTGTATTTTCACCTATAATTTTAATTGCTTGCTTATTAGCACCAACTGTACCATCTGAGCCTAATCCCCAGAACTTACATCTAACTGTTCCTGGTGTAACTATTCTTAATTCATCTTCTACTGGAATTGAAGTGAAAGTAACATCATCTTCTATACCAACTGTAAAGAAGTTCTTAGAATCATCTTTCTTTAAGTTATCAAATATAGCTTTAATATCTGAAGGAGTAACATCCTTAGAAGCTAATCCATAACGTCCACCAACAATCTTAGGTGCATTTTCTTTTCCATAGAATGCAGAACATACATCTAAGTATAATGGTTCACCATTACATCCTGGTTCTTTAGTTCTATCAATTACACAAATCTTTTCTACTGATTGTGGTATAACCTTTAATAAATGCTCTACTGAGAATGGTCTGAATAAATGAACTTTAACTAATCCATACTTTTCTCCTCTAGCATTTAATTCATCTATAGTTTCTTCTATAGCTTCAGTAACTGAACCCATAGCAACAATTATTTCTTTTGCATCTTCTGCTCCATAATAATTAAATAATCCATAGCTTCTTCCTGTTTTTTCTTCTATCTTAGCCATATATTCTTCAACTATTGGAATTATATTATTGTAGAATATATTTGAAGCTTCTCTAGTTTGGAAGTAAATATCTGAGTTTTGAGCAGTTCCTCTTGTAACTGGATTATTTGGAGTTAATGCTCTACTTCTAAATTCCTTTAACGCTTCTCTATCTATCATTTCTGCATAATCTTCGTAATCTAAAACTTCTACTTTTTGTATTTCATGTGATGTTCTAAATCCATCAAAGAAGTTTACAAAAGGTAATCTTCCTTTTATAGCTGCAAGGTGAGATACTGGAGCTAAGTCAGCAACTTCTTGTACTGAACCTGCAGCAAGCATTACACAACCAGTCATTCTTGCTGCCATAACATCTTGATGATCTCCAAATATTGATAATGCTTGAGATGCTATTGCTCTAGCACTTACATGAAATACACCTGGTAATAATTCTCCTGCTACCTTGTACATATTTGGTAACATTAATAATAAACCTTGAGATGCTGTAAAAGTGGTTGTTAATGCACCAGCTTGTAGTGAACCATGGAATGTACCAGCAGCGCCTGCCTCTGATTGCATTTCTACAACATTAACTGTTTGTCCGAAAATATTTTTCTTCCCTTGAGCAGACCATTCATCAACAACTTCTGCCATTGTAGTAGATGGTGTTATTGGGAATATTGCAGCTACATCTGTAAAAGCATATGCTACATGAGCAGCAGCTGTATTACCATCAATAGTCATCATTTTCTTTGCCATGATAATATACCTTCTTTCATTTTTCTAATAGAAATTTGCAATAATTGCAACTTAATATTTATCATAATGTATTTAAAATATTTCTAAGCATTCTTATTAATAACAATAATTAATAATCTAAAATACTATTTTAATATTTCCTTTAAAATTTTTAAAATAAACATTAAATTTATATTATTTAATAACTTTTTACTTATTCTTTCATTCATAATATTACTATTTTCAGTTTTTTTCTACAAGTAGGCACTTTTTTTATATATAGTATCAAAAAAGATACTAAGTATATAGTTTTATATCTATATTTATGATATTATTTTTATACTTAATATATATAGGAGGGATACCATTAATGAATGAAAAAACACTTATATTTCATAATGATTGTCGTTTAAACAATCGATGTGCAAAATATAAAACTTGCCCTATTATTCTTGTACATAAATTATTATCAGGCAAATGGAAAATATTAATTCTTTGGTATTTAAGTAATGAAACATTAAGATTTAGCGAATTAAAAAAGAAACTTCCTGATACAACACAAAAAATGCTTACTAATCAATTAAGAAGTTTAGAAGAGGATAACCTTATATTTAGAAAAGTATATCCTGTTGTTCCCCCTAAAGTTGAATATGGACTTACTGATATGGGAAAAAATCTAATACCTCTTCTTGAATCAATGTATTCATTTGGAGTTGAATATTTAAATGAAAAAATTTAAAATAAAAATAAGATGTTTACAACCTAATGTAAGCATCTTATTTTTTTATAATAAATATAAAATCACTTAAAAAGCATAATTTAATTATTCCATTTATTTATTGACAACAATTACTGTTAGATTATAATTATTACTATAAGCGTAAAAAGCATTTAAGAAAATTAATAAAAAGGAGATATTTACATGTCTAATACATTCAAAATAACTGAAGATTTATTTTGGGTTGGAGCACTTGATCCAAACTTAAAAATTTTTGACATTATAATGGAAACTAAATTTGGTACATCTTATAACTCTTACTTATTAAGAGGTTCTGAAGGTATTGCATTATTTGAAACTGTAAAAGAAAAATTTTTTGATGAACATTTAGAAAAAATTCGTTCTGTTATAAATTTAGAAGATATAAATTATGTTGTTGTAAATCATACTGAACCTGATCATGCTGGATCAGTTGAGAAAATTTTAGAATATGCTCCTAATGCAACAGTTGTTGGAAGCAATTTAGCAATTAAATACTTAACTGAAATTATTAATAAACCATTTAAAAATAAAGTAGTAAAAGACGGAGAAACATTATCTTTAGGTAATAAAACTTTAAAATTTATTAGTGCTCCTCAATTACATTGGCCTGATACAATGTACACATATGTAATTGAAGATGAAACATTAATTACTTGTGATTCTTTTGGTGCTCATTATTGTGATGAACGTGTTTTAAAAAGTGCAATTGAAGATAGCAAAGAAGATGACTATATAGAAGCTTATAATTATTACTTTAGAATGATAATGGGTCCATTTAAACCATTTGTTTTAAAAGCATTAGATAAAATAAAAGATTTAGATTTAAAATTTATTTGCCCTGGTCACGGCTTAGTACTAGATAATAATAATAATATAGAAAAATATATGAACTTATATAAAGAATGGTGCCAACCAGTAAAAAGAAAAAAACAAAGTATAGTAATACCTTACGTTAGTGCATATGGATACACTGAGGAAATTGCACAAGAAATAAAAAAAGGAATTGAATCTTCAAATTTTGATGTAGACATTTTAATGTATAATTTAGTTACTGCTGATATGAATGAAGTTTTATCTGAAATAAATCAATGTAGTGGTTTATTATTAGGTTCTCCTACATTATTATCAGATACATTACCTCAAATTTGGACTATTTTAACTTCATTAAATCCTGTTATTCATAAAGGATTATCAGCAAGTTGCTTTGGATCATATGGTTGGAGTGGAGAAGCTCTTAAAAATATTAATGAAAGATATAAGCAATTAAAACTAAATGTTGTTTCTGAACCATTAGGAATAATCTTTAAACCTAGTGAAAACAACTTAAAAGATGCTTATAATTTTGGTTTAGATTTTGCAAAAAAAGTTTTAAAATAAATAAAAAAATAAACAATAGGTAGATTTATATAACATATAATCTACCTATTATTATTTTAAGCTTCCAGATCTAATTATTGATATCAATAACCATAAACCTAAAATTGCAGAAACAAAATACCCTCCCATTCCAATAATAGATATTCCATATATTTGAGGTTCTGGATTTCTATTAAGTATTAATGATGAACCAACTACCATACCTGCTATTATTAAAGCAAATGATAATCTATTAATCATTTTATTTAATACATTAATATATTCTTCTTTATCTTCAATTACTATGTTAACTTTTGTTCTTCCTTTTATTAAAGTATCTGCTAAAGAAGCAGTTTTTGAAGGTATATTTAAACTATCTCTTGTTAATTTATATATTTTTAATAAATAATCATTAATATCAAATTGTTTAAAAAAATAATTTTTATAATACTCTTTAACATATGGTATTACTAAATTAATAATATTTAATTCTGGAGAAAGTTCTGCTACTAATCCTTCAACCATAACCATTGTTCTTACTAACATAGTAAAATCACTAGATAATCGTAAATTATTTCTTTTTGCTACTTCAAATATTTCTTGAAATAATAAAGAAATTTTAATATTTTTTAATGAAGTGGTATAATAATTTCTAAACATATAATCTATATCTTTATAAAGCTGTTCTCTATCAATCTTTCCAATTTTAATCCCAATATTCATTACAAAATCAGTTAATTTATCAATATCTTCATTTGCAATAGCCACAATAGCATTATTTAACTCTTGTTGTCTTTCCTTTGATAATACACCAACAATTCCAAAATCAATAAAGCATATTTTCCCACCATAAATTAATAAATTCCCAGGATGAGGATCTCCATGAAAAAATCCATCTTTTAAAACTTGCTTGAAATATGAAAGAGTTAACTTCTTTGCTATATCATCTTTATCATATCCTAATTCATTAAGTATAACTTTATCATTTATTTTAAATCCTTCTATATTTTCTTGAGTTATAACTTTTTCACTTGTATATTCATCAATAATAAATGGTGCATATATACATGGAATATCTTTATTAAATTCTCTAAATTTATTTACATTATTTGCTTCATAAATAAAGTTTAATTCTTTTTCAGTTGATGATTTTATTTCTAATAATATTTCTTTAGGATCTACTACACTTTCTTTAAATACCCTATCAAATTTTTCACTTAAAATAAGTAATATATCAAAATCCATCATCATAGTTTCTTTTATATTAGGTCTTTGTATCTTTATAACAACATCTTGACCATTTTTAAGTATTCCTCTATAAACTTGTGCTACAGATGCAGCTGCTATTGCTTCTTTGTTTATATATAAAAATTCATCTTCAATATTTTTATTAAATTCATCATAAAATACCTTTGCCATATCTTCAAATTTATCACTTGCAACATTATCTTGTAATTTTGATAGTTCAATTATATATTCCTCTGGTATAAGTTCTTGCCTTGTACTCAATATTTGACCTATTTTTATAAAAGTTGGTCCTAATTCTTCAAATGCTTTTCTAAGATTAGAAGGGGATTTTTTCTCTTTTTCCTCTTTTTTACCAAGCAAATATCCTAATCCATAACTTGTGAATACTTTTAATATTTCTTTAAATCTAGCAACTGAACTCCCCTCCATATTAATCTCCTACTCTCCTTATACCTTACTCTTATTTTTATTCCTCATTATTTAACTTACTTTCAAGCTTATAAACTCTTGCTTTTAATATTTCAAACTCATCTCTTGTTACATAATTATATGCTTCTATATTAGTACCATTTGTTTCATAATATTTATTTTTTCCTTCAGTTTTACATTTATCATTAAATGTTCTCTTTAATTCCTCTCCAAGTTCTTTACCTTCTTCCACTGTTATCTTTCCTTTTTTAACTAGTTCATCTATAACCTCAACTGACTTTTCATAAGTACTTGCTACAGCTCCTACTCCAAATAATAAAACCTTTTTTATTTCATCCATCATTTTATATTCCTCCTTTATTTCTTTATTAATATATTTATGTACTCTTTTATAAAAAATATGTTAAAAATAAAAGTTAGCATTTAGTTGCTAACCTTATTTTGCATTATTATTTATATTTTCTTCTATCATAAAAGTATTACTTTTTATAACTATATCTTTTATTTATATTATTAACTTTTAATAAGCAAAAATAATTACATTTCATTTTTCTATTATTACCAAATTATATATTATTTATTCGTATAAAAATAACAAAAGTGCAAACTTTTAAAAAATTTTTAAATAATTCTTAATAGTTTGCACTTAATAATATATATTATCTTCTATTTCTACTTATTCTCATTCTAGGAATAAACCCTAATTTAAACATAGCCCTAAATGCATCTCTTGCTCCTTTTTCATATCCATCTTTAAACCCCTCATCATAATCTTCTTTTTGGCTATCTATATCTTCATCACATTCATTAAAATTCTCATAATTATTTTTATCACATCTAGATTCTTCATTTAAATCTTCTTCAAAACTTCTATAACAATCATCTATATCTGAATCATACATTATAATATTATTATATTCATCTGTAGAATAATTTTCGGGTGTAGTTTTTTCTTCTATTATTTCACTATTCATTTCAAAATTATCTTCTTCATATGATTCATCTAAATTATTATCATTTTTTGAAGTTTCTATGTCCATAATTATATCTCCTTAGAATATTTTTTATACTCTATTATATGAACAAGCTTTTATAAGGTGTTTATTTTACGAAGTGCATATTCCATTGTTCCTTCAAGATTACTACTATTTTTTCCTCCACCTTGTGCAAGAAAATTGCTTCCTCCACCTCTTCCATCTATTAATGTAATACTATCTTTTAATAAATTATTCATTGAAATATTTTTAATATTTTTAGAACATGCAAAAATTAAATTTGCTTTATCTTCTAACTTTATTGCAAATAATACTATCATATTATCTCTAACAGTTATTTTTTCTGCTATTTTGCTTATATATTTTACATCTCCATTTTCATAAATCTTTTTAACAACCTTTAAATCACCTATAGTAATTGAATCTTCTATCATATCTTTTATTTGATAATCTGAAATTTCCATCTTTATTTTTCTATTTTCATCTTGTATATCTTTTACTTCTCTTACTAACTTATCTATTGAATTTATTGCATCAGTTTCATTACAATTTAAAAGTTTGCAAATTTTATTTCTAAATTCATCTTTTCTAAAATAATCCTTAATAGCTCTATTTCCAGCTAAATATTCTATTCTCGTTGCTCCTTTATGTTTTTCCCATTTTCTTATTTTTATTAATTGTACATCTAATGTTTTACTAGGATGAACACCACAACATGCATTTATATCTAAATCACCTATTTTTACTATTCTAATTTGCTCATTTGTATTTGGTAAATCACGTCTTATTTTTATTTTTTTTAATTCTCTTTTAGACGGTGTTAAAAATTCAACATTAATATTTTCTTTAATAACTTCATTTGCCATTTCCTCTGCTTTTCTTATAGCTTCTTCACTAATTATTCCTTGGATATCTACTGTACTTATTTCTTTTCCTACATGGACACTTACAGTATTAGCATTAAATAAAGTAAAGAAGCATCCTGAAAGTATATGCTGTCCTAAATGTTGTTGCATTCCATCTAATCTTCTATCCCAATCTATTTTGCATTTTACTTTATGTATTTTTATTGCTTTTGTTTCTGTTACATGATATATTTCACCATCTTTTTCATAAACATCAATTAATTTATGATTATCTATATATCCTAAATCGCAGTGTTGTCCCCCTCCCCCAGGGAAAAATATAGTTTTATCTAAAGCTATATGATATTGTCCATTGTTTTCTATAATATTTGTTATTTCTGCTGTAATTTCTTTCAAATATTGATCTTTATAGTATAGTTTTTCCATAGTAATACCTCCATTATATTCTTAAATTACTATTTTTATAAATTTTATATTAGTTAAGGTTACAATTCAACTTATTTTCCTTTTTAACTTTTTCTCCTATTTTTACCTTTTAATTTGTGTTATAATATTACTTGTTTTACTTTTTATTGAATTTTATATTCTTTAATATTCAATAATTTACATCTAAATACAGTAAATTTGACATATATAAATTTCTATAGTAAGGTAACGTCAAGAATAATATTCTTATAGGAGGTAAATTTTTTGTTTAAAAAATTAACACTTTTTTCTTTAATTGTAGTATTGTTTATATCATTTATTAATACAAATTTTGCATATGCTACTCCACAAGATAAAATTAATGAAAGCTTAAAAAAATATCAAACTCTCGATTCTGAAATTCTAGAACTTAATTCTAAAATTGAAAGTTTAGATATTGAAATAGATAAAACTACACTTAAATTAAAGGAAAATAATCAAGCGATTTCTGATATTAAAAATCAGATAGAAATTAACGAATCTAAATTAAAACAAATAAAAGAGGAAATCGAAAAAGCTCAAATAGTATTAGATAATAGAGTTAGAACTATGTATAAAACTAATATGTCTTCAAATATATTAGTTAGTGTTATTACTTCTAAAAATATAACTGATTTATTTTCTAGGGTACAAGCTATTTCTAAGATATTATCTACAGATAAAGAAATTTTATCTGATATAAATAATAAAAAAAATGAATTAGATTTAACTATTAAAAATTTAAATACTAAAAATTCTGAATTAGCTACATTAAAAAATATTATTGAAGAAGATTTAAAAACTGTTGAAAATAAAAAATCTGAACAAGAAAAATATCTTGAACAATTAAATTCTGAAAAAGAATCTGCTTTTGCAATTATTGAAGAAAATGAAAAAATATTGATATCTGATTCATTAACTATTGCTAACTCTTCATCTGCATCTACTTCAGAATTACAAAATGCTATTGATTCATTAAAATCTTATATTCCACTACTAAATAGTTCTAAAATTATTAATATGGCACGGGATGGAATAAGTAATGCTGAATCAAGAATCAATGAACTTAATAAACCTATTGTAGATAATAGTGCTGACATAGCAACTGGAACCATTGGCAATGTTGTAAAAACATTGACTATGGAGTCAACTGCATATTATGGTCATGGTACTACAGCTTTAGGATTAAAACCAGTTAGAAATCCTAATGGACTTAGTACAATCGCTGTTGATCCTAATGTAATTCCATTAGGTACTAAGGTTTATGTATCTGGTTATGGTCTTGCAATTGCCGCTGATACCGGAGGTGCAATTAAAGGAAATATTATTGATGTATTCCTTAATAGCTATGAAGAATGTTATTCATGGGGAAGAAGACAAGTTACTGTACAAATTTTAGAATAAGCTAAAAATAATTTGTAGTTATGTATGGGGATGTCGCATTAAGAATAAATACTACAATATATTGTATTAATTTTTATTTTTTAAAACAATATATTGTGTATAAAAGTTTTAGTGCGACAGCCCCTTAAATATATATTTTTTGATTAATTTCTTCAGGAGTTAATCCTTCTTTATATCTGTCTAAAAATTCATATCTTCCACTTCTTAAATGCTCTATAACTCCAGTTTCAAACAAACTCATAGAACCTTAATCATTTTCTTAGCCTTATCCAATTACTTTTTTATTTTTAGATTCCGTATTTTTGAGACCTAATAAATGATTAAGTTGCTCTTTAGAATAATATCTATATGCCGTATCTTCAACTCTAGCTTGTTTTAGCTTTCTACTTTTATCCCAATTTCTTAAAATTTTCGTAGTTTTTCCGATAACTTTAGCAAATTCTCCTATTGAATAATATCTCAAAAGATTCACTTCCTAAAGCTATTATAATAAACTTTATAAAAAATATCTATTATTTTACAAAGTTTTCTAATATTTTCTAATAATTTAATAACTGTTAATCAACCTCTATTGTATTATTTATTCTTGTTTTTTTAGCAATTTTAAATTATTATCCATAATAACTTTAATCCTACATAAAACTTTATATATTACTACTTTAATTTTAAACTAAGATCTCATTCATTCCAATAATTATAATTGATTTTATAAATTTTTATGTTATTATAAGTTATAATATTTAATTTTGGAGAGGTAAAAAAATCATGGATTGGATAAAAGATATTGAAAACTATGAACCTTATAACGAGCAAGAAATTAAAGATAAGGATTTAATATTAAAATGTATCAAGCTTCATGATGATATTTTAACACGTGAAAATACAATTGCTCATATAACTAGCTCTGGTTACATAGTTAATAAATCAAGAACAAAGGTATTAATGATTTATCATAAAATTTATAAAAGTTGGGCATGGACTGGTGGTCATGCTGATGGTGATTCAAATTTACTTCATGTTGCAATTAAAGAAGCTAAAGAAGAAACTGGACTTAAAAATGTAACTCCAATAACTGAAAATATCTTGGGATTAGATGTACTTAATGTAAATGGTCATGTAAAAAAAGGTAAATATATTTCATCTCACTTACATTTATCTATAGCTTATCTTCTAGAAGCAAATGAAGAAGATGAACTTATTATAAATGAAGAGGAAACTAATGGAGTTAAATGGATTCCTATTGATGAATTGCATATTCATTGTACTGAAGATCATATAGTAAAAACTGTATATTCAAAATTTAATAAAAAAATTAAGGAGCTAAATTTATAATAAAATGTACCCTATAGAGTAGACACGATAAAAAAAAGTCTACCCTATAGGGTTTTTCTATTTATAATAGAGTTATAAGATTAGGAGTGAGTACAAATGAGTAAGAAGTTATTTTCAAGTAAAGATATAGAAATACTATCTAAAAATAAATATGTTAAAAAGGTTAGTGAAAAAGGAATTACATATACTGATGAATTTAAAAGATTATTTATTGCCGAGAATGAAAAAGGTAAATTTCCAAGAGATATATTTGAAGAATGTGGTTTTGATATTGATATAATTGGTTTAAAAAGAATTCAATCATCAGGTAGTAGATGGCGCTCCGCATTTCGAAGAAATGGTGTTGAACAATTACAAGATACTAGAAAATTTAATACTGGAAGACCTACTGAAAAAGATTTATCACTAGAGGAAAAGTATGAGAAGCTACAAGCAAAACTAAAGCTTTTACAAGCGGAGAATGAACTTTTAAAAAAGCTAGAAATGCTAGAAAGGGGGATGAAGTAATAGTATCCGCAAGTGAAAAGTTTAAAATTATAAAACTAATAATTAATAAATATAAATTGAAAAATATGATTAGTTATCTTTGTAATATTTCAGGAGTTTCACGTTCGGGATATTATAGATATTTTTCAAGTGCTACTATAGAAAAACGTAAATCTAATGAAATTAAAGATTTAGAAAGTAAAGAAAACATTTTAAAAGCATATAATTTTAAAAATCGTAAAAAAGGTGCTAAACAAATTAAAATGACACTTAAGAATAACTTTAATATTAATTATAATTTAAAGCGTATAAGAAGAATAATGAAAAAATATAATATAGTTTGCCCTCATAGAAAAGCTAATCCTTATAGAAGAATGATGAAAGCTACAAAAGAACACACAGTCTTACCTAATTTGTTAAATAGAAAATTTAAGCAAGAATCTCCCGGCAAAGTATTGCTAACGGATATATCTTATCTATTTTTCAAACATGGACAGAAGGCTTATTTGTCGACCATTTTAGATGCATCTACTAATGAAATTTTAGCTTATAATATTTCAAAAAGTCTTAAAATTGATATAGTAACTGATACAATTGATAAATTAATTAAAAATAATAGTAGTCTTCTTAGAAATGACTCATTTATACATTCAGATCAAGGAGCTCATTATACAAGTCC
>OKRV01000789.1_pt1 | contig 20990 bp, 15 predicted proteins | sample 1601201 | NCBI WGS metagenome assembly OKRV01 (sample SAMEA3541540, study PRJEB24748) | human gut metagenome | biome: human gut; feature: human-associated habitat; material: faeces | place: China | collected 2012 | reverse complement strand
TTTTACTAGAAAATCTTATGAGTTTTTATTGTGCACTTATATTGTATATTCAAGATACTATAAACACGAAACCACCTATAGATTAAACTATAGGTGGTAGTTTTATGATTCAATTATAGAGCGCTAACTTGTGAATGATGCTTAAACAAGGAATGAGTAGCTTCGTGAATATGACGAGCAGTTTCTGCATTATTCATGGTGTAGAGGTGAACGCCTGCAACATCTTGAGTAACAAGGTCGACAATCTGGTCAATCGCATAAGCAAGACCTGCCGCTCTAAGTGACTCAGGATCATGCTCATACTTATCCAAAATGGCACGGAACTTACGTGGCAAATGGATATTCTCACAAGTCTTAAGCAAACGTAGAGCTTGGTTACGATTCAAAATTGGCATAATACCCGCATGAATTGGTACATCAATTCCAGCCAAGGTACATTTATCTTGAAAATCATAGAAACGTTCATTGTCAAAGAAGAGTTGGGTTAAAAGACCAGAACAACCTGCATCAACCTTTTTCTTAAGGTTTTGGATATCAGAGATTTGATTTGGCGAATCTGGATGCCCTTCAGGATAGCAGGCACCGATGATATCAAATTGAGGAGCTTCTTCCTTGATAAATTCAATCAAATCAGTGGCATATTTAAAGTCTTTAAGAGGTTCCACACCAGGAATGATATCGCCACGTAGGGCTAAGATACGGTGTACACCAACGGCATCCAAGTCACGTAAGGTATCAGCAACCTTTTCTTTACTCAAATAGATAGCTGGAAGGTGGGCAATCGTTGGGATAGCTAGGTCATTTTGAATATGATCCGCCAAAGGAACCGTCGTCTCTTTGATATTATATTTGTTATTACTAGCTGTAACACTGATAAAGTGTGGAGCCAATCCTTGCATATCCTCAAGGGCACGTAGGATTTTTTCGTTACCTACTGCTGGGTTAGGTGGAAAGACTTCAAAAGAGAGTGATGGTGTTTGGCTTGTCATATTTTATACCTTCTTCTTTTTAGATTTTTGTTAAGACGAAAGCTGTTTTAAGTGCCTACTGACTTCATGAGTTCAGTTAAACACTTGTTAATCATAGCCTGCTTGCAAAAATCTTTAGAAAATTATTTGCTATTGAAAACCTTCTACACTTAAGGAAGAAGGTCTTCAACATATGATAACTTCTGCTTACAAGTTTTCGCGAGCTGCTTTTGCAGCTTCTACAAGCTTGATCAAGCTTTCTTTAGTTTCTTTGATTCCGCGAGTCTTCAAACCACAGTCAGGGTTGATCCATACTTTACCGCTTGGTACTTTAGCCAAGATTGCTTCGATAGTGTGGTCAATTTCACCGTCTTGTGGGACACGTGGTGAGTGGATATCGTAAACCCCAGGTCCAACTTCTGTTTGGAAGTTTTGAGCTTTAAGTTCATCCAAGATTTCAAGATTTGAACGGCTAGCTTCAAATGAGATAACGTCAGCATCTAAGTTATCGATAGCTGGGATGATATCTGTAAATTCTGAGTAACACATGTGAGTGTGGATTTGTGTGTCTGGTGCTACAGTTGAGTGTACCAAACGGAAGGCTGGAATTGCCCAGTCGAGGTAGTCTTCATACCAGTCACTACGACGGAGCGGCAATTTTTCGCGAAGAGCAGCTTCGTCAATTTGGATAATTTTCACGCCTGCAGCTTCAAGGTCAAGGACTTCATCTTTGATTGCAAGAGCAATTTGAAGAGTTGAATCCTTGATAGAGATGTCTTCACGTGGGAATGACCAGTTAAGGATAGTAACAGGTCCAGTCAACATACCTTTAACAGGTTTGTCAGTACGGCTTTGTGCGTAGCTAGACCATTTCACAGTGATTGGGTTAAGACGAGTCACATCACCCCAGATGATTGGTGGTTTAACCCCACGCATACCATATGATTGCACCCAACCATTTTTAGAGAAGAGGTAACCTGACAAGTTTTGACCGAAGTACTCAACCATGTCGTTACGTTCGAATTCACCGTGTACAAGCACGTCAAATCCAACTTCTTCTTGCCATTTAATCCATTCATCAGTGATTTCAGCAAGGAAAGCATCGTATTCTTCTTGTGACAATTCATTCTTACGGAAAGCCAAACGTTTCGCACGAACTTCCTTAGTTTGAGGGAATGAACCGATAGTTGTTGTTGGAAGCAATGGAAGTTTGAAAGCATCTTTTTGAATCGCTTCACGTTCTGCAAATGCTGGCAAACGAGTGTAATCAGCTTCAGTCAAGCCTGCAATACGGGCACGAAGTTCAGCATTTTCACCAACACGCTCAGTCGCAAAGAGTTCTTTGTTGGCAGCAAGGGCTTCTGCACCTTGACCATTGCGGATAGCATCCAAATCACGCAATTCGTCCAATTTTTCAACCGCAAAAGCAAAGTGGTTCAAGATAGCTGGTTCAAATTCTTCGTTAGCAGTTGTAAATGGTACATGAAGAAGTGAACAAGATGTTGTCAAAACAACATTTTCAGCTGGCACTTGTTCAAGAATTTCAAGACTCTTCTCGTAGTTGTTACGCCAGATGTTTTTACCATTGACGATACCGGCATAGAGAGTCTTATCAGCTGGGAAACCACCTTTAACCAATTCAAGTGTTTTCTTACCTTCAACAAAGTCAAGACCAATACCATCAACTGGCAAGTTCACAAGATCGTTGTAGACATCACGAACATCACCAAAGTAAGTTTGAATCAAGACTTCAAGACCTTTTTTATCAGCCAAGAGTTTGTTGTAGAGATTCAAGAAGAGAGCTTTTTCTTCAGCTGTCAAATCTTTAACAAGGGCTGGCTCATCGAGTTGAATACGTGTAGCACCAAGCTCTGCCAATTTTGCAAAGACTTCTTGGTAAGCTGCCACAAAGCTGTCTACAAAGTCTTCTGCTTTCACACCATCTTCAAAGTCAGATAATTGAAGGAAAGTGAATGGTCCAACGACAACTGGACGTGTGTTAAGTCCCAATTCTTTAGCTTCTTGGTACTCATCAAAAATCTTGTGACCAGCAAGTTTAACTTCTGTTGTTTTTTCAAATTTAGGAACGATGTAATGGTAGTTAGTGTTAAACCATTTTTTCATAGGAAGGGCACGTACATCCCCTTTTTCACCTTGGTAACCACGCGCCAAAGCAAAGTAACGTTCAAGATCTGTCAAATCCAAGTTTTGAACAGATTCAGGTACGACGTTGAAAAGGAAAGCTGCATCAAGGAAGTTATCGTAATGTGAAAAATCATTTGAAGGAATTTCACTGATACCCTTCTCTTTAACAATATTCCAGTGTTTTGCACGTAAGTCTTTGGCTGCTGCTAAGAGTTCATCTGCAGTAATTTCATTTCTAAAGTATTTTTCTGTTGTAAATTTTAATTCGCGGAATTCACCCAAACGTGGGAAACCAATGATAGTAGTTGACATCTTGTGTCCTCCTCTTTGTTGTTGAACTTATCTTACCAAAGAAATGGGTGGCTGTATAATTGCTATTAGTTTTCTCTATATATAGTTTTTGACTATAACCTATAAAATAAAGGGTTTCTAGCTACCGTTATCTCCTTTTGTTTAGATATTGTTATAGCTAATAACTATACATCAACCTGATAAAACCTTTTTTAACAAAAAAATCCCTAGACTTTTGTCTAGAGACTCTATTATTTACTAGGATTGGAACACTAAGCTCTATAAGTGCTCAGTACTTTCTCTTGAAGGCAAGATGATGTATAAGACATATTCTCACTATTGTAACTTTTCCAAATATAATAACCAAAAACTACCAATACCAATAAGAAACAAATTCCTAATACGGCTAACCAAATGATTTGTTTCTTTAAGCTATCATACTCACTCATATAGCCATTATGAATTTTAATTAGTTCATTTCTTTTTTTGTTACTTGACTCTTTAGCAATGGCAATTTCTAGCTCATACATTTGATGCTTCCATGAATTCTTAGAAGTGCCTTTTTTTATTTTATTGTTTGAAAGGCTGCTGTTGCCTTTCTCAAAGTTATTTTTTTCAGTCATATTTCCCTCTAAAATCTTCTTTTAGTCCCTATCATTATAACATATGTAAAACTATCTGAAAAGTTCATTTTTGGTTAGAATTTTGAGAAAGAGAATTAAAACATGAAAAAGAACCAGAGGGAAACTTCTTATGTTATACTCTAAGTATGCATAAGAAAACTGTTATTGATTTTAAAGAACTTGGTGTCAGACAAATCTTTACAGACGCCATTAAAGAACTAAAAACAAAGAACATTAAGGAAGTTAAGCACCTTTTAGCTGAAGTCGAAGCCTATCAAAATGAAGGCTATTATGCAGTAGGTTATGTTTCCTATGAAGCAGCCCCTGCCTTCGAGACAAAATTTCAGGTTATTGATGGTCCATTAATGTCTGAGTATCTCCTCTACTTCACTGTTCATGAAACTGTTCAAACAGAGCCTATTCCACTTACTTATGACCCTATTACCTTACTAAAATCTTGGCAAGAGCTAACTTCTGCAGAGGAATACAAGGCTGCTATTGAGCAAATACACCACCATATTCGACAAGGTGATACTTATCAGGTCAATTATACTGTTCAACTTCAACAGAACCTGACAGCTGATCCCTTTGCCATCTACAATCGATTGGTTGTTGAGCAAAATGCACATTACAATGCCTTTATTCAGCATGATGATGTTTCTATCATTTCTATAAGTCCAGAACTCTTCTTTAAAAAAGATGGCGATAAGTTGACTACTCGTCCTATGAAAGGTACTACTAATCGTGGTTTGACAAGTGAATCTGACCTCAAACAAGCCCAGTGGCTAGCTCAGGATCAGAAAAATCGCTCTGAAAATATGATGATTGTCGATCTTCTTAGAAATGACATGAATCGTATTTCTAAAATAGGAAGTGAAGATGTCAAGAGCCTTTGTCAAGTTGAACAATACTCTACAGTTTGGCAAATGACTTCGACAATTGAAACGCAACTCCTGACAAATAGAAGTTTATGCGATGTCTTCCAAGCCCTTTTTCCATGCGGATCGATTACAGGTGCCCCAAAAATAGCAACCATGGAGATTATTAAGAAGGTTGAAAAACAGCCTCGAGGTGTCTATTGTGGAGCTATTGGTATCTTGGTGCCACAGGGACCTAGTATTTTCAACGTGGCCATTCGGACACTACAATTGGAAGGAACCAAGGCTATCTACGGTGTCGGAGGAGGTATTACCTGGGACAGCAACTGGGAAGCTGAATATGAAGAAACCAAGCAAAAAGCTGCTGTTCTATACCGTCAGAACCCCAAATTCAATCTCATTTCAACTGGTCGTGTCCATCAAGGAAAACTGCTATTTCTTGAGGAGCATATGAAACGCTTGCAAGAGAGCAGTCGCTACTTTGACTATCCTTTCAATGCAGAAAAAGCTCACTATCAAGTCGAAGCTCTGTGCCAATCACTAAACCTTGACAAAGACTACCGTCTTAAAATGTCACTTGCAAAAGATGGTGAACTGAAGTTTGAACATAGCCAATTAACAAACTTATCTGATGACTTTTGCCAAGCAAGGTTAGTTGAGCAAAGACATCCCTTGGATAGCCCCTATACCTTCTTTAAAACAAGTTACCGTCCTCACCTTAGTATCGAACCTCACGAACAAATTTATTATAATCATGAGGGGCAACTCCTAGAAACCTCTATCGGTAACATCGTTCTTAAAATCAAAGACCAACTCTACACACCACCCGTTCACCTCGGCCTCTTAAATGGCATCTACAGACTAAGCCTTATTGCTGATAATAAGCTTAAAGAAAAAGTCTTGACCGTAAAAGATATGGAACAGGCTCAGGCCATCTACGGATGTAATGCGGTGAGAGGCTTGTATGAATTGAAGGTGGAAGGATAGAATTGTATTTAACGAAAAAATACAAGTTTTTTGTTCTCCCCTACTCTTGCTAAAGACAAAAGAATCTTCAATATTCTATTGGTAAAAAAATCAACATTTAATAGTAAAATAAAGTATAATACTTACTGATGGTTATTCAGTTATCGTGACAGTAATGATAAACTTTTTGGCTTATAATTTACTAGCCTTAAAATTCAGTAATAATTTAGAAAGGATACAAACCTTAAATGAAAAAATTTAAAGGCTTGACTTCTGCTGAAGTTCAAGCAAGTAAAAATGCCCATGGCGATAATAGGCTATCTAGTAAAGAGGCTAACTCGCTCCTCTCAATCTTTATCGAAGCCTTCCAAGATCAATGGATTCTTATCCTCTTGGCTGCCTTAGGATTAAAAATCATCTTTAACTTTGTTGGAATGATTTTCCCTGCTATTGGTGAAGCTAATTGGTATGAGGCTATCTCACTAATTTTTGCCATTTTGATGTCTACAGGATTCTCAGCAGTCTCACAATACCGAAATGAGCAAAAATTCAACACTCTTCAAGAAGAGGCTTCAAAAACTAATGCTAAGGTTTATCGTGATGGTAAACTTAAAGAGGTTCTCGTTGATGATATTGTAAAAGGTGATCAAATTCTCCTTCAATCAGGGGACAAGATTCCAGTTGACGGTATCATCTTGGAAGGTGAGTTAAAAGTAAACCAAGCTGTCCTTAATGGTGAAAGTGAAGATGCTAAAAAACTTCCTCTTGGTGATCAAGCAGAGCCAGACTCTTCCGACCTCTTTACAGAGCTCAAAGCCTTCCGTGGTACAGTTGTTACTTCAGGCGAAGCCGTTATGGAAGCTACACAAATTGGTGATAATACCGTTCTAGGAAGCATCAATACTTCTCTTCAAGAAGATAGTAAAGATTCACCATCCAAAGAAAAACTCAACAAGCTGGCTGGAAACATCGGTGTCCTCGGTTATAGTGCAGGTGCTGCATATTCAGTAATCAACCTTGTCTTAGGCTTTATTGCCCTCAATAAGGCTAATAACCTCAATGGTGGTTCAATCTTCCTTCTTATCATTGAAACCATTCTCTTTGCGGTTACAATCATCATCATGGCCGTTCCAGAAGGTCTCCCAATGATGTTGGCACTCGTTTCTTCAATGAACTCAGGTCGACTCTTAGCTCAAAATATCCTGGTTCGCCATCCTGATACCATTGAAACAGCCGGATACATGAATATCCTCTTCAGTGATAAGACTGGTACTATCACTGAAGGTAAACTATCTGTAGTTGACTTCTTCCTTGCTGATGGAACACTTTATGCAGCTACTGGTGAAACTGACGCTCCTGATTTTGACACAATGTCAGATAGCCTTAAAGCTGAAATGATTAATGGTATCGGTCTTAATAACGACGCCATGGTAGCTGATGGCAGTGCTGTTGGTAGTAACGCCACTGACCGTGCACTTCTTGATTTCCTTATCGGACGTTCTCAACTTGATTTTGATACAAATACTATTACTGAGAAGCAACAATTCAACTCAGCAACAAAATTCGCAAGTGTAACGACTAAGGACGGAAAAACCTACATCAAAGGTGCTCCAGAATTCATCCTAAATGACTGCTACTACTATCTTGATAAAGATGGTAATAAACAAAACTTTACAGATGATATTAAAGCTCGTTTCCAAGAATTATCATTGGAACAAGCTAACCGTTCAATGCGTTTACTTGCTATCCTCAATACAGATGGTAATGATAAAGTTTTAATTGGTATCGTATGTATCCGTGATAACGTTCGTTCTTCAATTAAACAAACTGTTGAAACAATGAACCGTGCAGGGGTTCAAGTAGTTATGGTAACTGGTGACCGTAAAGAAACCGCTGTTGCTATCGCTAAAGAAGCCGGTATCGTTACTGGTCAAAATGACCTTGTCCTTACTCACGATGAACTTTCTGCCCTCTCAGATCAAGAACTCAAACAACAATTGCCTCACTTAAAAGTGGTCAGTCGTGCCCTTCCAATGGATAAAAAACGTCTTATTGAGGCAGCTCAAGACCTCGATATGGTCGCTGGTATGACAGGTGATGGGGTCAATGACTCACCTGCCCTTAAATCGGCTGATGTCGGATTCTCAATGGGTGATGGTACTGAAGTCGCACGTGAAGCCTCAGATATCGTTATCTTGAATAACTCATTGACTTCGATTGAAAAAGCCGTCCTCTATGGACGTACTATGAGTAAGTCAGTAAGTAAATTCATTATCTTCCAATTAACCGTTAACGTGACTACAATTGCTATGTCACTTCTCTCACCACTTTTGGGCCTCAAAGAACCATTTACAATTATCCAAATTCTCTGGATTAACCTTATCATGGACACACTTGCTGCCCTTGCCTTTGGTGAAGAACCTACCCTAGATCGTTACATGAATGAAAAACCAGTTCCTAAGAAGGCAAATATTCTTACTGGCTATATGAAATCTGCTATTGGTGTAGCTAGCGTCTTCATTACTCTTGTATGTTTAGCTATTCTTAAAAATGTTGGTGGTATTCAAGACTTTATCACAAATGGAACTGGCAACTTTGAAATGGTAACAACATTCACCTTTACAGTATTTATCTATGCTGTCATTTTCAACTCACTTAATACACGTAGTAATGGATTCAATGTTTTTGAACATATCGGCGAAAACAAGAAATTCTCAATTGTAATGATTTCTATTGCTGTCGTTCAAACCTTGATTATTCAATTCGGTGGTAAAGTATTTAGTACCGTTCCAATGGACGTTCAACACTATATCGTTGCACTTCTTATCGCGGTTTTGATCATCCCTGCAGATTTAATTCGAAAAGCTCTAACTAAAAACAAATAACCATCTGTTTAACATATTATAAAACTTAAAAGGATAAAAAGGATTGGGATAACTCCCAAACCTTTTTTAATAATTTCCGAAGGTAATACCGTGGAAAGATCATAACATAAAAAGGCTTTAACAAGCCTTTTTGATTTATTAAGTAATGCTACTTAAACTGACTAGGAGCCCCTGTATAACCTGCCCAATCCTTACTATAAAAGCGGTCGTTCAAGTTATAGCTAGGTGCAGGTGTTGGATTACTTACAAATGGATCAACAGCCTTGTCAAAGGCTACCCATCCTTTCCATCCCATATGAATGGTATCTTGCATGAAGTAAGGTTGATCTCCATCTTTTGAGAAGTCTGCAATATTGGTAAAGCCTTGACTTTCCAATTGATAACGGATTTTAGAAACCGTAGCATCATACATTTCTTGACTTAATCCCGTATAAGCCATCCACTTGCTATTAACAGGTGGGATGACAAAGATGACGTTAGTATTTGACTTAGCAAATTGATTTAACACCAACTGTAGGTCACCGTATTCTTGTGAAACTTCATACGAAAGATTCTTTTGGAACCCTTTAAGTTTACCAATCTTTTTAGCCAAACGTTTCTTATAGAAACGGTCATCGATACCAAAGTCGTTTGACTTGGTATGAGCTTCTGCATCTCTTACGGCAACCTGGTCAAGTGCCTCGTAAGAGAGCTTGTCTGGCAACTCTTTAAGATAAGGAAGAACCTTCTTGTCGTAATTTGCATTATTTGATGCTGCAAAAGGACTGAACAAGGCATCTTCTCGCTTATTAAGCTCTGCCATAATTTGAATATAAGTCTTATCAAGAGAATTTAAATCTTGCCCATTAGCCACTTTAGAAAGTTGAGATTTCATAGTAATCTCAGGTTTCATCTCTAAGATGCGCTGAGCTGCATACTGAGAATTTGCATCCGTCTGATTTTGACTTAAGAAACTACTAAGTTGGTCGTTATTGTAGAACTGCTGGAAAGCCGCAGAATTGTAACCTTTTTTAGTAAACCACTGTGGTGACAAGACGTAGACTGCTGTCCCATTTTTCAATTCAGGAAGCATTTGTTGCATTCCCAAATATTGGTTTAGAGAGGCAGCCCCACGTTGTCCAATAAAATATGGGCGATAGTTACGGTCATATTTTTCAGCTAAAACAGCTGGATGAAGGGCATCAAAACGCAACCACTCACTAGACCCAAAGAAAGGGACAAATCGATGATTCTTATCAGAAAGAGCTGTCGTCTTATTAATACGGCTCTTAAAGTTCTCAGTTGTCAAGGTTACTGCGTTACGTTTTTCAACTTCATAATTATGTTTTCTGCCTTGAGGGTAGGAAAAAATAACTATTACTACCAAGACTAAGGCACAGATTATAGGGCCAAAAATTTGCCATAAACGCTTAAGCATTGCGAAGCTCCGTTACCCCTTCAACAATCTTATTAGCTGTGTTCCAGTCATCACGACCAAATTCTGAAACTGGCACACGAATATCGAAACGTGATTCCAATTCAACGATAAGCTCAACTGTTCCCATAGAATCAAGAACACCAGCATCGAAAAGGTCTTCATCCATCATGTCTGAAACATCTTCCATGAAGAGTTCATCAATAATTTCAATAACTTCTGATTTTACATCCATTTTTTATAATTCCTTTACTTATTTTTTAGTGAACCAGAGGTCATTCAAGAATCCAGAGAAAATCAAGAATGACAACATAACAGTGTTAAATGTAATAAAGATTGCCAAAGCCTTCGTCCATTTATTATCAGGAAGTGGCTCAAGACCAGCTTTCTTACGCTCTTTATTAATAGTCTTCTTCTTACGTAACCAGGCATCATTGATTCCTAGACCAATACCATGGAAAATACCATAAGCAATGTAGTACCAGGTAACTCCATGCCAGAATCCCATAACCATCATATTAATGACATAGGCCACATTTGATGTCGTGTTACGGTTTTTGAAAACCTTGTTTCGCATCAAAACCATAACCAAACGCATAAAGACAAAGTCACGGAACCAGAAAGACAAACTCATATGCCAACGATTCCAAAATTCTTTCAAGTCTCGTGAGATGAAAGGTTTGTCAAAGTTGATTGGGCTCTTTATCCCCATAAGGTATGATGCTGCCAAGGCAAACATCGAGTAACCCGCAAAGTCAAAGAAGAGATCAAAACCGAAAACATACATGACACCAAGTGTTGGTAAATTAAAGATACCACCCTGAGCCAAAGCTTGTGCTTTCAGTGAAGGCAAGAGCATACTTCCGAAAATCTGAGCCAAAACAAACTTATAGAGGAAACCAAGCATGATATATTTGACAGCTTGCTCCAACATATTCATCAGCTCATCTCGCTCAGGAATCGCTTTGTAATCTTCGTTAAAGCGTTTGAAACGATCAATAGGACCACTCGTAAAGGTTGGCATAAAGAGCATGAATCGGAGGAATTCTCCAAGTGTAAACTCTTTTAAGACACCATCCCGCATCTCGATAATCATACCAACTGATCGGAAGGTCAAGTAAGAAATGCCAAGAAAGTTTAAGAGTGACTGAGTACCATTTATCGCAGGCTCTACCTTAACAAAAATCAAGGGAAGGACTACAAGAAATGAGTGTAAATAGAAAACCCATTTATTGTCCTTTTTACTGCGGTAATGTTTGTAGGAATAAACCCAGATGATTTGCCAAACGATATAGAAAAGTAAGGCTAGTAATTGGCTAGCATGTGTTCCTGTCAGAGCGAGAACAATAAAGGCTAGACTGACCAAACATTCATAAATCGCAAAACGCTTTTTAAAGAAGAGACCCACAAAGATTGGCAATAGAGCTAATCCAAGATAGATAAAATAGAAGGGATTACCGTAGGCTTCTAAATGGGGGAGCTGTTTCAAGAAGTCAATCATCGGTTGTTAACCTCACTGATAAGACCCTTGATATCAATTTTCCCATTTGGTGTTAAAGGCAAGCTCTCACGATAGAGGAACTTAGTAGGCATCATGTAAGACATCATGATATCTTCTAAGTCAGCCTTAATCGCCTTGGTGATATCAATTTCACGTTCAAACTGCTCACGAACACCATCCTTAAGAATCACATAAGCCAAGAGGTTCTGAACCTTATGGTCTTTATTGTAACGTGGCACAGCTACTGCTGAATCAATATACTTAGACTTATTAAGGTTTTGTGAAACATCCTCTAACTCAATACGGAAACCATTAAATTTAATCTGGAAGTCCATACGACCACCGTAAAGAAGGAGACCTTCATCAGTCATCGTTCCTACATCACCAGTATGGTAAGCAGGAAGGCCATTAAACTCGAAGAAGGCTTCCGCAGTCTTTTCAGGATTGTTCATATATCCTTTTGAAACTGCTGGTCCTGATACGATGATTTCACCCTGTTGACCATTTGGAAGGATATTGCCATCCTCATCGATAATATAAGTCGGTGAATCTTCCTTGGTATAACCAATCGGCAAACGCTTAAGGTTAGCCAGCATCTCATCAGTTACTGCTACTGCTGATAAGGCTACAGTTGCTTCAGTTGGTCCGTAAGCATTGATAATACGTGCTTCTGGGAAACGTTGGCGAAGCTTTTGAGCAGTCTTGACAGTCAACTCTTCTCCGTCAAAATAGAAATGCGTAATTTCTGGCATCTTCTCTGAATTGAAGTCTTCAGACAACATTGCCATATCTGCAAAAGATGGTGTTGATGTCCAAATAGCAATTGGAAGTGAGAAGATCGTTTCAAAGAGCTTCTTGAAGTCCTGTGTAATGGCTGAAGGAAGCGCATAGAGTGTTCCTCCAAGTGCCAATGTTGGTGCCCAGTACATTACCGATAGGTCAAATGAATAAGGTGGTTGAGCCAGCATTTGAGGACGTTTTGGAGTCGCAAATTCCTTGTCCGTAATCATCCAGTTAGTGAAACTAAGGAGATTATTGTGTGAAATTTGGACCCCTTTAGGCTTACCTGTAGTTCCTGATGTGAAGATGATGTAATAAGTATCATCCCCCTTAACAGGATGAGTCACTTCGTAGCTAGTCTTGCTTTCAAAAGCTGTTGTCACTTGATCCAATGTTAGGATTGGAGCTTGGACATCCTCAAGTGGGAAGTCATTGATAGCAATAATCAGACTAGGCTCTGCTACTTCAACGATAGCCGTCACGCGCTCAAGAGCTGAGTGACTATCAATTGGAATATAAGCGTGACCAGATTTAGTCAAAGCGACAAAAGTTGCCAACATTTCATACTCTTGACCGCCATAAACCACAACAGGTGATTTTTCTGGAATATCAAGACTATCAATCTTGGCAGCTAGGCTATCCGAGTCAGCTTTTAAGTCACCGTAAGTGTGAACTTCCCCTAAAATATTGTAAACAGGAAAGTCAGGTTGTGATTGAGCAAACTGCTCAATCGTTTCGATCATATCTTTAATTTTTGTATTCGTCATTATTCTTCCTAAAATTCGTTATAGATAAAATTACCTTGACCTTGTCCTAGGTAATTGTAGAGATAAATTAGGGCCATAAAAATGGCGAAATAAAGCAAGGTTTGTCCTAAAAATACCAGGACGTTTTTATGTTTTAACATTCTAATTTTCGATACCTTTTTTTATATAATATCCTCTTTAGTTTACCATCTTATCAGTATTTTTTCCAATAAAAAAGAAAAAATAACTAAATTTCATTTCTTTTTCATCAATAGGTTTTGGTGATAAATGGTTAGCTAAAATGACAAAAAAACAGAGCCTAAAAGCTCTGTCAAATTTAACTATTTTGTGTCTTTTGGGCCGTCTGCATACGATAGTACATTCCCTTAGCTTGCATCAGTTGTTCATGGGTTCCGTGTTCAACGATATCCCCATTATTCATGACCAAAATTATGTCCGCATTTTCGATGGTAGACAATCGATGGGCAATGATGAAACTTGTTCGACCTTTCATTAATTTAGCGAAGGCCTCTTGAATGAGAAGCTCTGTACGAGTATCGATACTAGAAGTGGCTTCATCCAAGATTAAGATTTTAGGCACATTGACAAATATGCGGGCAATAGTCAAAAGCTGACGTTGTCCCTGAGAAAGGGATTGCCCCGCGTCATTCAAGTAGGTGTCATAGCCTTGAGGCAACTGCTTAATAAAGAAATCTGCATTGGCAGCCTTGGCTGCTGCTATAACTTCTTCACGACTGGCTTCGGGATTTCCATAGGCAATATTATCATGAATAGTGCCAACCTCAAGCCAAGTTTCCTGCAAGACCATCCCAATCTGTTTCCGAAGACTCTCACGAGTATAATCTGTAATAGGTCTACCGTCCAGTAGAATGTTCCCCTTGTCCAAATCATAGAAACGCATGAGCAGGTTAATCAAGGTAGATTTTCCCGCTCCTGTTGGACCAACAATGGCAACAGTACTTGCGGCAGGGATATCAATACTCAAATCCTTGATAAGAGGTTTATTAGGCGAATAGCCAAACTGGACATGATCAAATTGAAAACGTCCCTGTACATCTGCTTCTTCCAAAACCGCCTTACCTGTTTCTGTTATTTCCTCTTCATCCAATATCATATAAAGGCGATCAGCACAGGCCAAAGCACTTTGAAGTTCAGATAGAACAGATGAGATATCATTAAAAGGTTTCGTATACTGGGTGACATAATTTAGGAAGGTAGTCAATTGTCCCACTGTAAAAGCACCACCCGACATGATTCGATAAGCACCAACACCTGCAATGAGAGCATAGATCAGACTATTGACAAAACGTGTAGCTGGGTTAACCGCTGACGAATAAAAGATAGCACCCTGTGAATAATCAGCATACTTACCATTGACGTCTTTAAAACTCCTAACCATCTGGTCTTGAGCATTTAGACTCTGTACTAAAGCTTCTTGAGTCAAACTTTCTTCAATCAACTGAGTCTGCATGCCTCGCCATTTGGTTTGATTGCGATAGAGTTGATAGCTCTTCTTTGCGATAAAACGTGCCACAAGCATTGACAAAGGCGTCATCACTAGAACTAAGAGCATCATGAACCAGTCTAAGCGAGCCATGGTAATGATTATGACAAAGATAGTCAAAAGCCCAACGAAAAATTGGTTAAAGACCATGAGAAGTCCGTTGTTTAATTGATCACTATCTGTAGTCACACGGCTAACCATGTCTCCAGTTCCTTGACGATCAAGGTAACTAAGAGGCATAGCATGAATTTTCATCATGACTCGTTCACGTAAACTTTCGCTATATGAATAAATCAATCGATTATAAATCAAAGGGTTAAGCCACTGGATTGCACTATTAGCTAAGATAACTACAAGCATCTGCCAAATTAAACGTGACATCAACAGAACGGCATTCATCTTAAGAACAGCGTCCACTGCATCACCAATTAAGATAGGTAAGTAAACCGTTAAGGCAACTTGAATAATGGTCCCAACTGTTGCTAAGGCAAAGAGGTAACGCTGACTTAAGATATCTCTACTTAAACGTTTAAGCGTTGATTTATTATTTCTAGCCTTCATCAGCGACCTCCTTTTGATGTTGAGAATAATGAATGTCTTGATAGAGTTTATTTGTGGCAAGCAATTCTTCATGATTACCCAAGCCAACTTGATGTCCCTTATCAAGCACCAAAATTTGATCAACAGCTTTTAGACTATTCGTTCTTTGCGAAATAATAATCAGACTCGTTGATTTAAGATTGTCTCTGATAGCCGCTAGTAAGCGACTTTCAGTTAGGTAATCTAGGGCTGAGGTTGAGTCGTCCAAAATCAAGAATGGTGCTGGTCTCATCAACGCACGCGCAATAGTCAAACGTTGACGTTGCCCTCCCGAAAAATTACGGCCAAATGACTCAACTGGCTCATCTAAACCAAGGTCCTTATCCCTTACAAAATCAGCAGCCTGAGCCATGTCAAGAGCATGCCAGAGTTCTTGCTCACTTGGTTCGTGGTCAAGTCCTAATGACAAGTTTGAACGAATGGTTCCCCTAAATAACTCAGCTTTTTGCGGGACATAGGCAACCCAAGAACGCCACTCTTTAAGGTTTTTTGGTGATTTTTGATCTTTGAAAATAGCTAATGAACCAATCTGAGGGTGATATAAGTTCATGATTAAGTTTACCAAAGTCGATTTACCTGAACCTGTACCACCAATAATACCGAGTGACTGACCTTGAGTAAGACTTACTTCAATCTCTTGGAGTGATGGCGAACTAGCCGTAGGATAGGTGAAGGTCATGTGTTCGATAGCTAGCACAGTTGAAGCCTGACTAGAAGTTCGGACTTCCTCATCTTGAAGTTCAAAATTAGCTTGTACACGTTTCGCTGAAATAAAGCTTTGATTCAGATTGGTCAACATCATGGCCAATTTAAGGAGCTCCGTCAAAATTTGCAAGAGATAATTGACTAGAGCAATCAGCATCCCTTGAGACAAAAGGCCAGCTTGAATTTGCAGATTTCCTTGCCAAAGGATAGCAATCAAGGTCATATTAACAACCAAGAAAGTCAAAGGACTAATGAGACTTGCTATTACTCCTGTTTTGAGCTGCCACTTCTTCAAGTCTTTATTGACAGCAGTAAAGTTATCTAATTCACGCTCACTTTGATCAAAAGCCCGAATAACCCTCATACCTTCAAGTTGTTGACGTGTATTGGTAACAATTGACTCATTAATTACTCGAATCTTGGCGTATAAAGGATTGACGATGCGACTAGCTAGTACAATAATAAGGGTCAATACCAAGACCATGCCAAGAAACCAAAGGGTCAAGCGTGGACTGATTCGGAATGCCATAATAATGGCTCCCGTCACGATAATCGGTGCCCTCAAAAAGAGCCTCAAAAATTGATTGATGCCCGTTTGGATTTGAAAGGTATCACCAGTCAAACGTGTCACCAAACTTGACGTTCCAATCTCATCCCGCTTTTCCTTTGATAAACGCATGATCTTCTCATACAAATCATTGGTTAAACCTCGGGCATAGCCAACTGCTGCTCTGGATGAAAAATACTGTGCTGAAATAGCAACAACAACCCCAATAACGGCAAGTCCGAACAAGAGAAAAATCATCATAAACAGATGATTTTGGTCTTTATTTGGAATAGTTGTGTCGACAATTCCAGCAATCACTAGAGGGACCAAGAGTTCGAAACTGGCTTCGATTAATTTAAAAACGGGTCCCAGGATACTGTCTTTGATGTATCCTCTAAAATACACTAATAATGCTTTCATTTGTCTTTCCTAAGTTTAACGTCCTTACTCTTAGAGGCGTGAGAACATACGCATCAAAAAGAGATTAAACTGTACTTCCTTAGCGTAGTAAATATTTCCGCCATTTGTATAAAGTTTTCCGCCACCATAGTACATGGCAACCGGTTGGTAATAGGTGTATGTTTGCCCGCTAGTGTTTCCTAGACTCGGAGCAACGACATTTTTAGAGTAAGCCTTTGCGAGTTCGACGGTGTTCACTCCACCATTATCAGCCACATAATCGATATAGGCCTTACCAAAATTATAGGCTTGTACTGCTGTCCAAGGATCCACCTTATGGTGGGCAGCTTCTTCCAGATTTTCCGACAGCACCGTCACCCCTTGACGAATACTTTCTTTTCGATCTGTTATGGAGTTGGTCACCCCTGTAGAACTTTCACTGGACTGCATCACGTCATCTGTCTTCCCCTTGGTTTCTGTGTAGATCATAGCCAACACCAAATCAACATTGGTTGTATTATCAATGTCGTCCTCTGCCAAAACCTCCTTAACCATGAATTCATAGGTTAAGACATGTTGAATATTGGCATGGATTCGATAGCATTGGATAACTATGATAAGGACTACGACAAAAACCGCCAGACGTCTTATCCATTTAAACATATTATTTATTGATGATATCCTCGATATTTTTGATGAGAATAGAGTAGGTGCCATCAGGATTTTGAATAAACTCAACACTATCAGCATCCTGATACACATTATTAGGCACAATTAACTCAATTCCGTTCGATAACGATAATTTTTGATTCTCCAATTTCTTAATTTGACGCGAATGGTCAATATCTGATACCGAGATAGGCTCAGGTATGGCCTCTTTGAGCTCATCAACGAAGGTCAAACGAGCTGTCAAATTATTATCAAAGAGCTGGTCTGCCAATTTTTCAGGTGATAACTCTTGATCTTCTTCCAAATTATTGAAAATAGCAGATTTCATTTTTCCTTGGAAGTTAAAATCATCCTGATTAAAATTCTCGGCAATCTTCTGAGCAGTATCTTCAACCATCTTAATCGATTTTTTGACAGATTGTTCAGGCTGGACTTGCAACAGATTTTCAGAGAAATAATTGGCAAAGCTTCCATTATGCTTGATTCGCTTTTCAATCAAATAATACTGCTTACTACTACGATTGATTACCAAAGCTTCATCAGGTGTCTGGGCCGCAGAAGGCAAATTATTTTGTGACAATTGAATAGGATGTTGGCTATCTCCCAAAGAATGAATCAAACTATCCTTGAGTGCAATACGCAAGAAAGCAAAATATTCTTGCCCTTCTTTGTCAAACTGAATAAAGACCAAATCATTGGTCTTTTGATCTTCAGAAATGACAAATTCTTCCTTCCAAAGTTGGGCAATCTTGACTGAGCTTTCCATCAAGTCATCTCCTAGATGACTGATGAAAACATTCTCTGCATCGAAATAGCCACGTTTAGCCTCATCTGAGAAAACTTTAGAGAGTTTCTTTCGAAAATACTCATCTAAGCGTGGCGTTATTTCAAGAGGCCCCTCTGCTAAAACCAGCTCCGTATCATTTGGCGAAAACTGATGAATGATAATGCGTTTAATATATAAATCTAACATAGTTTTTAATAAAGTGGGAAAGCATCTGTAAGAGCTTTAACTTCTCCACGAATGCGTTCCAAAACTTCAGGTTTATCGTGATTTTCCAAAGCTTCAACCATTAATTCAGCAATTTTACGGCTCTCAGCTTCACCCATACCACGACTTGTAATAGCTGGGCTACCTACACGAATACCAGATGTTTTAAATGGTGACAATTGTTCATAAGGAATACCATTTTTGTTCAAGGTAATATTCACTTCTTCAAGAACATTTTGAGCAACCTTACCATTTTCAACAACCTTAGTCACATCAACCAAGAAGAGGTGATTATTGGTACCACCTGAAATGACACGGAAGTCTGGGTGTTGATTGAAAACATCTGCCATAGCTGAGGCGTTCTTGATGACATTTTCACCGTATTCCTTAAAGGCAGGGTCAAGTGCTTCTTTAAGGGCAACAGCCTTAGCTGCAATAACGTGTTCCAAAGGACCACCTTGCAAGCCAGGGAAGACGGCAGAATTGATTTTCTTAGCAATGTCTTCATCATTAGTCAAGATCAATCCACCACGAGGACCACGAAGTGTCTTGTGAGTTGTTGTAGTGGTCACATGTGCATAAGGTACTGGACTTGGATGATGGCCTGATGCTACAAGACCAGCAATATGAGCCATATCTACCATGAGATAAGCACCTACTGCATCAGCGATTTCACGGAATTTAGCAAAATCAATGATACGTGAGTAAGCTGAAGCCCCGGCAACGATGAGTTTTGGTTTTACTTCTTTTGCTTGAGCAAGGATAGCATCATAATCAAGAAGTTCAGTTTCCTTATCTACATTGTAAGCAACGAAGTGATAAGTCTTACCAGAGAAACTAACTGGCGCACCGTGTGTCAAGTGACCACCTGCTGACAAATCCATCCCCATCACAGTGTCACCTGGTTGGATCAAAGACATGTAAACTGCTGCATTGGCTTGGCTACCTGAGTGAGGTTGCACATTGGCAAATTTTGCACCAAACAGTTTCTTAGCACGTTCAATAGCAAGGGTTTCAACCACATCAATCACGTCTGTACCACCGTAGTAACGCTTACCTGGATAGCCTTCTGCGTACTTGTTAGTCAAGAGAGTTCCTTGAGCAGCCATTACTGCTTTAGATACCACGTTCTCAGAGGCAATCAACTCAATATTGTTTTGCTGACGTTCTGCCTCAGCATCGATGGCGTTCCATAGTTCAGGGTCAAATGCTTTGTAATCTTCTTTATCAAAAATCATAGAGGTCTCCTTTGAGGTCTAATGGGGTTCAATCAACTCACCCACATACAGTTGGAAATTATCTCACACTTCCATAGGTCTCTGTTAGTCATTTATTCTCTGGTCAACTCGGGTAGAGCCGCCAATAGGTCTTCTTTTGTAATCTTCCCTTGTCTGAGAATTTTAGCCGGTGAAACAGACAAATCCAAAATCGTCGAATCTACACCTAACAAGGCATCATCATCTTGATAGCCAGTCACCTGAAAATCAAATTGGTCTCTTATTTGGTCAAAATAACGACCACTAGCCTTCCCAGACTTATTGGCTGAGGGACCAATTAAAGGACCTTCCGCTTGAATCAGTTCTCTAGTGACAGGATGGTCTGGCAAACGGAAGCCAACTGTCGCCAAACCTGAATTAATCCATCTAGGTACTTGATCATTAGCTTTTAAGATGATGGTCAGAGGTCCAGGCAAAAAAGCATCATACAATTGTTTTAAATACTTGGGCTGCTCTTTTGAATAAGCCAGGATATCTTCATAAGAAGCGACATTCAAATTCATGGCTTTATCTCTAGGACGATTTTTCAGCTCATAGACATGGTTCACAGCACTCTCATCCAAAGCCTTAGCAAATAAACCATAGACAGTCTCTGTAGGAAGAACAACTGCACCACCGTCAGCCAAGATTTCTCTTAATATTTTCTTACTTTTCATCATCCATCACGACCATTCTATCTTGTCCAAATTGGTCCTTAAGGACACGCACTCGCTTATCAGGAAAATGTAGAGACAAGAGTTTCTTCAAATCCTGGCCCTGCTTATAGCCAATTTCAAAGTAGAGCTTTCCACTAGGAGTCAAATACTTATCTGCCTCCTCAATAATCTGTCTATAAATGGCAAGTCCCTCTTCATCAGCAAACAAGGCCATCTTTGGCTCGCTAGCCAGGACATTGAGCCCAACTTCGTTCTTATCATTTTCAGAAATATAGGGAGGATTTGACACAATGATATCAAAACTACCAGAAATATTTTCGAAAACATCTGATTGAACAAAGCTGATGGCTACCTGATTTAGCTTAGCATTCTCCTGGGCAAGCTCTAGCGCATCCACTGATAAGTCACTAGCTGTTACTTGCCA
>OKRV01000771.1_pt1 | contig 21357 bp, 17 predicted proteins | sample 1601201 | NCBI WGS metagenome assembly OKRV01 (sample SAMEA3541540, study PRJEB24748) | human gut metagenome | biome: human gut; feature: human-associated habitat; material: faeces | place: China | collected 2012 | reverse complement strand
CCTGTTCCAGAAGCGCGCTCTGCCTTTGGAAATAGCGAAAAAGCACGCCCCAGAGACAGCCGCCCAGCAGAAGAAAAACCAACAGTAATGCGAAAGAGAATGCGTGCGTCGTATGCCATACGATGCCCTGCGTGAGAGCCAATGCCACCGCCCAGACCGCCAGCACTGTCCGGAACAAAATCCGGATCTCCCGGTTTGCGAATACTTTCATACGGCACCTTTACCCATTCCATTTATAGCCCATGCCGCGGACAGTCAGCAGCATCTGCGGTTTGCCGGGGTCGTCCTCAATCTTCATCCGCAGCCGCCGGATGTACACTGTTAAGGCACTGCTGTCAATGTAATCCCCATCGCAGTCCCACAGTGCATCCAGAATTTGTTCCTTGGATAGCACGGCATTCGGATGCTTCATAAAGAAGCAGAGCAGCTTGTACTCTGCGCCGGTCAGTTCCAGCAAGATTCCGTTTTTGTATGCCTGTCCCTGCAACAGCCGGACGGTGATGCTGCCCGATTCCAGTACGGGTTCTCCTGCGCTGGACGCATTTGCACGGCGAAGCAGTGCATTGACCCGCGACAACAGGACACCCAGCTTGAACGGCTTGGTCAGGTAATCATCCCCGCCCATATCCAGTCCCATGATGATATTCATTTCCTCATCCGAAGCAGTCAGGAACAGAATCGGCACGTTGGATGTGCGCCGCACCTTCTGGCAGAAATCGAAGCCAGAGCCATCCGGCAGGGAAACATCCAGCACCAGCAGGTCATATTTTCTGTCTGACCACAGCATCTCGGCTTCTGCCAGCGTCCGGGCTGTATCCAGTGCAAAGCCCTGTTTCTTGAATGCAAAGGTCAGCCCACTGATCAGGCTCAGATCATCTTCCAAAAGGAACAGTTTTCTCATGATTTCCTCTCTTTTCCGCGTTTTGTGTGTCCTACAGGTTCAAAAGCATTATAAGTTTTTTCTGCGAACATTACAATGTGCGAAACGGAAATTGTTTCTTGCCGTGTGTTAAATATAAGTCCTACCATCACCGCTTTACTGCAATAAAATTTGCAAAACCATCTTGACGCTCTCCGCAATCCGTGATACTATCAGTGCGATCAAGGCAATTGGTGGATCAACCGAATCACCGCACTTTGGCACGAACCCTTGTCGGGTCAGACACAAATGCAGGGTGCCGATTTGTTGAAAAACAATTTGTACCTTCGCTCCTTGGACTTTCAATGGGAGGAGAAGAATCGCCACCTTTCCAAGGAGGAACGTGCCCGTGCCCAGCTAATTGTAGATGTGATGGAAGGAAAAGAAGGCTCGGCGGAACTGGCTGGAATTCGTCTCCCCAATGGAACTGCAGCGCATGGCTGCAAGAACATTTATGCCGCATACCAGGATACCCATCTTCGTCTGCAGGAGTATTATGTACGTGCCAAATGGATGGCTGAAACCGGTTTATTTCCTTATGTGGATATGGCTGGCATATATCTGCTTGAACCTTATTGGGACCTTATTGATGTCGTCTGCCAAAATTATTGTGCGGATACCACTGGCTTGGGGAAAGACCTGTTGCTGCACTACCTGCATGCCGTACTGCTCTGGTTCAGGACTTCAGATTCGCGTTTGATTCGCCGTCGATGGCAGCCGGAAATGTTTGATGACTGCCGGCGTCCACTGCGCGCCCCCCGCAACGGACGATATAACACCAGTTATCTGCTACTCTGCTGGTCGGACCATACACCAGTACAGGTGACCTGTACTGTGGAATTGGAAGATAAGTGTGCAAAAATCATCGAGGTGCAGTCCGATTCTAAATCCGAACAGGCCCCGGAGTGGGAACAAATGAATAATCTGCTCAGAAACAAATATCTTTATGTGGCAGACGCTGTATTGGGGACTGGGTGGAACGGCGGAAACAGCTATACTTTTGGTGTTCGCTTTAATCGGGAAGGTCCCGTGGCAGCCCCGATAGCAGACCTCCCGGAGAAGGGAGGCACACTCTGATGAGCAAAAAGACCCATGATCACAAGCAACTGCGCGCCTTGGAAAAACAACAGCGCATTGATAGGGTTTCCCATAAAGATGAGCCTGGACTTTCCATCCGGGTTCCAAAGCTCTGCCGTGAGTCGCTTCTTTATGATTTGAGCCGGGATTTCTACCGGCTTATGGGAGTAGATATTTTTATCGGAATCCCCGCCAATATACAAAACGGACCACAGACAGAGACGGTCAATGTGGTTGCTGGGCAGGAAGCTATCTTGGTTGGCGCCCAGATGTCTCAACTATATGCTGTCTGCTTTAATGCGGCATTGAAGAACGCCTGTGCCGAGCCGGACTATTCCTATAGTTCTATAGAGATATTGCTTTCGGAAAGCCCTGACAGCGACCGCATAAAATGGGAAAACTTTTTAAGCCTTGTAGCCTTCACAAGACAGTTTTTCTGCCATTATGCATATTGTGGCCAGATGCAGTCTCCGACCAAGGGCTTCGCAAGCTCAAACATTATCTTGATGTCTGCTCTGAAAAAACGGAAAATTGCGGCACGTTACCACAACAGCTGATTGAACAGCAAGAAGGCGGTTGGCTGCAGTTACAAGAATATATGGCTCAGACAGCTGATGAACTGTATGCATGGCTCGAAAACATAGCGCATACCCGTGGAAACGAACCGGCAAATCCGGGCACATGGAAGAAAAAATTGCGCTTTTATACAAGCCAACTAAAATGAGTGTTTTGACCAGGAAAAACTGGGAGGCTCCACTGCGCTGGCGGCAGAAAAAGTATCAACTGAATCTGCGAGATGTAACACTCTCCTCTGACATAAGTAAACTAGAGGAACGTTTGATAGATTACATTGATCAGCGGGAAGCAGGCCTTCCTACCACCGCTGCCGATTTTGTCTTTTTGCAGGATCAGATTTGTTACTGGGCAGATACAGAGATGCACCGCCAGTATTACATACCTTCTCATGCAAAACAGAACTCAAAATTCTTTTGTCGAGAATAAAAAGTTTTTTCGTTTTGTGTTGATTGATACAAAATGATTATGGAATAGCCAGCAAAGCTGTGTAATACTTGGCTTTGCGGGCTTCTTTATTCCGCATCCTGAATCCGGTACTTAACCCGGTTGCCGTAGCGGACCGAAGTCAGCAGACCAAGGCTCTCAAATTTGAGAACGAAGCTCCGGATCGTGGCATAAGCCGCATCTCCGAAGTCTTTTTCCAACCGCTTGGTGGAAAACTCTTCGCTGCCATAAGCCGTGAGGACAAACTGCCAGAGCGCCCGCTCCTTCTCGGTAACCTTCCCTTGCCGCAGCGCTTCCACGAAAGCTTGTAGTGTCCGTGGCTGCGGCTGATCTTCTCCCAGCCGGTGATACACCGATTCCGCAAAATAGACCAGAAACGGCGTCACATCCAGCACGCCGCTGATCTGCTGATTCTGTTCCACTTGGGTGTACGCTTTATAATACCGGGAGCGGCTTTCCTCCACAAAGCGGGACATCGGCACGAACAATGCCGACGAGTATCCCTGCTGCACCAGATACCACAAATGGAGCAGGCGCGCCATCCGACCGTTTCCATCAAAGTAGGGATGCAGATAGGCAAACGCGAAATGCAAAATGGCTGCCTTGATTAGATCATTCTGTGCTGTTTTCTCGGCAGCAAACGCAACCAGTTCTGCCATATAAGCTGGCAGTTTCTGCCAAGGCAATCCAGTATGTTCCACCTTGCTGCCTACGATATACACGCTATCATGCCGATACCAATGTTCGGACAGTAAACGATCCTCCGCTGGTAGGAAGTCTCCAATGGTCATCTGATACAGCCGAAAGAGATTTTCCTCCGTGATGGTATGAGATCTGTCCGCGATAAATTCCAGGCCCTGTTTCATACCATAGATGCGATGTTCTTCCTTATCCTTCGGTGCCTGACCGGATAAAATCCGCCGCACACTTTCCCTGCTGGTGTCAATCTGTTCGATTCGGAAGGTGGACAGGATTTCCTCTTCCATCGCCTTGGTTCCATACAGACGGGCATTCTGCTGCGGTGTCAGCAAAACACGAGCAGCCGACAATGAAACCCGCGCCACACTTTCCAGGTATACCATCGGTTTTCCGTCAAAGTCATGCAGGGGTAGTTCCTGATAAAAATCACGTTTGAGTAGTGTGAGGAATTCCTGCAGACCTCCTTGACCGTATTTATATCCCATCTTTTTGAGGTCCAACATTCCTGGGTCTGAGAGCATCTTGGCAAACACAGAAGCGTCCATGGAGGTTCTCCTTTCAAAAAGTGATATAAAGTAGTATCATTTAGTATCAGTATAACCTATTTCATTCGTTTTATCAACCTGTTTTTTGCCCCATTCTTGTTAGAAGTCCCTGTTAATGTATGCATAGAATGGTATAATCAAAATAGTATCAATAGGGAATTCCACACGCCTTGAAAAGAGATGCCCATCGGGACACCATGTAGTCATATTCCTTCGGGTGTGTCAGCGACAATCTCTCAAAGCGGTTAATTCCCAATTTCCGTCGCTCTGCACACAGACCGAAACCACAAAACATACATCCGTTTCTTTGATATCCTTGTCCATATAAATCGGAAACAGGTATTTTATAAAGCTCAATATAATCCCAGATGTCTCGTTCTGTCCAGAAAGACGGCGGCCTACACTGGTTGTCTTTCTTCTGAAAGAAGATATTGGAACCGTACGCAATCCAATCTCTTTTTTGGACTTGGCTTTCTTCTGCCAGTGTTCCGATTATGCTGCATTGCGTTTGCATCCGCTTTGCCATGCGCTTCAAGGGAGCCTTTTTCAATTTTTCACAGCACAGATCAGAAATATTGTGGTTCAGATAGGATAGTGCTTTGGGATACATCTGTCCCAAATAATCCAGTGCGTGCTGCTTTGTTACAGGCGTTTTCGCGTGTCGCTATGTCCGTATTCCATTGGCAATCGCCTTGGAGAATAATGGGTAGCCATAAGTTGCAACTACACGCTCAAAGGTCCATACCGAACCATCCCAACAAACGGGACGCACAGGCACAATGTTTTTCCCTCTCTGGCGCTCCTCCTCGACGAAAGACAGGGTTTCCGGATATTCACAACCTGTATCCGAAAACAAATGCAGGATGTCCGGCTTTAAACTGCACACAAGAGATGACAGAACCGTTGAATCCTTTCCTCCCGAAAAGGAAATATAAACCTGCTCGCCAAAGGTTTCCATGCAGCTTACAATCAAGTTTTTAGAAAGTGTGATCTTCTCTTCCAACGGCAACTTTTGTAAATACTCCAGTCCTTCCTTTCGGAATTCAAATGCCCTCATTATCGTCGTTTCTTGATTTTCACAAACCCTATTTTCCATTTCGCAACCTCCTCGGAAAAGCGTTTGTGTTGTGTTAACTCTATTCCGAGGGAATTGCAAGAGGTTTCTGCAAATTTGGTCAAATACCGGAAAGGCAGAGTTTTTTCATCGGACAGGGTGCATTTTGTTCCGTAAAATGTTATACTTAATAATAGTCTAGTATTGGACAAGATTGTACTTCCGCATAGGAAGAATATACAGTTTTCTCCATACCAGAAAAGACTTCTAGAGGGAGTAAAATCCATACATGAAAGAATACAATGGAAAGCCTCTGGTTGAGGGTTTGCTTGAAGAAATTAAGCATGTGTATAGGTCCGACAATCGTCCTTGGGTGATTGGATATAGCGGTGGTAAAGATTCCACCGTCGTTGTCCACCTGGTCTATCAGATGCTGAAAAACCTTCGGCCTGAAGAGCGCCATAAAACTGTATATATCGTTTCTTCCGACACTCTTGTGGAAAATCCCCTGATCAAGATCTATCTGGATGATATGCTTCATCTTTTGGATAAGTCTGCCAAACGGGATAGCTTGCCGATCAGCGTAAATAAAGTTACACCCAAACCAGATACTTCGTTCTGGGCCAATGTCATTGGTAGAGGTTTTCCCACTCCACGTCTGAACGGCACCTTCCGTTGGTGTACAGACCGCCTGAAGATTGCCCCCAGCGGACAGTTTGTAGAAAACATCATTAAGGAACAACATACCGAGATTGTTTTTATCCTTGGTGTGCGCAAGGCCGAAAGCGCGGCACGAAAGCGCCGCATTGAAGGTCGAGAACTGGCTGATCGCCTTTTGAATCGCCATGAGACCATCAAGGAAGCCTATGTATATCCCCCGATTGTTTCCTTGTCCACCGATGATGTCTGGGACATCTTGATGTCCAACAACCGGAAAAATGCCTGGGGTGGCGATAACTCCCAACTGATTGAATTATATTCTGGTGCTGACAGCGGTGAATGCCCTTTCGCGGGATACTCCTCCAAGGAAGATCAGCAACAGTCCTGCGGTCAATCCCGCTTTGGCTGTTGGATCTGCACTGTCGTTCAGGAAGATAAGTCTTTGAATGGCTTCATCCGTTCCGGGCACCGTGAATTGATTCCCTTGGCCGAATTCAGAAAATGGCTTATGAGCATTCGCGATGTACCTGAGTATCGCGAAAAGAAGCGCCGCGACGGTAGTGTCTATCGTACCTCTCAAAACCAGCTCGGCTTTGGTCCGTTTACCTGGGAAGCGCGCCAAATGATTTTGCGTCGCCTTCTGCAAACGCAAAAGCAGATGAATTATGAGCTCATTACCATCGATGAACTCCGCGCTATAGACCGTATTTGGGACGAGGAACAGGATCTGAGCTGTCGTGTGCTGGTAGACCTCTACTATGATGAGATGGGAGAACGCTTGCCTTGGGACCAGTTGAAGCGCCCCGTCTTTGATGAGGAAACCTGCAAAAAGCTGGAAATGTATGCCTCTGAATTCTCGGTTCCCATGGACCTGATGAAGAGCATGATTTTCAGAACAAGCAAAACCAAATTTTTCTCGAACACTCGCATTCTTCGTGAGTCTCTCCGGAAAGCCGTTACGCAGCAATGGCTCCAGGAAGCTGAATTGGTGAATGCGCAGGAAGGAACCCGGAATGAAGATCAACAGAGTGACACTCTATAATTTCAGCTCCTATGTGGGGGAAAACACAATTGCGTTGGATACCCATGGTGTGCAAAATATTATTCTGATCGGCGGAAACAACGGTGCCGGTAAGACCTCCTTTTTCACTGCCATCAAATTGGCTTTATATGGTCCCCAATGCTTCCGCTTTCAGGATAAAAACAACCGCTATACCGCACGAATCAAAGAGCTGATCAACCACGATGCGTTCTTGTCCAACAATGTCAAGTCCTATGTCGAAGTAGAAATCGACCTTCCTACAGATCGCGCCCATACACTGTATACCATTCGTCGTGAATGGTCTTTTATCGAAAAGCGCCTTCACGAAACCTATTCCGTGTATAAAGACCAGCAGCTCCTTGCCGACAAGAACTTGGATTTCTTTCAGAACTATTTGTTCTCTGTCATTCCTCCCAACCTGTTTGACTTTTTCTTCTTCGATGGCGAAGAAATCGGGGACTTTTTTGCAACAGGCAATTACAGCAACTATATTAAGAATGCAGTCCTGACATTAAGTGGTTACGATACCTTCAATATAATACAGAAATTCTGTGATTCTTATATCGGAGAAGAAGAAGGAAACGAAGATTACGACCAGGTTGCCAAACTGGTGGAACAAGAAGAAGCCAACCTCTCTGCTTATGCGACCAGAAGCAGCGCCTTGGAGTCTCAAAAGCAGCAGCTGACGGCCCAATTGGTTTCTGCCCAGGAGGAGAAAGAATCTCTTGATCATCAATTTTCTCGTTCTGGTGGTCTGACCGCCAAAGAACAAGAACGGCTGGAAACACAACGTGCAATACAGGAACGCGTGAAAGGCGATAAGGCAAAACGAATTCGGGAATTTGTAGAATCCATGATGCCCCTTTACATCACCAAAGATCTAGCCGCTGTCGCCTATAAGCAACTCAAAGACGAACGGGCCGTTCGTCAGTATCACACCATCTGTGATCTGCTGGATGCACAAACCATTCAGGATGTCTTGGAACAGCAGCCCAATTGCGACACAGCGCAAGTTCCTGCATTAGCGCAGGCGATTTCCAATGGAATTGCAAAGAAAGCTTTGCCCTCTTTTCCGCTAGAAAGCTTCACCTCTATCCACGATCTGTCGCAAGAACAGGAAAGCCAGGTTATCAGCGATATTGTAAGAACACAATATTTTGCTGAAGTAGACGCGCCTCAATTGATTAAAGCCATCGCGGAGAAGAAAAAGGCTTCTCAAAAATATGATGAGATCAGCAAAAAGATCCGCGAGGCTTTGCCCACTGTAGATGCTGCGGCCTACTTTGAAAGAGTTTGCTTTCTCACGGAGCGCATTGCAGCCTACGAGGATAGTCTGGAAAGCGTGGAAAACCAAATTGCGGAACTGGAAGCCACCATCACCGACCAGAAAGCTTTGGTGGAACGCTTGCGCAAAGCGCTGTTTGCCAAGGCGAAGGATCGTACGGCGCATGAATTTACCGCCCGCATCAGCCAAGTCATGCAGTGTATGATTTCCGATGTGACACAGGAGAAATTCCACCAGATTGAGTCTCTTGCACTTGAGATGTTTAACAAGATCATCCGCAAGGAAAACTTTGTGCAGCTTATTGAATTGGATGACAATTTCAATGTCAACCTCTATAAGAAACAGATCTATACAACGCACGAATTGCTGCTGCTCGCCAACAACATTGGGCTGGATGCCTTGGAAAAACGATTGGGAAGTGCAGGACTCAAAGAGGCTGCCCACCTTTTAACAAACGATTCTATCGACGAACTGCGCCGGTATTTTTCCGAGAAAATCGTCACCGATCAAATTTCCTTCCAGGACGATATAGAACTTCCCCTGTACAATCGCGTGGAGCTCAATCAGCTATCCAAAGGCGAAAAACAGGTTTTTATTCTCTCCCTGTATTGGGCAATCATCAAGACCTCCAACCAGGCAGTTCCCTTCATCATCGATACTCCCTTTGCCCGTATCGATACAGAACATCGCGAACAGATTTCTGCCTTGTTCTTCCCCAACATCAGCGGTCAGGTTATCATCCTTTCTACCGACGAAGAAGTGGTAGGCTCGTATCGTGCTATCATTCAACCGCATATTGCGCACGAGTATCTGCTTGAGTACAACGTAGAACAGGGTTGCACCTCTGTACAACCGGGTTATTTCAAGGAGGCAAAGGTATGATTTTCAAGCTAAAGACTTCCAAAAAAACGCAGGAAATTTTTGAAGAGATTGGGAAAAGCACTGCCTTAAAGCCGTATACGCTCGTCAAACACGCGATTGCCTGGTCTTTAAAAGCACAAGGAAAAATCACCTCGTTCGACAGCGATACAGATGGCCTTGAACTCAATCGTCAAACGATTACCGGCGAATATGACGATTACTTCAAAGTCCTGATTGAACAGGCAGAAGGACGTCATTTAAGCAATGAGGAATACTTTCCCAAATATATGAAAGCGCACATAGATCGCGGAGCCATCCTTTTGGAATCCCGCTATAAACACGCCGGAGATCTGGACAAATATGTGCTGGAAACATTTGGAATTGGTGATACTGTATGATTTATTTAGACAACAGTGCCACGTCCCCCATCGCGCAGGAAGTGTTTGAGGCGATGCGCCCCTACTTGCAAGAGGAATACGGGAACCCTTCCAGCAAGTATTATCCTCTTGCCGCCCATGCTGCCGATGCTGTGGAAAATAGCCGGAGCTGGGTTGCCAAGTTAATTCACGCCAAACCGGAAGAAATCATTTTCACCTGCGGTTCCACCGAGAGCACCAATATGATTATAAAAGGTGTGGCGGACTACAAAAAATACTACGAAAAAAAGGGCAACCATATTATCACATCGAAGGTTGAGCATCACGCCACATTAAATACTTGCCGCTTTTTGAACGGCGATATTTACTCCAATCAGGATGCCACCTTTTCGCTGTTTGGCAAAGTTCCCAAAGTGGACCGCGGCTATGCGGTCACCTTCCTGGATGTAAACGAGTATGGCCAGGTGACGCCCGATTCTTTTGAAAAAGCCATACGCCCAACAACCACCCTGGCATCCTTTATCTGGGCGAATAACGAAATTGGCTCTCTCAACGATATGGACGCATTAACGGCTGTTGCACATAAGCATCAGGTGTTACTCCACGCTGATGCTACGCAAATAGCTGGGAAACTGCCCATCAACGTTGAACAAACCAGAGTGGATTTTCTTTCTCTCTCCGCTCACAAGTTCCACGGGCCCAAGGGCGTGGGTGCTGCCTATATTCGGGGAGACGATTATGGCCTTCCTCCGATGAGTGCATTCATGCACGGGGGCGAACAGGAACACGGTCTGCGTGCCGGCACATTGGCTGTTCACAACATTGTTGGCTTCGGGAAAGCCGCCGAGCTGGCCATTGCGAACGAGCAACAGCAGACAGCCTATATTCAGAAACTGGAGCAGGCCGCTAAGAAGATCATTGCATCCAACGAGCACCTGGAACTTTTAGGAGATCCGGAACATCACCTGCCAGGTGTCATCAGTTTGGTAGTTAATCAGGACGACTTTGATAACGAGCGCTTTGTGAAGCGTGTTAGCGCGAAGTTCGCAATCTCTACTGGTTCTGCCTGCACGGCGGGTATGCCTTCCCATGTATTGCAGGATATCGGTAAGGGGGACGCTGTATCCAGAGTTTTGCGCATTTCGCTGTCCGGAGAAAACACCATCGATCAGGTGGAGGCGTTCCTGAAAGAACTTTCCTAATATATTTTTCCGAAAGGGGGATGATGGCATGAGCCTGCGCACAGTGTCATTCCAAGACACTTACTGGAGCGGGGAAAACGATCTGATCAAAGAATTCTATGTTCCCTGCATGGAGGAGAGTATTGAATACTGCCGCGCTGTCGGATATTTCAACTCTTCCATCTTGTGCTACATCACCAACGGTTTGTATCCCTTTATTCAAAACGGCGGACGGATGCGTATTGTCTGCAGTGTGAATCTGAGCCCGGAAGATGAGCGCCAGATCGCCCTCGGCTATGATATCCGCCATCTGTTAGAGGATAAAATCGACCCGGTCACTCAGAGTCTTATCGATCTTAATATTGCCAACATCAAGAATCTCTGTTGGCTCATCAAAAACAACCGCTTGGACATTAAAGTGTGCCTTCGGAAAGACCTCACTGATCCCGGCACGTATCACTTGTTCCACGAAAAATTCGGTATTTTCAAGGACGCAGACGGAAACGCAATCTCTTTCTTAGGGTCTGTTAATGAAACGCTTGGTGGGTGGATCAATAACGAGGAATCCTTTGAGGTTTCGCAAAATTGGATTCCGGTATTGCAGTCCAGGGTAGAGCAGAAAATCCAGCGCTTTGAAAGATTGTGGGACGGGACAGCCGGAAATATTGTAACATTCGATTTCCCCAAGGCCTCCCGCCTGAAGTTAATTCAAAATGCACCGGAGCATCCTGTCGATTACATTTATCGCGTATCCGCCGGGATTCATCCCAACTTTAAGCCGCGTTCCTGCCAAGAGGATGCCAAAAACGCTTTTCTGCAGAAAGACTTTTCCTGCCTTTTCATGATGGCAACCGGTTCTGGCAAAACCAAGGCGGCAATGTACGCAATCAGCCAGATCGACCCCTGGAAACTTCTTCTTATCTGTGTTCCCAGCCTAGAACTCGTAGAACAATGGGAAGCGGATGTCCACCTGTTTTATCCTGATATCACCATTATCAAGTGTGGGTCCCCTTATCGTGGTCACAAAGAGTTGCTGAAATCCCTCACCCAGGCGCGCTTCCCAGAGCAAGTCGTGGTGATTTCCACCTATGATTCTGCCCAAGGCGATTTCTACATGGCAAAGTGGCGACAGGCAAAACCGGAACAATTTGCCATGATCTGCGATGAAGTCCACAATATGGGTGCTCCAAAATCTCAGTGCCTCATGGAACTGAATCCAGCTTACCGCATTGGCCTTAGTGCAACGCCTCGCCGGAACTTTGATGAAATTGGATCTGAAAAGATTCTGAATTTCTATCACCAGAACACCTTCGAATTTTCGATCAAGGATGCCCAGCGTGAACACTACCTGGTGGAATACCAATATAGAGTTCTTCCCTGTGCAATGCCGGAAGAGGATTGGGAGTCGTATAAAGCGTACTCAAAGGAAATCGTACAGCTTCAGCACGCACTGGAACAGGAAGATGGCGAGAAAGATCGCCTGCGGTTACAACAGCGTATAGAAGGCCGCTACCGTGATCGTGCCAAACTGCTTAAGAAGAACGACCAAAAAGTCCAAACACTGCAGACGATTTTTGACGAGATTCCCCCCTCTGCCCGAGTTCTGATTTATGGCGATGATTTGAACCATTTGGACGAACTGGGAAAAGAACTGGACCGGATGGGCAAATACTATTTCAAATACACCGGAGAACTGGACGCGCAAAAAGAACGCCCCACAATCCTGAAGGAATTCCGACAGGGAATCCGTAAAATCCTGTTGGCTGTTGGCTGTCTCGATGAAGGCATCGATATCCCTGCTTGCGATGTTGCAGTTTTTATCAGTTCTTCTACCTCTGAGCGTCAGTTTATTCAACGCAGAGGCCGCGTCCTTCGTATTGCACCGGGTAAAACGACTGCTTGGATTTATGACTATCTGGTCTATCCCATTCTTCCGGCTAGTACCAGCGATGAGGAACGTCGCATGGCTCTGTCTATGATTGATGCGCAATATCGGCGAATCAACTTAATGGTAGACGATGCCATCAATGGCATTCGAGAGCATCAAAAACTCGATCAGTTTTTATCTCAGCGGAAGTTGAATCCGTATGATTTTTAAGGAGGTCGGCAAAACGATGGATCCATTGCTTGTCCAAGTCGCAGAAGAATACCATATTGATGCCTCTATCGTAGAGAATGTTCTCCAGGTGGAGAAGGACCACGTATACCAGAAAAGTCGTCATACTCGCGGCCCCATCAGACAGATTATTGCAAATATGAGCGGAGAGGAGGATTCGGACCAATGATTTTCAATTCCCTCCGCATAAACAACTATCGCGCCTATTATGGGGAATGCAACTTTGATTTTCCCATTGATGGTGAACGGAACATCAGCATCCTTTACGCCGACAATGACGTAGGAAAATCTTGCTTCTTTTCCGCAATTTTGTTCTGTCTGTACGGCCCCAAAGACAGCGACGATCTTAAGGATCTGATCAATGTAAATGCCCAATCGGAGAAGTGCTATCATGCCGCGGTTTCTCTGTTTGTTGAGAACGGCTCTGACAAGATCGAAATCTCTCGCATCATTGACCTGCGCGGGAAACTGGAGGCTACCCCAAGCAGCAAAGACTTCAAATGCACGTTGGAACTGATTAAGAACGATGTTCCGCTGAGCAGTGAAGAGGATGAAAAAGCAGATTTTATCAATTCTCTTGTACATCAAGATGCCTCACAGTACTTCTTCTTTGACGGCGAAAAAATCAACGATTATAGTACGGCCAGCGGAAGCCAGTATAAAGACGCCATTGCCCGTGTCCTTGGTATTAAGGAAGTTGATAACGCAGTAGAAGATCTCGGCCTGCTGAAAAAGGAATTCGAGAAAAACCGAGATGCTTGGATTCAGACCCAAAACAAGTATCAAGATATTCTGCAGCAGAAAATGGAAGCCGACCAGAAAGTCGCTGAGCAGGAAGCCTTGTTGCGCCAATATGAGCAGGAGATCAACGCTGCCAACGAGCAGATACAAAAGGACGAAGATAAGCTGAAGGATTTTAAGGAAATTTCTGAGAAAGTCACCCAAAAGCAGAAATTGTCTGAGGAAATCAAGCAACTCACCAACGACTTGAAACATACTCGGCAGGAACAGTCTGAATGCTTTCAAAAGAATGCCACCCTCATGTTGGCCGCTTCCATTTTTGCTAAAATGCAGCAAGATGCATCTAGCGAACCTACGGAATACCATATCACCGAACCGGTGAAAGAGTATCTCGTTCGCCTTATGGAACAGCCTATCTGTGTGTGTGGCGAGCCAATGACGGATTCCCACAAAGAAAAAATTCAAGCATTCATTCAGGATCACTTGGTAACAGACGATGCCATTCTCGTTGAAAAGGAGCGTCGCGCCCTGTTTAATGCCTGCGCGCAGTACCAACCTCACGGATTCCAAACTCGCGCCGCTTACTTCTCCCTGAGCGAGGAAATTTGGAAGAAAGAAAAGGAGCGTTCCGCCAAAAAGGAAGAATTTGAGCACCTGCGAAAGGATATCGGTTCTTTCAATGAAGAAGCTGGCGAGCGCATCATTCAGGACATTGCCAACATGGAGGTAAAAAAGCAGGAGACCGAAACTCGTCGTACAAAAACGCAAGTTCTATTGGAACAAGACCAAGAAAAGCTTGCCCGGCTGGAAGAAAAACTTGCGGAACTCAGCCAGTTGGACAAAGAGGGCGCTTTGTGCCAGAAAAAATTGGAAAACACCATTGCGTTGGAAAAAATCTTCAGTGTGTATCGGAATCGTCTTCTGGAGGAAAAGCGTGCTTTCGTGGAAAAATATGCCACCGAAGTTTTCTTACAAATCACCAACGCACCCCAAAAGTATAAAGGCATTAAGATTGCAAGCGACTATAGTCTTTTGCTTGAACTTACAAATGGCGAAACCTATCAGATCGAGCCTGGCCGCACGCTGAACCCTTCAACCGGTCAGTCTAAGGTGATCAGCCTTTCTTATATTGCCGGATTGAATCGCTCCTCCGATTTTGCAGCACCGGTTATCATTGATAACCCTCTTGGACTGTTTTCGGATGAACATCGTGCTGCAATTACTCGTTTCTTGCCGCATATGGGCAAGCAGGTGATTTTTATGGTCTCCACCGGTGATCTGACTGAGAAGTATCAAAACGAGCTGAAGCCGTATGTCAAAACCGTCTATAAGTTGGAAAACCACAGTGATCAGACCTGGCCCAAGACGGTGATTGCAAGCAAGGAGGTATATTGAAAATGGCGGAACAAGAGCTTTTTTTCATAAAACCTACTGCCAAAGTTCAGGCATCCTCGGAAAGTCGCGGCTTCTACGATGAAATCGTAAATGGAAAAGGGATTTTTTCCACAAAATATCAGTTATATACGTTTGCTATCATGGTGGCCCTGTTGCGCAATGCAACTCCTGTCTCCATAAGTAAAACTGTAGATATTTGCGCAGTAGATAACGTGGACAAAGATAATTTTGCAGTTGCAAAGGGGTTGGTTGCTCACGTTTGCTCTGAGATCAACAACGGCAGTGACCTTTTGAAACGCATGAATGAATACGCAAATGCCGGTATTGCAATTCTACGCACTGACTACGAAAACAATGACGAGGACTTCGATCCGAGTGAATACCTCGAATAAAAAAACAAGGGCTACGGCAATACATTTGCCGTAGCCCTTGTTTTTTATACACACGGAATCAAATCTATCGAAGCGATTAGGCTTTTGGCGAATTCATAAAAAGCCCCTGTGAAATCCTCTTCAAAATACCTATCAAGACATTCTTTGGCTTCTTCTTCTGAGTTGATTTGATCTAAGTTTGGAAACTTTGTAAATAGCTCAGACCCCTTCAGTATCGATAGATAACGTAGAGAATAGTCACAATGAATTTCATCTTGATGTTCGTCTAGTTTCTTTACTTTTGCCGTAAACGAAAGCTGTCCGATATTCCCGTTGAGATTCTTTGAAATGAAAATATAGTCAAAAAGGAAATCACGATATTTTCCAAATTTTCCCGGGAACGTATACTGGAAGTCAATTTGAGTTGTCTGCATATGTATCGTTTTCCCTTTTGGGATAATGAAATGTTCAAGCGTGTAAGCATCTTTATTGGTAAGATAACTTAAAAGTTCGGCCACGTTATTAATGTCGACATATTTTTTTCTGTCCGCGTTCGTTTTAAAGACAAAATAGTTATGGAGCATGGCCGGTGCTTGTGAACCGACCGTCCGCCGTTCCCGCAGCTGCGCATCTGGGCAGATTGTTGAGAGTGACACCAAAAGCCATCGGGAACGGATTGTAACCATTCCGCTGGGGATATGGGAACTTCTGATAGCGCTGCGACAGCAACAGGTGCTGCATAGCGGTGTTCCGGATAGAGAGCAGCCGATTTTTACTGACCCCGACGGTCATGTGCCGCACCCGGATTCTTTTACACGGCATCTGCGCAAGCTGTATAAAAAGTGCGGGTTGCCAGAGGAATACCATCTGCATACGCTGCGGCATTTCTGCGCAACCTATCTGCTGCAGGAAAGCACCAGCAAACAGGTGGCGGCATCCCTGCTGGGTCATGCGGATACGGCATTTTTGGAGCGCACCTACTGCCATCCGCAGGACGTGGCGAAGCGTCAGGCGGCAAACCTGATGCAAGATCTGCTGAACAACCAAAATCCGTGCTATGTTGCATTTATGAAAAATAAGAATAGAAAAGTCAAGAAAGTAGGTTGAATAAGCAGCGGCACCGTCAGAGATGGCGGTGCCGTTTTGTCAGTAATAGGTAGATTTTAGGGCAAAAGATTGTTGGGTGTGGTGATAGCTTTCTGTCGCAGTTGTCGGTATGCTTTGTAGTACCGCAGGTCAATAAAACATATAAAGGAGCGTTGAAAGCAATGGCATCTATCAGAAAGCACGGCAGCAACAGTTACTTGATTGTAGTATCTCGTGGGTATGACTACGAGGGGAAACGGCTGAAATCGGTGCAGAAAACCGTCAAGCCACCCAAGGAATATACACCGAAGCAAGCCGAGAAATGGGTAAAGGAACAGGCAATTCTATTTGAACGCGAGGTACAGCATACGCCGGAACCCATCAACCGCAGTATTACACTTGCAAAGTACATTGAGCATTGGGTGAGCGATGTTGGACCGAAGAAGCTGGTTGACTCCACATTTCGACGCGACGAACAGGATATTCGCAGAATCTTGCCAGCACTGGGCAACTACAAATTGACCGATTTGCGTAAAGAGGTTATCCGTGATTTTTATGAAGAAATGCGGCACAGCCCGCGTTTGGACGGCAGAGGAAATCTATCCGAGAAGTCAGTCGAAGGCTTACACAACACGCTGTGCGGCATCCTGTCAGCCGCTGTGGACGAGGGATACCTTACTCACAATCCCGCATGGAGATGTTACAAACCGAAAGGACAAAAGAAAGAGCGCCCGGTAGCTGACGAGGAAACCGTCAAAAAGCTGATTACAGCGTTTGAAGGGCAGAGCATGAAATACGAAACCTATTTCAAACTGATCCTTGCCGCCGGGCTGCGGCGTGGGGAAGCCTGTGGGCTGAAATGGAGTGACATTAACTGGCGTAAACGGACGATTCATGTACAGCGCGGGGTGGTCAAACTTAGCCACAAAGAATCAATTACAAAGGACCCCAAGACTAGTAGCGGGGATAGAATGGTATATTTGAGCAAGGAAATGTGTCGGCTATTGAAAGCGTGGCGGAAAGAATGCGAGTGGGATAGGCAGCAAACCGCGAACGAAACCGTATCTGAAGACGACTACCTGTTCCGTCAGCCTAATGGAAAGCCGATGAATCCCTGCACATTTACCTATCGCTTTAGTCGCCGGTGGCAACAAAGGCGGGCATCGTCTCGGGGTCGATCTGGACGATGTCGGCAGCGGTGCCGGAGGCCAGCTGGGTGGCCAGCTTGTCGTGGTAGCCGTCAGAGGAGCCGTACTCGGCCTCAATGTGGATGTTCGGGTTGGCAGCCTCAAACTGCTTGATGACCTCGAGGGTGGCGTTGGCGCGCTCATCGCCGCCCCACCATGCAAAGCGCAGGGTGATGTCACCCTCGGCAGCGGAAGCAGCGCTGGTAGAGGCAGCGGTGCTTTCCGTTGCGGAAGCAGCGGTGCTGGTGGAGCCGCCGCAGGCGGCGAGAGACATGGCCATGCCTGCAGCCATGACGCCGGCCATCAGTTGCTTTTTCTTCATAGTGTTTTCCTCCTTGATTTTGACCCTTGTGTTGGGGTCTTGCGTTGATTCTATTATACTTCCCCGCCCCAAAATACAAAAGGATGGGCAGATGCGAAAATTCTTCATTTTTTGTGCAGTAAAAGCAAACAGGTATCACCTCTTGCTGCCATGTGCAAAAAATGATACCTGTTTTACAAAAGTATATCAAAATCAACCGGTTTCTGTGCTGTCCTGTGTACATTTTTTGTAGGGAATCTGAAACGACACGCTGGTGCCGAAGTTCTTGATCGAGCAGATGCGCAGCCCGTTCATGCCGGGGTAGCGTAGCCGCAGGCGGCGGTCCAGATTCGTCAGGCCGATGCTGCGGCTGTTGCGGTCGGTGATCCGTCTGCGCAGCGCCAGCAACTCCTCGCGGGTCATGCCGTCGCCGTTGTCGATGATGCGGATATCCACGCAGTCACCGATGCGGCGGGCGCGAACCTTCATATAGCCGCGCGTATTGCCGCGCAGGGCGTGCAGCAGGCTGTTTTCAACCACCGGCTGCAGCATCATGCGGAACACCTCGCTGTCCAGCACCTCGTCCTCGACCTCATAGTAGATGATGAACCGGTCCCCGAAGCGGTAATGCTGGACCTCGACATATTTTTTGAGGTAGTCCAGCTCCTCCCGCAGGGTCACGCTCTTCTGGGGGTTGGTCAGGCAGTATTTCAAAATGTCCGACACATACCCCACCACAGCGCTGATGCGCCCGTCATCGTTGAGCTTACGGGCCTCCATATCCAGCGTCTGCAGCGTGTTGTACAAAAAGTGCGGGTTGATCTGCAGCTGCAGCGCCGTCAGCTCGGCATTCTGCTGGCGGTACTGCTTTTCCTTGAGTTGGATATTCAGGTAGGTATTGTTCAAAAACATCATCAGGATGTTGTTCATGATGACATCATATTCATCGTTCACCTTGCGGCGCGGCCGCTCGATGGTTTTGCCGGCCTCGGCATCCTCAAACATCTTGAGCATGAGGTCGATCTCATCAAAGCTGCGCCGGGTGTTTGTATAAGCAAGGAAAATGATGGCCGCCAGCACAACGACCGTCATCATCAGCAGCGGGGTCAGCCGCTCACCCAGACCCTCCAGGATCATGCTGCGGTCAACCGTTGCCACGATGTAAAAGTCCGGCGCGCTGTAGGGCTGCCAGCTCAGCAGGCAGTCCCGCCCGCCCAGCTTAGCCCATGTCTCGCGCTCGCCGCCCTGCGCAATACTGCGCGCCACGACCGCCTGCACATCGTCTGCGGCATCGGTGCGGCCTGCGGCAGCCAGCAGGCTGCCCTCGCTGTCCACCAGATACATCGACTGGTCCTCGTTCTGCTGCAGGGCCGCGAACATCCGCTGCAGATGCTCCACATTCAGCCGGACTGCCACACAGCCCTGCATCGTCACCATCCGGCTGCATACCACCAGCTGGCGGCGCTCACTGGCCATGCCCTCGTTCACAACGAGCGGCGCGATGCAGATGCGCTCCTTCTCGGGCATCTGGCGGTAGATGCTGTACCAGCCGTCATAGTCATCATCCGTCAGGTTGGTCAGCCCGGCGGAGGTCAGCGCCCGGTCAAAGCCGTCCATATAGATCAGCACCGAGTCCACATAGTCGTAGGCGCTCGTCATGCTGTTGAGCGAGGCCACAACATTGCGCAGATAGATTGCATCCGTGTAGGACAGCGCCTCCCGCCGCAGCGCCTTCTGCATAACCATGTTCGTGCGGGTCATGCCGGTCAGGTAGGTGTTCTGGGTCACAACGCTGTTCAGCACCAGCGAGATATTGGTCTGCACGGCGTCAATGTCGCGGGCGTTGCTCTCGCTCATGCGGCGCATCTGGGTCGTAAGTGTCATGTAGGTCGTCACTGCCACAAGCAGCAGCGCCGGGATCAGCATGACCATGACAAAGCTCCACATTCTTTTTAAAAAGAATTTCCGTTTCATGCCCCTCATTGCGCTGCACCGCCCATGCTGGATTTGCGGTACTCCGATGGGCTGACGCCGTAGTAGCTTTTGAACGCGCGGGAAAAGTTTTTCGGGTTATCGTAGCCCACATAGTAGGCGATGTCGTAGCTTTTGTACTGGATGTCAGCCAGCAGCTCGCAGGCCTTTTCCATCCGGGTGCGCAGCAGCAATTCGGAGAAGCCCTCGCCGCTCTTGTCCTTGAACACGCGGGAGAGATACGCCGGACTCAGGCTGACCTTGGCGGCAGCCTCCTCCAGCGTGGCAGTGCGGTAGTTCTCTTTGAGATACTGCTGCACATCGTAGACGATCTGGTCATAATAAGCCTTGGGCTTTTCCTCGCTGTGATGGCTGCGGGCGTCCAGCCGGGCACGCACCTTTTCAAAGCATTCCAGCAGTGCGCTGTAGGCCACCGGCTTCATCAGGTAGTCGGCCACGCCGTTCTGCAGCGCCGTGCGGAAATACTCATAATTGCTGTAGCTGCTGAAAAAGACCTTCTCGATCTGCGGGCAATCCATCAGGCGGCGGCTCAGCTCCAGTCCGTTCATGTCGGGCATCTCAATATCGGTCAGCACAACATCGACCGGGTCATGCGCGATGTATTCCAGCGCCTCGCGCGCGCTGGTAAAGACTGCCGCCACCTCAAAGCCGATGTTCTGCCACGGGAACAGCTGCGCCATGCCCCCCGCGATCTTCTCCTCATCATCCACGATGATCAGTTTGTACATGCCTTTGACCCCCATTGTACTGTGTGCTGTGCTGCTTTGCCATATATTCCAGTATACCGTCTTCTCGCCCACTCGGCAAGACACAACCTGCCCTAAATTAGTCAATTTTTGGTTGTTTTTCCCATGGAGTATAGAAAAAGCTCTCGCGGAAAGCTGATAGGCAGAGCAAACCGAGGACAACATATCCTTCATTGTCTGTGTAGCCAGTTCACTCTGTGGAGAAGGTAACCGTTGCTTAAAATTGGAAACCTTACTGTTTAAAACCTGTCTCTCGTATAATCCGCTTTCTATTTGATGAATAAGAACATTCCGGGACCAGCCGTTTTTTTGGCAAGTCTCCGCATACCAACGGCGTTGCTCACTATCAGTGATTTTATCAAGCAGTACAATATTATGACCCCAAGGAATTTGTGCAACAGCCTGTTGCACAAATTCTTGTTCAGAATAAGTGGCCGCAAATTTCGCCATATACTTCAAATTTCGGACAGAAAATCCCTTGTTCGCAGGATAATCAGCACGAATATCCATTGACAAGTTTTCGATAAAATTATTACCCCAAACTTTGTGGACGTTTATTTCCTTGCCTATCCACTATGAAACGCATCGGACATCGCAGACGCGCTTGCTGAAGTTTTCGCATTCTGAAAATGACGCTGATGACGCTAATGACGCTGATATTGACATAACTCAATTATCCGGCTGGGATATCTCAAAAATAGC
>OKRV01000764.1_pt1 | contig 21416 bp, 17 predicted proteins | sample 1601201 | NCBI WGS metagenome assembly OKRV01 (sample SAMEA3541540, study PRJEB24748) | human gut metagenome | biome: human gut; feature: human-associated habitat; material: faeces | place: China | collected 2012 | reverse complement strand
AGTTTCGAACATCACAATCTAATAATGATAGAGTTTCAATTGGAATGTTTGAATGATAAGTGGTGTCCATAATTGAAGTATAGAATTAAATAGAGATGTAAACAAGACTTAGCAAATGAAAAGCGCCCATACAAATCATTTTATATGATTTGATGGGCTTTTTTTACATGGAAATTGTTCTTACGATTCTTTTGAAGTTCTTCCATTGTTTGTTTTGAATTCAAGATAACTGGAATTACAATTGGGTTTCGATGCGTCTTCTTGTATAAGAATGGTTCTAATGTAGAGCGTACACAGTTTTTGATTTCAGAGAAAGTGGTTTTTTCTTTCATCTTTTCCTGAAGAGAATTATTCACAATATATTCAGCTTCTTTGATCAATCCCTGTGAATCTTTAATGAAGACAAATCCACGTGATACGATGACGGGTCGCATTAAGATTTTGTTTTCTTTTGAATCGATAGCTAAGATAACGGCAACTAATCCATTATCAGCTAAGATTCGACGATCTTTTAAAACAGCAGTGGATAATCCGGAAATATCATTTCCATCGACATAAATATCGTCACCTTGGTATCGCCAGTCACTTTGTAGTACTTTGTGATCTCTTAAAATTAAAATATCTCCATTTGCGCATACAAAGATATTCTCTTTAGGAATACCTGTTTCCATTGCGGTTTGACGGTGTTGCATCAACATCTTATATTCACCATGAATTGGCATAAAATAGGTTGGACGAACTAACTGTAACATTAGTTTTTGTTCTTCTTTAGAAGCATGTCCTGTTGTATGCAAGTTATTTAAGATGGATTTCGTCAATACTGTAGCACCCGATCTAAATAAGTTATCAATAACACGATTGACACTGGATTGGTTTCCTGGAATTGGATTACTTGAGAATACGATTGTATCTCCAGGTTTTAAGTGAATAAAGCGGTGAGTACCATTCGCAATCCTTGATAGGGCAGCCAAAGGTTCACCCTGACTTCCTGTACAAATAATACAAACTTTATCATCTGGTGTATAAGCTAATTCTTCAGGACTTAAGAAGTCTGAATTTTTAACTTTGATTGTTCCCATCTTTCGTCCGATATCGACAACATTTTCCATGCTTCGACCAAATACAATGACTTTTCTACCGAATTTAGTAGCAGCCTCAATGATTTGGGCAACACGATGTACGTTGGATGCGAATGTCGCAACAATTAAACGCTGTTTTGTCTTACGCATAATGTCCTGGATTTCATTGGCAACTTTTCTTTCTGAAATAGAAAAGTCTTCAACTCCAGAGTTTGTAGAATCTGACATTAATAAGTCTGGTTTTGTGACACCAATAAATGCCATTTTCTGGTAGTCTGCATTTGTTCCAACAGGAGTTAAGTCAAATTTGAAGTCACCTGTGTGGACAATAGATCCATTAGGACATGTGATATGTACACCTAAAGAATCGGGGATAGAGTGGATGGTATTGAAGAAACCAACTTTAAAGTATTTTGTTGAGATACTTGAGTTTTCATCAATTTCTATAATTTTTGTTTTTTCTAGTCCTTTATGTTCGCTTAACTTTTTAAGAATCAAAGCCTTCGCAAAACGAGGTGCATAGATAGCATCAATTTGGACTTGTTTTAGTAAGAATGGAATTCCTCCAATATGATCTTCGTGACCATGGGTAATTACTAAAAACTTTCTTTTTTTGTTCATGCGAATCAAATGATGATAATCAGGAATTACATAGTCTACTCCTAATAGTTCATCACCTGGAAACAAAACGCCACAATCTACGATACAGATTTCATTTTCGTGTTCGTAGCAATACATATTTTTACCGACTTCGCCTAATCCCCCTAGGGCGTAAATCAAAGTATCACCTTTTTCAACGTGATTTTTTGCATGATATGGTTTTTTGTTCGATGCATGCCCAAACGCTTGTTCTTGTGTTTTTGGCATATTCGACCTCTTTCTATAATTTAATGACTCTATTGTTATTATAGCAAAGCTACGCGATTTAAAAAAGCAGAAGCTTAAATGACTTCTGCCTCATCATCACTTTTCCATGGATTATTGGCATCAATATGATCGTAGAAAAGAGTACCTGATAAGTGATCAATTTCGTGTTGAAGGCAAATTGCGAAATATCCTTCCGCTGAAATTGTTACATTTTTATCTTGAATCAAATCATAACCACGAACTTTAATTCTTGCATGACGGAAAACATGTCCTGGATGTTCGCCTTTTACGGATAAACAACCTTCTCCATTATCTAAATATGCGTTTTGTACGGATTCGGAAATGATTTTAGGATTGACTAGTGCAACTTCATCTACACCATCTTCATAAGGAATCACAACCGCAATCATTTGTTTTAAAACACCAACTTGTACAGCTGCAATACCAACGGCCGGCTGTAAATCTTCGGCTTTGGCAATTTCATCATTTTGTGAATTACGCACATAATCTAACATGGCCTGTAAAAGTTCTCTATCCTCATTTGATAAAGGCAATTGAACAGGTTCACTTTGCATACGAATTCTTTCGTCTGTATCCAATATAATATCTTTGCTTGTTATTTTCATAGTAATCATCCTCGCAAACATTCTATAGCATTTTCGAATTATTGACAAATGATTTTTGAAAATATGCTAAAATAGAATTTATGATGGGGGGATTTACATGTCCGAACAAAAAAAGAAGGGAAAATTATCATTTTTCGCATTGGATCCAAAGTGTGATAAGTATATCAATTGGGCGGTGGCGCTTCTTTTGTTGATTGGAACATTTACGATTGTTTCAACCAATGTAGGAAAAACGACATATGCCCCTAACATTGTCCCAAAAGTAATTGTCAAACAAAGTATATTTTGCGTATGTGGATATATTGCCATGTGGTTTATGAATCGTTTTTTTCGCTTTCGATGGTATTCAAAAATAGAATGGTTTATTGTTCCACTTTGTTTGTTCATAATGGTACTTCCATTTGCGTTTCCAGAAATTGGAGGAAGCCATGCCTGGATTCAGGTTGCCGGTATATCTTTGCAGCCAAGTGAATTCGCAAAACCATTATTGCTGATTATTTGTGCGACATGCTTGTATCGTGCAAAAAAGAAATCAATTATGTTAAAGGAAAAGGGTAGACTCTTTAAAAGGGCGTGGGCCGCATTTATTTGTATATGTATCATTGTGCTTTTGCAAAAAGATACAGGAACCGCTGTTATCATTGGATTTATCTTTATATCTTGTATCATGATTCCAAAATATCCTGTTTTACAACATACACAACGCGTATTAAAAGTACTTATTTATGGAGGAATTGTTTTTGGCGTTGTTTTATTTGGATTTACAAATATAGGAAATGAAATCTTAAAACATACGTCATTTGCACATATTGCGGTGCGTGTTGAAAACTTCAAAGATCCATATAACGATGTTTATGGGGATGGATATCAACCAGCCAATTCTTTGTATGGAATCGCAAGCTCGAATATTGTTGGAAAAGGCATTGGAAACTCGGCACGTAAATATGGTTATTTAACACAGGCTGATAATGACTATATTTTGGCTGTATTGATTGAAGAAACAGGTATCTTTGGCTTGTTTGGATTGGTTATTCTGTATGGAATTATTGAATTTCGCTTATTTTATTATGCCTTTAAAACAAGTGAGAATATGTACAAAATTATATTGGGCGGCGCGGGCGTTTATCTATTTATGCACTTCTTTTTGAATGCTGGTGGTGTGGCCAGCCTGATTCCTTTTACAGGAGTACCCCTACTATTTATAAGTAGTGGAGGTACAAGCTTGATTTCAGTTATGTTGACAATGGGATTGGCACAAAACTGCATTTGTGCAATTCGAAGAAGGGAGATGGATCGATTATCATGAGAATTGTAGCGGGAAAATATGGGTCTAGATCATTAAAAAGTCCTAAAAATGATGCGACTAGACCAACACAAGATAAAATTAAAGGAGCCATCTTCTCAAGTTTGGGAAACATGTTTGATGGTGGCAACTTTTTAGATTGTTACAGTGGAACTGGAAATATGGGCTTAGAAGCTGTGAGTCGCGGAATGGAACATGCGACTTTGGTGGACAATAATAAAGGGGCCATTTCTGTCATTAAAGAGAATGTAAAGAGTTTAAAGGCAGAAAAAGAGACCAAAATCATTTGTGGAAATATTTTTAGTGTATTGGAGCGTTTGACTTTAAAGTATGATGTAGTTTATATTGATCCTCCTTATGCGAAACAAGAAAATGAAAAGTTGATTCAAAAATTAGAGGATTTAGATATTGTAAAATCAGATGGAGTTATTGTGGTGGAAAGCCTGCAAGAAGAGGTGTGGCCAGAAAAAATAGCTTCATTCATAAAATATAAAGAGAAGACATATGGCATTACGCGTATTTCTTATTATCAAAAAGAGGAGAATGAAGAATGAAAATAGCAGCATTTTGCGGAACATTTGACCCAGTTACTTATGGTCATTTAGATATTATTGAAAGAGCAAGTAAGTTGTTTGATCAATTAGTGGTCTTTATTTCGCCAAACTCAGATAAAAATAATGAGTTTACAGAGGAAAAAAGATTAAAATGGTTGAATGAATCAACGAAGCACTTGTCAAACGTAACATGCAAGATTCAGTCGGGATTAGTTGTCGAGGCATGCAAAAGTGTGAATGCGACTGTGCTGGTACGTGGAATTCGTAATGGTGTGGATTGTACATACGAGCAAAACATGGCGTTTATGAACGCAAGATTGAATGAGGACATTGAGACAGTATGTTTATTTACTCGTCCTGAATATAGTTTGTATTCAAGTTCAAACGTAAGAGAACTATTTAAATATGGTCAGGACATTTCGGGATTTGTTCCTGCTTGTGTATTAGAAGATCTTAAAAAAGGAGAAGAATAAAATGGAAAAGTTTATTGATTGGTTAAAGGCAAATGGATATCAATATAAAGATGAAGATATTTATCTAGAAGCTTGTACACACTCTTCGTATGCCAATGAACATCATCGTGAAATGGGAGACAATGAGCGCTTAGAATTTATGGGAGATTCTGTTTTACAGATTTGGAGTGCCACACAATTATTTTTGATGGAACCCAAAATGCGTGAAGGACAAATGACAACACTTCGTGCACAGACAGTGTGTGAATCTACATTAGCCGTATTGAATAGACAATTAGGATGGTATGAATTCTTGCGTCTAGGTGTTGGTGAAGAAAAAACGGGTGGACGCCATAGAGAAAGTATTTTGGCCGATCAATTTGAAGCTTGTATCGGAGCTATCTATATTGATCAGGGATATGCCGTTTGTGACGAGATTTTGACAAAATATATGAAGCCAGTATTTAAACAAGAAAAGAGTGAGGCTGTTACAGACTATAAAACACATTTACAAGAGGTGATTCAGGCAGATTCTAGAAAGACAATTCAATATAAATTGTTAGAAGAAAAAGGTCCAAGCAATGCACCTACCTTCACAATGGGTGTGTATTTAGATGATATTTTATTAGGTCAGGGAACGAGCAGCACAAAGAAAAAGGCGGAACAAAAAGCAGCTAAAGATGCTTTTGAAAAGATGGCAAAATAAAATGGAAGTATTTGAGAAATTACTAGATCCGGAATTATATGCGTATTTTAAAAATGCGACTTTTTATGAGAATCCTGTATTTCATACAGCGCATAAAATGGTTGATTTTTACATTGAATTTGAGAATGTAATTCCTTTGGAAATTTATGAACAGATCATTACTAAGCTTCAGCTTTCTTTGCATGCTCATGTAAAGTTGCATATGCACACAAAGAATTGCGTTATTGAAATGGATGAACTGGATCGTTATGTAAATTATTTTGTGGAAAAATATAATGATGTGAAGGATTTTCGCTTTCTACATCCTTATTTAGAAAATGATACAATCTGTTTTTCTACGCGCGATGAGTCTCGTCTTGCGGCTTTAAATTTGGCTTTACCTTCATTAATGGAAAAGTTAGAGGATGTAGGGATTACGCAGGAAATTGTGTGTAAAAAAGTTGAGGATGATATTGAAATTGAAACGGCAAAGGTTCAAGTGAGTGCACCAGTTGTGAAACAAGAGCCAGTAAAGAAGCAGTATCCTTCTTCAAACAGCTATAAGAAGGAATCAGCTACAACATATAAGATTGCAGATTTACGAGTGGGCTATTCAAATGTTCAAATTGAAGGACATATTTTCGATATTGATAATCGTGTTATGAAGAGTGGTAAAACTTTGCAGATGTTGTATATCAGTGATTATGATGATGCGATCGTTGCAAAACGTTTTGAAGGGGCAAGATGTCCTATTGAAGAGATTCAATCGGTAAAAAAAGGCATGCACGTTGTATTAACGGGTGAAGTTGTTTATGATTCATTCTCAAAGTGTGACTCTTTTATGGTTCGTAAATTAGAAATCACAAAGGAAAAGAAAAGAGAAGATCATGCGAAAGTAAAAAGAACAGAATGGCATGTTCACTCTAATTTTTCAGAAATGGATGGTGTTTGTGCAATCGAAGAATTTATTCAGACTGCCTATGACTGGGGTATGGATTCTATCGGTGTGTGTGATCACCAGGTTGTACAGGCTTTTCCAATGGCACAACATAAGATTGAGGCTTTGGTCAAACAAGATCCGAATCGTGAATTTAAAATGTTGTATGGTTGTGAAATGCTTGTGGCAGATTCTAAATATCATATTGTATATAATAATGATCATCGCAAACTTGAAGATGCAACATTTGTCGTGTTTGACTTGGAAACAACGGGTCTTTCAAATACGCGTGATGAAATTATTGAATTTGGTGGGGTTAAGATCAAAAATCGTGAAGAGGTTGGACGTTTACAGATGTTCATTAATCCAAAGCGTACAATTCCTGCCCACATTTCAAATTTAACGCATATTACACAAAATGATGTAGATCGTGCAAAACCTATTGAAGATGCTTTAGATGAGTTGTTAGAATTTATTGGAGATTCTATTTTAGTAGCGCATAACGCAACGTTTGATGTTGGCTTTATGAATGCAGCCTGCAGAAAAACAGGTCGTGATGAACTGACAAATCCTGTGATTGATACATTGCCACTATCGTATGCGATGCTTCCGGATGATCAAAAGCGATTTAATCTAGGAAGTGTATGTCGTCATTATCGTGTGAGTTATGATGGTGAAGGTGCGCACCGTGCCGACTATGATGCGGATGTACTTTCACAAGTCATGTATAATATGATGAATCAATTAGGACATGAAGCTACTTTAGATACATTAGTTGATATGGAAAGTGGGTGTGAGAAATACGCTTCGAAAAAACCATATGAGAGAAATCGTCCATATCATATGACGGTATTCGCAAAGAATAAGGATGGCTTAAAAGAATTGTTTGAATTGATTACTTTATCACATACACAATATTTGGTGAGTATGGGTAAAGAAAATGGTCAGCCTCGTATTATTAAGGAGGAAATCTCAAAGAAGTGGGATAATGGCAACTTATTAATTGGTTCTTCTTGTCAGAATGGTGAAATTTTTGAATTGGCGCATACGCGAAGTAAAAAAGAATTATTGGAAGCTATGGGCTATTATGACTACATTGAGTTACAGCCATTAGATTGTTATAAAAATTTATTGGATCGTGGAAGCATTACAGATGTGGATGATTTGAAGTGGTATTTGCAGTTTATCTATGATACCGCAAAAGAAGCGGGTAAGATGGTGATTGCTTCAAGTGATGCACACTATGTGAATCCTAATGAGAAACGTCTTCGTGATGTATATATTAATGCCAAGGCAATTGGTAATGCTAGACATCCTCTATATATTTATAATAAACAAGCGCGTAAAGCTACGAGCAATCCAAATCAGCATTTGTTGACGACGGATGAGATGTTGAAGGCATTTGAATGGATGGGTGAAGATGTAGCATATGAGGTTGTTGTGGAAAACACAAATAAATTGAAGTTATTAACAGAGCCTATCTTTCCAATCAAAGATAAGTTGTATCCACCTGACATTGAGGGGTCTGACCAAAAGCTGCGTGATATTTGTTTTGAAACAGCGCACCAATGGTATGGAAATGATTTGCCAGACATTGTAGAGAAACGTTTAACTCGTGAGTTAGATAGTATTATTGGTCATGGTTACTATGTAGTATATTATATTTCACACTTACTTGTTAAGAAGAGTAATGATGATGGATATCTTGTAGGTTCGCGTGGATCTGTAGGATCTAGTTTTGTTGCGACAATGTCCAATATTACGGAGGTAAACCCATTAACACCTCACTATGTATGTAAAAATTGTCAGCACTATGAGTTTTTAGAGGGGGATGAAGCTAAGTCTGGTTTTGATTTGCCGGATAAGGTGTGTCCGGTTTGTGGTGAAATCATGCGTGGAGATGGTCAGGATATTCCGTTTGAAACATTCTTAGGTTTTGAGGGGGATAAAGTTCCCGATATCGATTTGAACTTTTCAGGTGAATATCAACCGAATGCCCATGCCTATACAAAAGAAGTATTTGGAGATGATCACGTCTTTAGAGCAGGTACTGTAGGTACGGTTCAGGAGAAGACGGCGTATGGTTATGTCAAAGGATATGAAGAAGAGATGGAGTGTGAGCCTTTTAATGAGGCAAAGCGTGTAGATTTGGCTAAGGGTTGTGAAGGTGTAAAAAGAACAACGGGTCAGCATCCGGGTGGTATTGTCGTTGTGCCATTGGATATGGATGTGCATGATTTTACGCCTGTACAATATCCTGCAAACAATCCAAATGCGACTTGGAAAACAACACACTTCGATTTCCATCAGATTCATGATAATATCTTAAAATTTGATATTTTAGGTCATGTCGATCCTACGGCTATGAAAATGTTGGAGAGAATAACGGGGGTAAATGTTCGTCAGATTCCTATGAATGATCAGGCGACCATGGCTATATTCTCGACAACCGAATCACTAAAAATCGATACGACAAAATATAATGAAGTTACAGGAGCAGCGGGTATTCCTGAGTTTGGTACACCATTTGTTCGTGGTATTCTTGAACTTACAAAGCCGACAACGTTTGCGGAATTAGTCACAATTTCTGGTTTGTCTCATGGTACCGATGTTTGGTTGGGAAATGCCAAAGATCTAATTGATAATGGTACTTGTAAGTTGAATGAAGTTATTGGTTGTCGTGACGATATCATGGTTGATTTGATGGGGTATGGTGTTAAACCAAAATTATCATTTACGATCATGGAAAGTGTTCGTAAGGGTAAAGGTTTAAAAGATGAGTGGGTTACCGAAATGAAGGCGAACAATGTACCAGAATGGTTTATTGATTCTTGTACAAAAATTAAGTACATGTTCCCTAAAGCCCATGCGGTTGCCTATGTTATGATGGCTGTGCGTATTGCGTGGTTTAAAGTGCATATGCCAGTACATTATTATTGTATGTATTTTAGTATTCGTTGTGATGCTTATGATGTGCAGACCATGATTCAGGGTGAGGCTGCCATTCGCCAAAGAATGGCGGATATCAAACATATGAAAGAGGATAAAACACAAAAACCAAGTGATAAAGAGTTAGCTATTTATGATACGTTAGAACTTGCTTTAGAGATGGTTTTGCGTGGTTTTAGATTCTCGAATATTAGTATTAATCGTAGTGCAGCCACCGAATTTATTGTAGATCCAGATGATCCAAAAGCAATTATTCCGCCTTTCACAAGTATTGATGGCTTGGGTTCAAACGTAGGTTTGTCTGTCGTTAAGGCTAGAGAAGAAAAACCATTTCTATCTAAGGAAGATGTATTGAAGCGTACACAACTTTCAAAGACTTTAGTTGAAAAGTTAGCGGATATGAATGCTTTAGAGGGATTGGATGAAGAAAATCAAATGACACTGTTTTAGGCAGTGTCTTTTTTAGAGCGTATGTAAATTTTTATAATTATGTAATGATATGGTAAAATATTTACATTATTGTAGAATGAGTATAAAAAAGAAAGGATATAATATAACGCTTGGTATTTTTATTGGGTTGATTGCCGGTGTTATTATTGGAATTATTATGCCGGAATGGGCAAATATGGGCATTGAGTGTGGTTTCCACTATTTATATGTCGGCATTAAAAATGATGATTTCTCCACTTGTATTCACAAGTTTAGTTATGGGGATCATTGGAATTGGGGATATTGCCAAAACAGGTAAAGTAGGTTTATATACCTTATTATGGTATACGGGTACAACGGCTTTAGTTTCAGGTTTAGGTTTGGTTTTGCCTCGTATGTTGCATTTGGGTAAGAATGTGCATATTGTTACGACAAAAACACAAGTGGAGGCTGCGACATTTAATGGGTTGTTGGATACTTTACAGAATATTATTCCGCCAAATCCAGTGGAAGCTTTCGAATCAGGAAATATACATTAAGTATTAGCTTTTGCGGTAATTATTGGACTTGCATGTTTGGCTGTTCAGGAAAAGGCGGATCCATTTATCAAATTTCTACTTTTATTATTAGTAAGATCATGTATGTGACTCCATTTGGAGTATTCTCATGTATCGCTACAGTTATGTATTCAAATGGTGTGGATACAATACTTCAATTAGGACAAGTATTATTGGCATTGTATATTACGTTCTATTTATATGCGTTTATTATTTATGGTGGTATGGTCAAATTTTTAAGGATATCGCACCTGCAGGATTGAATGCGTTTGGTACTTGTTCAAGTAGTGCTACGATTCCCATTTCATTAAAGTGTGCAACTGAAAAAATTGGCATTCCAGAAGAAATTACTTCGTTGACTCTTCCTTTAGGGACAACTATCGATATGGATGCAGTTTCGATTTTGATGTCATTGATGATCACATTCTTTGCGACTGCACTTGGTATTGATTTAAGCATTGGTACAATGGTTACAGTACTTGCTTGTAACGTATTGTTAAGTATTGGAATTAAGTGGATCTGAGAAACGTTTTTATATTCTGCTTTTCTAATTTGTCATACTGACTATACATTGACTGCACCTGATTTTAAAGCCTGTCATCTTGACTTTTCACACTTTGTCGAAATGCAGGACACATTGATTCTAGATATGAAAAAATGTGGACACACAATGAAATCATGCTTTGGATTCTAGTATAAAGAATCTCTCATCCAGTTAGGTCTAAGGCGTAAGCCCTGCTGGATGCAGTATGAGTTTACAGAGTACGGTCCACATGGATTGGAAATGCTCAAAAAACAAGAGCTATGCAAAGACTATATGCAACCTAGAACCATGCTGAAAGCTTTGCGATGCTCCATTTCTCGCAATGAGAGAAAGAGAATCTCGTCATTTTAATGATGAGAGTACGTCAAAATGTTGAAGTTTTTGGCTCATTTAAAAAAGACAACAAATGATCAACTTGATCATGAAGAACCTAAAAAAGAAGATACTGTTGTCTTATTAGAAGAGATTCGTGATTTGTTGAAGACTAGTAAAGAAGATAAATAAAGTAAATCAAATATGTAACTAACAAGAGTATGCCGGCTTTTTTGTCGAGTACTCTTGTTTTTTTAGTGCAAATATAAAGGACAAGACCAATCAATATTGCGACAAAGGAATCGATGATAAAGTTAGGTTCAAAAGGTACGGGAGTAATAAGTGCACTAGCCCCTACGACAAATAGGATATTAAAGATATTAGATCCGATGATGTTTCCAATCGCGATGTCGGCATTGCCTTTTTTTGCAGCAGTTACAGAAGTGACAAGTTCTGGTAAGGATGTTCCTAAGGCAACAATAGTTAGTCCGATAAATCTTTGGCTGACACCTAATGAGATGGCAATGTTTGTGGCTGCATCTACCGCAAAGTTACTTCCAATCATTAAACATACAAGTCCGAGTGGAATAAATAATGGGTTTGTTTTTTTGATTTCAGTTTCTTCCATTTGATTCTTAGACATTCTAAAGATGTAGTATAAGTAACCAAGAAAGAATACCCACATAATAATTCCATCTAAACGAGAAATTGTTGTGTTGATGCCTAATAATATCAATACAAGTGTTACAAGCATCATAAATGGCATTTCATATTTGATTGTACTATTTTGAATATGTAATGGACGAATGAGTGCTGTAATGCCAAGAATGATTCCTACATTTAAAATATTACTTCCAACAACATTTCCAATTGTGATGGCTGCATTGGATTTTAATGCAGCTGTAATGGAAACAAAGGCTTCTGGAAGACTGGTTCCCATCGCAACGATAGTAAGTCCAATGACAAGTTGGGGTATGCCAAAGCGTGATGCGATACTGCTTGATCCATCGACGAACCAATCGGCTCCTTTTAGTAGTAGAATAAATCCTAATACTAATAAAATTATATTCATATGTTTTCCTCCTGGACCAGATAAAAATAAAAAGACTCTGGTCTTATATACCAAAGTCTTGCCATTTCATCACAGTCCGGATTTAACATCGTATTGACGAAGCTGTAAACACATATATGTGCAGGCTACTCCCTTTATGGGTTTATTATACATATTTTGGTCAATAAATTCTATATTTAATTGTAAAAATATCTTAACAAATGCCAGTTTTCTAGAAAAGCCACTATTAATTGCGTATTAGATGAATAAATCAAAAGATAAAACGATGCCTATTTTGTCGACTTCTTTATTGGGGAATGGAAAAAGGATTTAATGTTTCAAGTATCACATCGATCTTCTCAGTAAGTGAAGAGTCGATTAAAAAGCTATTGATGAAAGCTTAGGCCAAGCTGAAAAGAGATGGTCGCAAAGACGGATTAATTCTTTTGTTCAATGTTTGTAACGATTGATAGGACAAGATGAAAAATTTCTTCTTTTCTTTTCAGTCTGTGATATAATAAGGTGACTTTGAAAGGATTGAGAAAATGGTATTTCTTTTATTAGTATTAGGTATGGTCCTTTTAATGAAGGGTGCAGACTTGTTTGTGGATGGCAGTGCAAGTGTGGCTCGTAAATTAAAAGTACCTTCAGTTATTATTGGTTTGACAATTGTAGCACTTGGAACAAGCTTACCAGAAGCGAGTGTGAGTATTACGGCTGGCTTAATGGGCAGTAATGAAATTGCGATTTCAAATATTGTGGGTTCTAATATTTTCAACACGTTGGTTGTGGTTGGAACTAGTGCAGTGATTACTCCATTTTTAATGGATAAGGATATTTTGAATCGTGATCTAAAACTCAATATTTTAGTGAGCCTCTTACTTTCTATTTTTGTGTTAAATGGAATGTTGAATCGCTTTGAAGGAATTATCTTCTTGGTTGGTTTGGTATTGTTTATTTTAAACTTGATTCGTAGTGCTAAAAAGAATCGTGTTGAGGATGAGAAAGTTCAAACTTTATCGGGAATCAAATGCTTGATTTATATCGTGATTGGAGTTGCGTGTATTATTTGGGGTGGAGACATCACTGTAGATAGTGCAAAACAGATTGCAGCTATGCTTGGTATGAGTGATACGTTGATTGGTTTAACTGTCGTATCTATTGGAACTTCATTGCCTGAGTTAGTAACAAGTGTTGTTGCGGCAAGAAAAGGAGAGAGTGGTTTATCTTTAGGAAATGCGATTGGAAGTAACATAATGAATATTTTATTTATTTTGGGTGCTTCAAGTACAATCCATCCAATTGCGGCTACTTCACAGAATATTATTGATACTTTTGTCTTGATTGGTGTTTCTCTATTAATTTATGGTATTGCGAAAAAGGGAGATACAATGACAAGAAAAAAAGGGATCTTTGTGATCCTTGTATATGTCATTTATATGATTTATATTATTGTACGCTAGGTTTGTCCTAGCTTTTTTTCTTTCCTTGGGAAAGAATAGCTCGAATGGAATTGAAAAGAATGGGTTTATATTCTTCGATAGGAAGGGGTTGACTATGAAGAATACTGTTGTAGCAAGTACTTCCTGTAAGTTCAACTATTAAGTAGAGTATGACTTCTGAATTTTCAAATTCATATCCATTTGCGGTTGCGATTTCGTTAAACTCTTTTATAAGATTGAAACTATCATTATCGATAGCCGTATTTAACTGAGCATGGAACACGCCCCAAGATAGGTTTCTTTCAACAAATTTTAAAATCAATGGATTGTTTTCTAGTCGAATCAATACTTGATTAATCAAGAAGATAACAGAGTCTTCAAAATTACGAATATCATTTTTCTCTAATTGTTTGTGGGCCTCTTCAAATAGGCGATGTGCTTCTTTTTGAATTAGAATATCGCGTATTTGATATTTATCTTTGAAATAAAGATAGAAAGTCCCTTTTGCAACTCCCGCGTTTTTTACAATATCATTAACAGAGACATTTGTGATGTCTTCTTTTGTGAATAGATTAAAGGCAGCCTGTAAGAGGTTGTTTTCTTTTATTTTCTTGTTTTCGATTATCTTACTTTTCATGCGTATCACCATCCTTATTATAAACAATAATTTAGAAAACACAAATAAAAATGACCTATTGAACATAATAAAACAATTGTATATTTGGAATTTGAAAAAAATAAAATAAAAATATTGACTATTGGTCAGTTTGGTACTATACTCTTCCCGTAGTACAGGAAAGGATAGAAAAAAGGTGATTCGATATGGATAAGATGTCAAAATGGATAGTTAAATATCGTAATATGATTTTGGCTGTGGCCATTGTTCTTTTGATTCCAAGTGCAATTGGTTATTTCAATACAAATATTAATTACGATTTATTATCTTATTTACCTTCGACTTCAGAATCTATGAAAACACAAAAGATTCTTGGAGATGATTTTAACTTATCGAGTGTAGACTTCTTGGTTGTCAACAACAAGACGGATCAAGAGGCCGCAAAAATTAAGGAAGAGATCAATAAAATAGATGGAGTTGAAAAATGTATTTGGAGAGATGATGTATTGGATATCTCTGTTCCAAAACAGGCAATTCCAGAAAGCATTCAGAATATGTTATATTCTGGTGACAGCACAATGATGATTGTTACATTTAAAGAGCCAACATCGTCAATGCGTACAATGAATGCGATTAGTAAAATAAAAAAATATACAAAAGATGATTGTTACTTAGGTGGTATGTCAGCTATCAGTGAAGATACTAAAGATCAAACAGAACATGATACGCCAATCTATGCAGGTATTGCGGTTGTATTATGTATGATCGTATTGTTCTTAGGATTAGAGAGTACGATTGCTCCAGTTGTATTTATGCTAGGAATGATTTTCCCAATTGTTTATAACTTTGGTACAAACGTATTCTTAGGTGAAATTAGTTATATCACAAAGGCTTTGGCCGTTGTATTACAGTTAGCTGTAACATTGGATTATTCCATCTTCTTATTACATAGATATCAAGAAGAAAAACAAAAACTTCCAAATGAAGAGGCTATGGCTAAGGCCATCAAAGCTACGTTTACTTCAATTACTTCAAGTTCAATCACAACAATTGCTGGTTTCGTTGCCTTGTGTGTAATGCAGTTAACACTAGGTAGAGATATTGGTATCGTTATGGCCAAAGGTGTTGTTCTTGGTGTATTATCAACTATCTTCATTTTGCCAAGTTTGTTGATGTTCTTTGATAAGACGATTGAAAAGTACAAACATAAAACAATTTTGAATGAGTTACATAGAGTTCCTCGTTTTGTGATTCATCACTATAAAAAGATTCTTGTTGCCTTTGTGTTGATCTTCATTCCGTTTGGATATGGTCAGGCACATACAAATATCTATTATGATTTGATTTCTGGTATGCCAGGCGATTTTGCGAGTATCATTGGTACAAATCAGTTAAAAGATAAATTTGATATGACAACAACACATTTCGTTTTAGTGGATGATAAATTAACAACGAATGAAATTCAGAATATGTGTTCTGAAATCAAAGATTTAAAAGGAGTTCATAACGTATTAGCGTATGAAGAATTTGTGGGTCCAGGACTTGCATCCAACTTTACTCCAAGTGTAGTAAAGGATATTTTCCAAAATGGTGGAAAGAAATTAATTGTTGTGAACAGTGATTATAAAGCTGCAACCGATGAATTAAATACACAGTTAGATAAAATGGATACCATCATTCATAAATATGATAAGAAGGGTATGATTGGTGGAGAAGGAAGTATGACACGTGATTTGATCACAACAACAAATACAGACTTTGCGATGGTTAACGTATTATCTGTCATTATGATCTTTATCATTGTTGCCTTAACATTTAAATCATTTGCACTTCCAGTCATCTTAGTACTAACCATTGAATTTGCGATCACAATCAATATGGGTATTCCATTCTTTACAGGAACTACACTTCCATTTATCGCAAGTATGGTTATCGGAACTATTCAATTGGGTGCCACAGTAGATTATGCCATCTTAATGACAACGCGTTTTAAAGAAGAATTATCGCATGGTAAGAAGGTTAAGGAAGCGGCCTTGATTGCGATGGAAAAATCGAGTGTTTCCATTATGACAAGTGGATTCTCATTCTTTGCCGCATGTATCGGTGTAAGCTTTGTAGCTAAGATGGATTTAATTAAATCATTAGTTATCTTATTAGCACGTGGTGCATTAATTTCAGTCGTAAGTATCTTATTAGTATTGCCTTCATTGTTGATTTTCTGCCACAAGTTCATTGAAAAGACGACAAAGAATTGGCCAGAATCAAACATGGAAGCGAAAGGAGAATAAATATGAATTTAAATCATACAGTAAAAGTAGTTGGTAGTGTATTGTTGAGTGCAGTTATGGCAGGAAGTATGATGCCTGTGACTGTATTTGCGCAAAGTAATGATGAAAATCCTACAGAAAAAACAGAAACCGTTTATTCTGTATTAAACTCAGATGGTTCCATCAGTGATACAATTGTATCTAGTTGGTTACATGATGAGGATGGAATTAATAATATTAAAGAAACTTTAAACTTAACAGATGTTAAGAACATTAAATCAAATGAAAAACCTTCAAAAGACGGAAATACATATACATGGAATGCGAACGGTAATGATGTGTATTATGAAGGAACAGCCACAAAACAACTTCCAGTGTCTGTTAAGATTCGTTATGAATTAGATGGTCAAGAAATTTCTGCGAATGATATTCAAGGAAAATCAGGACATTTAAAATTAACTATTTCTTTCACAAATAACTATTCACAAGTAAAAAATATCAATGGCAAATCAATCGTAATTCACCCTAGTTATTTAGCTGGTGGTATGTTGAATATGAGTACTGGTAAGTTCTCAAATGTAAAATGTGAATCTGGTAAGATTGTTAATGATGGAACAAATGAAATGTTGGCATTTGCGAATATACCAGGCTTGAATGAAACATTAAAATCTGCAGGTTTAGACAAAGTAAACAATCAATTAGGAATCAGTGATGATGTAACAGTAGAAGCCGATGTCAATGATTTTGATTTAGGATCTATCATGGTTGGTATGACAAATGAAATTGATTTGGCAAGTGAATTAGGTGAAATTGGTTCCGTATCTGAATTAACAGATGGAATTGATCAATTAATTGAAGCCGACAATCAATTGATCGATGGATCAAAACAATTGTATGATGGAACAACTCAATTAAAAGAACAAGCTGCTCCATTAACAGGTTCTTCTGATCAGGTAAGACAATTATCTAGTGGTGCTATCCAATTAAATGATGGTGTTAAAGCCTTACAAACAGGTATTAGTCAATATACAGCTGGTGCTAGTGCAATCAATGAGGGTGTTAACCAATTGTATGGTATTCCACAAGGTGCTGCTGCTATCTCAAGTGGTATGAATACAAAAGGTAAGAGTGGGTTCTCAATGATAGAAGCATCTTCTACTTTAAGAAAAGGCTTAGATCAATTGAATTCAGTTGCAGCAGGTATTTCTGCTGAATCATATTACAACAGTTTAATGGATAATGTTAAAACAGCTGAAGCAGGTGTTACAAAATTACAGAATGAGGTACTAGCTCCTACAAAAACAGAACTTGGAAATTTAGGTGATGTATTAAAAAAAGCTAGTTCTAGTTTAAGTGGATTATCAACTTTGGTTGGTCAATTAAGTAGTGTTGAAGCAGCAATCGAACAAGATCAAGATACTGTGTCAAGTAATAATGATATAGTAACTGCAAATAACAAAAAAATTGAAAGTGTTAAAGAAACTAAGAACAAGTTGAATGAAGCAATTTCATCTTTAAAAGCAGCAAGAGATACATTAAAAGCTTCTGGAACAGAAGAAAATCCTGTAGACACATCTGATTTAGATAGTAAAATTGCAAGTTTAGAAACTGCATACAATAATATTGGCAATGTAGATGATATGCAGAAACTAGATGATTTAACTGAATTTAATAAGCAATTAAAGAATATGCCTGAATTATTAACAACATTGAAAGGTACTATTGATACTGTTAACGGCTATATGGTATCTGCAACTGAAAGTGTTGGGAAATTAGAGGGTTACTTAAATACAGCATCTGAAAAATTAGCAAGCATGGAAACTTTATTAGGCGATAGTAAAGGCGATATGGAAAAAATGCAAGCCATGATTCCTACATTGCAAAGAAATATTGATCAATTAGATCAATTGGCAAATGGTGTAGATGCTGGAGTTCAATCAGTAAACGAAAATATTGGAAAACTATCTTCACAATCACAAGTAGCAGTTGATACTTTAAAAGCTGGAACTACTCAATTAACATCAAACAATGCTACATTAAATGGTGGTGCTAGTGCATTATCAGATGCAACAGGAACACTTGCTGGACAAAGTGGCACATTTAATGAAATGGCTGATGGATTAGATACATTAGGTAAGGCATTTGAAACATTGAATTCAGGTGCTAAACAATTGTATGAGGGTAATGAACAATTCAAGTCTGAAGGATTGGATCAATTAAAAGAAAAGGTTGATTTAGGTGTTGGAGAACTTGAAACATTACAAAGTGTAATGGATGAAATCAAAGCTATGAATAAAGAATATGCTTCATACTCTGGTGCTCCAGAAGGTGCTACAGTAACTAGTCGTTACGTATTCCGTACTAAGGAAGAAAGTTCTAAATAGTTTAAAAAGGTATTCTTCGGAATGCCTTTTTAATTTGATATTCTTTTGTTGGCGTGTTAAAATAAAAGGGAATTTATATGGGGGTATATAATCATGAAACATATTAATACAGTAGATACTCGTAACTTGTGTGAAAGCGCAAAAAATGGTGGATGTGGAGAATGCCAAACTTCTTGCCAATCAGCTTGTAAAACTAGCTGCGGAATCGCGAACCAAGCTTGCGAAAATAATAAAGAAAGTAAGTAATTAAAAATGCCGAAGTGATTCGGCATTTTTAATGCCGCCTTTAAGGCAGCATTTTTTAAATTTTGAGGAGGAAATATAGATGATTCATCAGTATAAGATGTTTAATCAGAATATTGTATTGGATATTTGTTCAGGAAGCATTCATGTGGTAGATGAAATTGCTTATGATATGATTGCTGAATTTTTAGATAAAGATAAAAACACCTTGGTTTTAGAAATGAAGGAGAAATATCCTAGTGTTGAAACATCTGAATTGGAAGAATGTTACGACCAAATTACAGAATTAAAAGAACAAGGTCGTTTATTTAGTGAAGATACATATGAGCCAATGGCAGGCCAGTTAAAGGCTAAGACAAGTGGCGTTATTAAAGCTTTATGTCTTCATATTGCCCATACTTGTAACTTGAATTGCTCGTATTGTTTTGCCAGCCAAGGAAAATACCATGGAGACCGTGCATTGATGAGTTTTGAAACGGGAAAACGTGCTCTTGATTTCTTGGTGGAAAATTCAGGAACACGCAGAAACTTAGAAGTGGATTTCTTTGGTGGAGAACCACTAATGAACTTTGATGTGGTTAAACAATTGGTGGAGTATGCTCGTAGTATTGAAAAAGAAGCTGGAAAGAATTTCCGTTTTACATTAACGACAAATGGTATGTTGATTGATGATGACGTAATTGAATTTGCGAACAAAGAAATGAGCAATGTTGTGTTAAGCTTAGATGGACGTAAAGAAGTTCATGACCGTTATCGTGTGGATTATTCTGGTAAGGGAAGTTTTGATACAATCGTTCCTAAATTCCAAAAGTTAGTAAAGGCTCGTGAAGGTAAAAATTACTATATGCGTGGTACTTTTACTCATGCCAATCCAGACTTCTTAAAAGATGTGCAACAAATGTTAGATTTAGGTTTTAGAGAATTAAGTATGGAACCTGTTGTTGCCAAATCCGATGATCCTGCTGCATTAACAGAAGCCGATCGTGAAGTTGTGAAAAAACAATATGAAGATTTAGCGAAGTTGATGTTGGAATATGATGAGAAGAAAGATCCATTTACTTTCTATCACTATATGATTGATTTAAAAGGTGGACCATGTATTTATAAACGTATTTCAGGATGTGGTTCAGGAACTGAATATATGGCCGTTACACCATGGGGAGATTTATATCCTTGTCACCAATTTGTAGGAGAAGAAGCCTTTAAATTAGGAGACATTTATACGGGTGTCACAAACAAGGCTATTCAGGATGAATTTGCATCATGCAACGTATATGCACGTAAAGAATGTGCAGATTGCTGGGCAAGACTTTATTGTTCTGGAGGATGTGCAGCCAATGCATACCATGCGACAGGATCTGTCAAAGGTGTATATAAAGAGGGTTGCGAACTATTCTGTAAACGACTAGAGTGTGCCCTTGCCGTAGCCATTATTCGTGATATGAAAGAAAATAATCATGAAGACGCCGATTGTTAGTTTTCTAAGATCGTATCAAGAAAAATCACCTGTAAGAATGCATATGCCAGGCCATAAAGGTGCTGGCATTCTTGGCTTTGAGGGGATGGATCTTACAGAAATTTCTGGAGCTGATGAATTGTTTGCGGCAGAGGGAATCATTAAGGAAAGTGAACAAAATGCTTCCTCTTTATTTGGCTGTCCAACCTATTATTCAACCCAAGGCTCTACTTTATGCATTCAAACGATGTGCACGATATTATGCCAAGATGCCAAAAGTAAAGGCAAGAAGCCTAAAATTCTTGCAGGAAGAAATGCGCATCGAAGCTTTATTCATGCGGCTGCACTATTAGATTTTGACATTGCATGGTTATATGGAAATAGTGACTATTTATCTTGTAAGATACATGCAGAGGATTTAGAAAAGGCGATTATTGAAAGTCTTCCAACGGCGGTATATCTGACAAATCCAGACTATTTAGGAAATCTTTTGGATATTCAGTCTTTAGCTAGTGTATGTAAAAAACATAATGTACTACTCGCCATTGATAATGCCCATGGTGCGTACCTTCGTTTTTTAGAACCGTCTTTACATCCTATTGATTTAGGAGCTGATCTATGTTGTGATTCGGCCCATAAAACACTACCTGTACTTACAGGAGG
>OKRV01000728.1_pt1 | contig 21830 bp, 18 predicted proteins | sample 1601201 | NCBI WGS metagenome assembly OKRV01 (sample SAMEA3541540, study PRJEB24748) | human gut metagenome | biome: human gut; feature: human-associated habitat; material: faeces | place: China | collected 2012 | reverse complement strand
GCCTGAAGCGTGCCGAGGCAGAGATTGCAAACTCCGTCAACTACGACGAGCATGTGGTCAATGTCGAGGTCGACAGCTGCGCTGAGAGCATCTACTCCATCATCCAGTTCAAGCTTAAGCACGGCGCTGCCGAATGAGTTTGCAGATTGCCCAGGCGGCGGTAGATGATGCGACGATCCACTTTGATAAACTGTATTCCTACTGCATCCCGCCGCAGCTGGTGGGCCGGGTCTGGCCCGGCAGTATGGTGCTGGTGCCGTTTGGCCGGGGCAACAAACCTCGGATGGCGGTGGTGCTTTCGGTCGAAGAGTGCCCCGAGGGCGCCGACGCCCAAAAGCTGAAAACGCTGTACGATGCCGCCCCGGCGGAAGCGCGGCTGACGCGGAGCACATCGTGGGCGAGCTGATGAAGGGGTTTGTGAAGAAACGCCTGGTTTCGGCGGAGATAGAGGCGGCGCTTAAAACGGTAGACCCGCAGATGGGAGCGGAACTTTCTGAAAAGCTGCAGCAGGGACTTCCGGCGATCGCGCTGACTGGTCATGCAGGACTGACCACCGCATTTATGAATGATGTGGACGGCAGCATGACTTATGCGGAACAGGTGCTTGGATATGGAAAAGATGGGGATGTGTTCCTCGGAATCTCAACCTCGGGCAATTCAAAAAATGTCCTGTATGCAGCCGTGACGGCAAAGGCAAAGGGGCTTAAGGTTATCGGGCTTCTGGGACGCGACGGCGGGCGGATCCGTGGGTACAGCGACACTGCGATTGTCGTGCCGGAGCAGGAGACATTTAAGATTCAGGAGCTGCATCTTCCGGTGTACCATGCACTGTGCCTGATGCTGGAAGAATATTTCTTTTAAGATATATTTTGTTTCATGGAAAGGAAGTAATGATTCAGCAGGTTCATGAAGAAAACTGGATGATTACAAGGGAAAAGTATGTTATTTGGAAACAGGCCGGCGGACAAAACGGCAAAATGGAGAGTCAGTACCCGCAGTTTTGCAGTGCTGCTTGCCTATACGCTTTTTATCTGGTGGCTGGAAGTGCTGGATCTTCTGGCATGGCTTTTACATGTACCACAGGGAACGATTTTGTCGCGGGCGGCAGCGCTCGTTTTATGCGGTGCAGTCATGGCGGCAATCGGAAGATTTGAACGGGACCATGCGGGAGTGAGTCCGTTTTTTATAGCGGGAAGTTTGTTCATCCTGGCATTTTTTTCGGTCAAGGGATTTGCCCCGGATCAGAGCTATGATACGCAGAACTATCACCTGCTGTCGCAGATTCCCGGATTTGTGGACAACCTTCATTATCATGTGATACCGGGACGGTTCCAGATGTTCGGTTTCCGGCTGGGCGACCGGATGTTTTATCCATTCAGGGCGCTTTTTGGGCTTCGGATGGGGACAATGTTAAACGCACTGGCGATGCTTGTGATTTATCGTCAGGTAACGGTGTTCCTGAGCATGGAGGCAGACCGGCTGGAAAGAACATGCAGCTGGTTGAAGCATCTTGCGCCGGTACTTGCATTTCTGATTGTCAGCCGTCTGGAGCTGATTCAGGAGAGCGGCAGCTACATGGTCGAGCTTCTGGCACTGCCGTTTCTGCTGGAAATGGTATTTCTGCTTCTGCGCGGGCTGGATGAGGCGAAGTGGGAGCGCGAGGCGGTTTTATTCTGCCTGTTTGGCGGAATCCTGTTCTGCCTCAAGATGACGAATATCGTGTATCTGGTACCGCTGGTGCTTCTGTATCTGTGGAAAATCCGGAAGTATCTGACGCCGAAGCTGTTTCTGGGATGCCTGGTGACGGGGATGATTCCCGTCAGTGTGTACCTGATTTACAATGGGATAGCGATGAAAAATCCGGTTTATCCTTATTACAACAGCCTGTTTCATTCGCCATATTTTGGGGAAATGGACTTTAAGGATCCGAGATGGGGACCCAGCAACATAAAAGAGTTCCTTTTGTGGGCATATTCGATGATCCGGCATCCAGATTACCGCCTGAGTGAGCTCCCGGCGAAATACAACCTGGATCTGGCGCTGATGTATCTGGGAGCGGCGGGAGCCGGGCTCTGCTGGATTTGGAAGCGGGTCAGCAGCAGGACGGGAACCCTATTTCTGCTGTATGCCGCATCCTTTATTCTCTGGGCGGCAACGACGGGACACAGCCGCTATTTTATGGGCGGAATCTTATTTGCCGGAATGCTTTGCGGGTGCCTGGTGCTGCAGGGAATGGCTTCCATTTCTCCCAGGCTGACAGGCGGCGTTGTATTTGCGATTATGTTTATAGTTGTTTACGCCGGGCGCGCTTACGATGCTTACACCTGTGTCTGGAACGGCGGGGAATGGGCGATGCGGGCGGTGAGCCGTGAGAGTATCCGCAGCAACCTGCCTTACGTATTTTACGATCATCAGCTGTTTACACCGGAAGAACGTTCCAAGATTGACCGCATTTTCCTGACCTGGTCGGATGTGGGAAGTTATGCGCGGCTTGCGGGCGAAGATGTGCCGGTCTGGAACCGGTATTCGATCGTCAATGAGCTTTCGGAGCAGAAAGACGCCTATATCGATGAAATCGAGGCGGCGATGGAGGCAGGCGAGGGCGTCTATGACATGATCCCGCAGGGACTTGAGACGTTGGAAAGCTATCTGGAATGGATGAATGAGGCGGGATGGTACGTGCATGATATGGAGTATCAGGAAACAATCCTGCAGGGCAGCCAGTCCTTTACGCTGGCAGGGCTTGAGATGGCGCATGGACGCGAAAACTGCTGGTACCGCACACAGGAGATTTTCATGGATGCACAGGAATCGGAAAAAGAAGTACCAGAATGGCGCTGGGAGAATACCAGCGGGGACGATCATCCGACTATTCGGGCGGTTCTGTGTGATCCGGACTACTGGGTGCTGAAGCAGCCATTTGAAGTGGAAATCATCGCCTCGGATGGGACAAACAGCCGGACGGCTGCTGTGATCCAGGCGGGACAGAAGGAATATGAACCGATGGAAGTACAGCTTGATCTGACAGGGCTTCAGAGAGAGATAAAATTGGAATTGGTAAGTACAGCTGAGACAAAACGGGCTGTTGTGATCAATCCGGAATGGTCCGCCGGAACGGTGGAAGAGTGAAAACGGGAGGAGAAAAATGGACAAGATAGCGGTATTAATTCCGTGTTATAATGAAGGCCAGACGATTGCCAAGGTGGTCAAGGACTACCGCGAGGCATTGCCGGAGGCAACGATCTATGTATATGACAATAATTCATCGGATCACACGGATGAGATTGCCAGGGAGGCAGGCGCGGTTGTGCGCTATGAATACCAGCAGGGCAAGGGAAATGTCATCCGCAGCATGTTCCGCGACATTGACGCGGAGTGCTATGTCATGACGGACGGCGATGACACCTACCCGGCGGAGGACGCGAGAAAGCTGGCAGACCAGATTTTACAGGGAAAAGCGGATATGGTCATCGGCGACCGCCTTTCTTCGACGTATTTTACCGAAAATAAGCGTCCGTTCCACAATACGGGAAATCGTCTGGTGCGTGGGCTTATCAACCTGATTTTCAAGAGCAATATCAAGGATATCATGACAGGCGCGCGCGCATTTAACTATGAATTTGTCAAGAGCTTCCCGATTCTTTCAACCGGATTTGAGATTGAGACGGAGATGAGCATTCATGCGCTGGACAAGAACTTTAAGCTGGTGGAGATCCCGGTTGGATACCGTGACCGCCCGGAGGGAAGTGTGTCAAAGTTAAATACGTTTTCGGATGGATTTAAGGTGCTCCGCACGATCGCGAGACTCTTCCGGGATTACAAGCCATTTGCGTTCTTTGGATGGCTGGGACTCATTTGTTTTGCGATTGCAACGGCATTTTTCGCGCCGGTGCTCAGCGGCTATCTGGCAACCGGCATGGTGCCGAAGTTCCCGACCCTGATCGCGTGTTCCGGGCTTTATGTGATTTCGTTCCTGCTGTGGATCAGCGGTGTGATTCTGGAGGTTATCACGAAGAAACACCGTCAGTTATTTGAACTTTACTTGAACCAGCTGAGCATTTTAAAGAGGAGAGACGGATGAAACGCCGTGTGTTTTTAGGGCTTCCGGTTATTTTGGGGATTTTATTTTATATCTGGTATATATTTCATGCCTCAGACAATGTGGCGTATTCGGATTATATCCGGCTGATCAATTCATATCTGCCGGATGTGACAAATCCGGCGAAATTCTTTGTACCGGATATCCTGACGCGCGTTCCGATCACGTATCTGGGGCGCATTATCAATGTGAAACTATTTGGCTATAATACGTATTTTGACATGATTCTGGGTGTTTTGAGCCTGGGTGCGGGCGCGGCGGTGCTGGCGCTCTACGCAGAGCGGAACCGCTCGGTCGGCTATCTTTCCTTCCTGTTGATTCAGTTTGTATATTTCAGCCTGAATAAATGGGAAATGATGACGAACGGGACCGGCTGGGTCTGCACTCTGTCGATCTCCGGATTTTTATTCCATTTTGCAGTCCTCGACCATGCAGCGGCGACCCGGTGCCGGAATATGTCTGACCGGGTGCTTCTGGCAATTCTGCCGATCCTGCTGGTCGTGCTGGTGGCAGGACCGTACAGCGGCGGCTATGCGGTGATTCTGGTGCTGGCATACGGCGCACTGTGGCTGGCGGATCGGCGCGGGGGTGCTGAAACAAGCAGCCGCTCCTGGAGCCGAAAGTGCCGGAGAACCTGGTGCATCGGGGCATTGACAACGGTTCTTGCGATGGTATTATATCTTTGGAGCAATTCACAGGCAGTTTACGTACACCGTGGAGCAGTGACGGATGTTTCAATCGCTCAGGAATTTGCCGCCCAGCCGCTCTTTTTCCTGCGGTTTCTGCTGAAAGCGGTGGCATCGTCGGTGATTGGCGTGGCGCAGATTCAGGATCTGGAGGCAGGAAGCCCCTGGTTTGTCCGGCTGCATCTGGTGTATCTGCTGGGGCTGGCAGTGTTTGTTTCGTATCTGCTGGCACTGTATCTGAATGTGCGGTTTCAGCTTTATAAAAAGACTATTTTTCCGCTTCTGCTGGTTCTCAGCGGCGGCTGTAACCATCTGCTGGTGCTGGCGGCGCGGTGGATTTTCCTGAAGGACGAGTACGGGATGTCCTCGCGGTACGAGATACAGTATCAGATGGGAATTGTAGGAATTCTGCTTACGTTTGCACTCGTCTGGAGTATGTGCCGGGAAAAGGCGCAGGAAACAGAGGCAGATAAGGCGAAAACACGCGTGCCGGAGAAACGGGCAGCCCGCACACTTTTAAAGGTCTGTATGCTGGCATTTACCGTGCTGACGGTCTTTGGAAATGCATGGACAACCCGGGCAGAAATCCGGACAGCGCCGTACCGGAAAGCATATTTACAGGTATCAAGGGAGCTGGGACGGAATTACCGGACGGCGAGCGATGAGGATCTGGAAACCTACCTGCATAACGACCCGGATGCAGTGCGGGAGGCGATGAGAATTTTGGAAGAAAACCATTTGAACATATTTCGATAAAAACGATGGACGGAAGGAGAAGTGCAATGAAAGTTGTAATATTAGCGGGTGGATTCGGCACACGAATCAGCGAGGAAAGCCATTTAAAACCAAAGCCAATGATCGAGATCGGAGAACAGCCGATTCTCTGGCATATCATGAAGCACTATTCCCAGTATGGGTTCAATGATTTTGTGATCTGCCTGGGCTACAAACAGTATGTAGTAAAAGAGTATTTTGCCGATTATTTCCTGCATACGTCGGATGTGACCTTCGATCTGGCGAAAAACGAGATGCAGGTGCATAACAATTATTCCGAGCCGTGGCGCGTGACGCTGGTCGATACCGGACTGCACACGATGACGGGCGGTCGTATCAAACGTATCCGCGATTACATTGGGGATGAGACGTTCATGCTGACCTACGGCGACGGCGTTTCCAACGTGGATCTGGACGCGCTGGTGGCATTCCACAAGCAGCACGGCAAGATCGCGACCCTGACCGGCGTCAACATCGGGCAGCGTTTCGGTGTCATGGATGTTGACAGCGACGGACACATCCGCGAGTTCCGTGAGAAGAACGATGATGACGGCAAGATCGTCAACGGCGGCTTCATGGTACTCGAACCGGGCGTCTTTGACTATATCGAGGGCGATGATACCGTCTTTGAGAAAGCGCCGTTGGAGCAGCTTGCCAAGGACGGACAGCTGATGGTATACCGCCACGACGGTTTCTGGAAATGTATGGATACCCAGCGTGACAAGATGCAGCTGGAACAGATGTGGCAGGAAGGCAATGCGCCCTGGAAGCTGTGGAAATAATATACTGTAAGGGAAAATTCAAGGAATATACACAAATCCTGTAAGAAAGTATGATATAATGAGCGCAAGTGAGCCAGAAAGCTGCTTGCAGATTTATGGCGAACGGCGAATGGCGATCACGATAGCTGCGTCAGCAGCGGTAAGCATCGAAGATGCGAATCGTGATATAATGAGCGCAGAAGAAAAGAATGCGGCTGCGAAGCAGACATATTCTTTTCTTGCGCCATTAACGAACGAACAGCCATGCGAAGTAGGGCGGTAGAGCGCGATAGCGCGGGTTCGTGAGTGGACGGGTGAGAAATATAATAAGAGCACTCAGCAAAGATAATGGAGTGATGAAATCACGAAATTAATTAAAAAGAGGAAAACTATGGAACTTCTTGATTTTTATAAAGGAAAGCGGGTCCTTGTGACCGGTGACACAGGCTTTAAGGGAAGCTGGCTGGTCCGCATTCTCCATCTGGCGGGGGCGGAGGTGACCGGCTATGCGCTGAAAGCGCCGACCGAGCCGTCGATGTTTGAGATCCTGCATCTGGGGGAGACGATTCACCATGTGGATGGGGATGTGCGCGATTTTGCCCATTTAAAACAGGTGTTTGATGAGACGAAGCCGGAGATTGTACTCCACCTGGCAGCGCAGCCGATCGTGCGCGAGTCGTACCGGGATCCGGTCGGCACGTATGCGGCGAATGTCATGGGTACGGTTCATGTGCTGGAATGCGCCAGACAGTGTGAATCCGTCCGCTCTCTCGTCAATGTGACGACGGACAAGGTTTATGAAAATAAGGAATGGGAGTACGGTTACCGCGAAAATGACCCGCTGGACGGCTATGATCCGTATTCCAATAGCAAATCCTGTTCGGAGCTGGTGACACACAGCTATAAGCAGTCGTTCTTCACGGACGGCCGCTGCGCCGTCTCAACCTGTCGTGCTGGCAATGTGATCGGCGGCGGTGATTTTGCGGCGGACCGGATCGTGCCGGATTGCGTGCGTGCAGCGGAAAAGAAAGAGCCGATTATCGTGCGGAATCCGCATTCGACGCGCCCGTTCCAGCATGTGTTAGAGCCGCTGTTTTTGTATCTGACGGTGGCAAAGGCGCAGTGGGAAAATGCGGAGCTGGCGGGCTGCTACAACGTCGGACCGGATGACTGTGACTGCGTCAATACAGGACGTCTGGCGGATCTGTTCTGTGAAACATGGGGCGGCGGGATGCATTGGATCAACCGCTATGACGGAGGTCCGCATGAGGCGAATTTTCTGAAACTGGATTGTTCCAAAGTGAAAAAGGTATTTGGCTGGAAGCCGCACTTCCATGTAGAAGAAGCGATGGCTGCGACGGTGGAATGGTCGAAGAAGTGGCTTGCCGGAGCGGATATGCGCGAGGTGACGGATGAGCAGATCCGGGCGTATGCGGCTCGGTTTGAAGAAAAATAAATAGATGCAGGCGGCTGCACGAAAGGTGTGTCTGGCAGCAGGCAGAACGGGTGCGGCAGAGAGCAGTAGCAAAAGCAGGAGGAGAAACATGTCAGAAGAAAAAGTAACCCTGTCGGACGGAAAAGAGGCTGCGCGTCAGCAGATTCTCGATCTGGTGGCAGAGTATTGCGATAAATATCATAATCAGAAAAAAGAATTTACCGAGGGACAGCGGATTCCGTATGCGTCCCGCGTTTACGATAACCATGAGATGGTCAATCTGGTAGACAGTGCGCTGGAGTTCTGGCTGACCTCCGGACGTTACACCGATCAGTTTGAGGCGGGGCTTGCGAAGTACCTGGGCGTCAAATACTGTTCCCTTGTAAACTCCGGATCCTCTGCGAACCTGATCGCATTTATGGCGCTGACTTCCCCATTGTTGGGAGAACGCCGGGTGCGCCGCGGCGATGAGATCATCACGGTTGCGGCAGGTTTCCCGACGACGGTAACCCCGGCGATCCAGTATGGCGCAGTTCCGGTATTTGTGGATGTGACGATTCCACAGTACAATATCGACGCCGACAAACTGGAGGCGGCGCTTTCAGAAAAGACGAAAGCGGTTATGATTGCCCACACGCTGGGAAATCCGTTTGATTTACAGAAGGTAAAAGAATTCTGTGACCGTCATGACTTGTGGCTGGTGGAGGATAACTGTGATGCCCTCGGAAGCCGCTATGAGCTGAACGGCGAGTGGCATTTTACCGGTACGATCGGAGATATCGGAACGTCCAGCTTTTATCCGCCGCACCACATGACGATGGGAGAGGGCGGCGCCGTGTACACGGACAATCCGCTTTTAAACAAGATTATCCGTTCCTTCCGCGACTGGGGACGCGACTGTGTCTGCCCGTCCGGCTGCGATAACCTCTGCGGTCACCGATTTGACCGCCAGTATGGTGAGCTGCCGCTTGGCTACGACCATAAATATGTATACTCCCATTTTGGATATAATTTAAAGGCGACCGACCTGCAGGCGTCGATCGGCTGCGCGCAGCTTGAAAAGTTTCCATCCTTCGTGGAGCGCAGAAAACACAATTTCGCCCGTCTGAAAGCGGGACTTGCCGGAACCGAGGACGCATATATCCTGCCGGTTGCCTGTGAGCATTCCGATCCGAGCTGGTTTGGTTTCCTTCTGACCTGCCAAGAGGGCGTGGATCGGAACAAGGTAGTCAAATATGTCGAGGAAAAGGGCGTGCAGACGCGTATGCTCTTTGCCGGAAACCTGATCAAGCATCCGTGCTTTGATGAGATGCGGAAAGAAAACTGCGGCTACCGCGTAGCCGGAACTCTGGAAAATACCGACCGTATCATGCGCGATACCTTCTGGGTCGGCGTTTATCCGGGCATGACAGATGAAATGATTGATTATATGGCAAAGACACTTCGTGAGGCATGCCGTCAGTAGGGACGGGGACCGCGGCAATTCACAGGCGGGGAGATACTCTGCCTGTAAGAAAATGCCTGTGAAAATGAGCAGCTGTGACAGAGAATGAGCAGTTGCAGAAGAAAATGAGGGGACAACCATCATGAATGAGGAAAAATCAGAGAGCCGCAGGGCGGTCAAACTGCCGCCGTATCCGGGGCTTGAGAAGGTTCACCGGGCGAATCTGCGCCTTTTGAAGGAGATAGACCGGATCTGCCGGAAATACAAGATTTCCTATATGCTGGATTCCGGGACACTTTTGGGCGCAGTGCGTCATGAGGGATTTATCCCGTGGGATGATGATGTCGATCTGGCATTTACACGTGCCAATTATGAGATGTTTTTGAAGGTAGCGCCGCGGGAGCTGCCGGAGGGAATGTCCCTGCTGCGCCCGGAGGAGATCCGGGGTGGCAAGGTGTTTTATGATTTTACAACGCGCGTCATCTATGACAACAGCCGCGTCCATGAGGACAATGAGCAGATGCAGTTTTATGAGGGAAAATTAAACCATCTCTGGGTGGATCTGTTCGTCCTTGACCGCCTGCCGGATAGTAAGGTGGGCGCGTGGAACGCAAAATTTCTTCAGAAGGTTATTTATGGAATGGCGATCGCACACCGTGATCAGATTGATTTCAGCAAATACAGCCTGATGGATAAGCTGCGGGTTGGTGTGCTGGCAGGTGTGGGACACCTTGTCCCGATGCCGGTTTTATTTAAGCTGCAGAGACTTGCAGCGGCGAAGGATCGCAAAAAGAAAACGAAACACTGGTATTACAGCAATTACCAGCCGGATTATCTCTATGTAACGCTGGAGGGCGCATGGTGCGAGCACGCGGTGGATCTGCCGTTTGAGGACACAAAGCTGATGGTGCCGGCGGGCTATGAGCATGTGCTGGAGTGGATTTACGGCGACTATATGACGCTGCCGCCGGTGGAAAAACGGGTTCCGGCACATTCTTCGATAGCGATCGAAATTTTGGATGACCCGGATGCTTAATTGAAAGATGAAATATGAGTAAGAAAGATAAGAAAAAACGGACAGACAGCATGGAAGATAAGAAGAAAAATGAAACCAGACAGTCGACCATGCAGAACAGGATGGAAAATATGAACGGACAGAAACCAAAGACGATCTCGATCGTGATTTCTGTTTACAACGAGGAAAAGGCGCTGCATGAGTTCTATCGGGAGGCAACTCCGATTTTTGAGGCGCTGCCGTGGAATTACGAACTGATTTTTGTCAACGACGGAAGTGCGGACGCCTCGGGGCAGATTCTGGCAGAACTGGCGGCAGCGGATCCGCGGGTACGTGTGATCAACTTTTCCCGCAACTTTGGCCATGAGGCGGCGATGCTTGCGGGGCTGGATCACAGCATCGGGGAGGGCATCGTGTGTATGGATGCCGATCTGCAGCATCCGCCGGAATGTGTGGCGCAGATAATCGAAAGATTCGAAGAGGGCTATGAGGTTATCAACATGGTCCGGACGAAAAATAAATCGGCTGGATTCATCAAAAACCTGACGTCTTCTGCTTTTTATAAATTTTTGAACAAGATTTCAGATGTGAAGCTGGAAAATAACGCATCCGATTTCTTTGCGCTGACTGCCAATGCGGCGCAGGTGTTAAAGACCAATTACCGGGAAAAAGTGCGTTTCCTGCGCGGCTATGTGCAGAATATCGGATTTAACCGGACGACCATCGAGTATGAGGCGAGAGCCAGGGTGGCGGGCGAGAGCAAGTACAGTATTCGTAAATTATTTAAATTTTCGATCAATACGATTCTCTGCTTTTCGGATCTGCCGCTAAAGCTCGGCATTTACTCGGGAATTATCGTGGGCTTTCTGGGGCTGCTCGTGATGCTGGAAACGATTTATGAGTGGGCGGTCAAAGGAACGCCCAATGGTTACGCGACGATCGTAGTGCTTTTATGCTTTATGTTCGCGATGCTGTTCGTGATTGTGGGAATTATCGGGGAGTATATCGCGATCCTGTTTACAGAATTGAAGGATCGTCCAATTTATATCGTTCATGATACAAAAGGATTTCCGGAAAAGGAAAGCTGACAGGAAGGAATCGTATGAAGAGATTAAGACGTTTACTGATAAGTTTGATGATCACGGCACTGATGGCTGCCGGAATGCCGATGACGGCATTTGCAAAGCCGGACTGGCCCTCGGATACGGGGATCGAGTCGGAGGCAGGCATTGTCATGGATGCGGACTCCGGGGCGGTTTTATTTGGGCAGAACATCCATGTGCAGAAGGCGCCGGCAAGTATCACGAAAATATTGACGGCGCTCGTAGTCATTGAGAACAGCAGTCTGGATGATACGGTCACATTTTCCCACGATGCCGTTTACAACGTGGAAGATGGCAGCGGAAACAAGAACGCCATCGAGGAGGGCGACACGCTTTCGGTGCGCGATTGTCTCTACCTGCTGCTGATGCGTTCTTCCAACCAGGCGGCGAATGCGCTGGCGGAGCATGTGGGCGGAAGCCGCGACGGTTTTGTGAAGATGATGAACGAGAAGACGGCGGAGCTTGGCTGTGAGAACAGCCATTTTGCGAATCCGTCCGGTCTGAATGACGACACACAGCTCACTTCGGTGTATGATATGGCGCTGATCGCATCGGCGGCGTATAAAAATGACACGCTTTTAACGATCAGTAAGGATAAGAGCTACCGATTACCGGCGACGAAGAACAATCCGGACGGTGTGACCATCCAGCCGGAGCACAAGCTTCTTATCACGACTGACACAGAGAGTCCGAACTATTATCCATATGCGGTGGCCGGAAAGACCGGTTACACATCCGTTGCGGGGCAGACGCTTGTTACCTATGCGATCAAGGATGACAGACGCCAGATTGCGGTCACGATGAAGAGTACGCAGGCGACCCATTATCAGGATACGATTGCATTGCTGGATTTCGGCTTTCTACGGTTTGAAAATGTAAATATTTCGGAAAATGAGACGGCATACACAAGCGGCGATCAGCCGGTGCAGATCGGAGACAATAGCTATCAGCCGTCCGATTTATCGATGGATACGTCGGCAGTCATCACGATCCCGAAGGATGCTTCGTTTGCGGATGCGGAGAAGACGGTGGTAACGGATCTGCCAGAGGATGCACCGCTGGGCGCGGTGGCACTGCTTTCTTACAAATACAACGACCGCAAGATCGGACAGGTGTATCTGATCAGCGCATCGGCGGCAGAAGCGGCAGCAAACGGGGAGACGGCTCCGGATGACGGAAATACGGCATCGGATCCGGCAGCATCCAATACAGGCGCGTCCGGAAAACCGAAGCAGGCGAAATCTTCGTTCCACCTGACCCTGCCGAAACTTCCGAAAGTATCGGTGAGAACGGTGCTGATTGTGGTCGTCAGTGTGCTTCTGGCAGCGGCGTGTGCGGCGCTTGTATGGTTGTTCTACCAGCGTCATCAGGAAGAAAAGAGACGCCAGGAGGAGCGGAGAAAACGGAGAAGACAGCGTCTGCAGGAGATCGGCTGTTCGCGGGAAGAGTTTGAAAAACTGCTTGAAAAGCGGATGGGCGCGTCCTACAGGGCGCCTGGCACAGCGGAGGCAGATGAGAGCACAGAGCAGGCGGAGTCTGACATGGATGTGCGATCTGGTTCAGGACAGGTTCCGGCGGCAGATGCAGCCGCGTCCCGGCTGGCAGAGAGTGGAAAAGTAAGAACTGGTTCCACGGAAAAGAAGCCGCTGAAAGAAAAACCTGCACAGAAAGAGGCAGAGGATGCTAAAACACAGCAGGGTGTGCAGGAGGATGACACAGAGCTTACGGTTGAGGATTTGGATTGACAACCTGGATGCGCTAAATGGCGGTAAAATGGTCCAGATGGATTGTTTACGGGAAATTTTGGAAAGTATGAAGATTTTTTGAATTTTTCTAAAATGACTACAAAAACAAAAGGCGATATTATATAATAGCCATGCGGTTCGGGCTGGTTCCGGCTGTGAATGAGTGAATGAAGGGATAGAAGAACACAATGAAAAAACTTCTGATAATGATGGTTGCGTGTATGGCGCTGCTCAGCGGATGCACGGAGAGTACGATTGTAAAACCGACTTCTGAGACGGTAGTCGGAGATCCGAATTTTGAGACCCAGGAAAATGTTGAGATCGACTGGACACAGGTCAGCACGGACGCGGAAGACATGTTCAAGGATACAAGTACCTACGAGTACGGCCGCGATTTCCATTTCTATATGGAGCCGAACAAGAAACAGATCATGCTGATCTGGGTAGTGGCAGATGATCTGCCGGATGATCAGATAGGAACCTATGCGGAAGATTTAATCAAGGGATTCAACGACATTGTCCACACCCAGGACTTCTCGATTGAGATGTCCGGTGAAGATTCCTACGGCGGACTGTGGAAACAGTATGCACTGTCCTACAGCATCGTTCCGGAGAGCGACCAGGATAACGAGGACGCATGGTTTATCAGTGGTTCCTATGAGGCTGGCGCAGATTTCAAACTTCCGGATACCAAAGAGCTGATTTCCAAGGTGAAAGAGAAAGAAGCAGCAGGCGAGTACGATACGACTGAGGCGGAGGAAGAGACAGAGAACGCAGAATAAGAGGTTGTCTGCACAGACACGGGATATTTTCTGTGTATAATTAAGAGAAAAGTGATCAAAAAAGCTGTCATATGAGAAACAGATGAGTGTTCTTCATATGACAGCTTTTATTTACCAGGAACCGAAGTACGTGTTTTCACTCAACAGGTAGTCCGCTGTGATAAGACTCATTCCCCAGTTCAGCCAGAAGCGGCGATAAATCCTGTTTATCTAACGGCATGTTGTCTGTGACGGCGCTGTTTAAAAGCGCATAGACACGGCTGCATTTGTCCAATGTTTCATGGAAGAGATCAACAAACGAGGCGGTTGAGACGCGGGTCGGATCCCACGGGTTGCCCCATGCTTCGTGGTTTAGGTTACAGCTGCTCCGGTAGTCGGTTACGGAGTCCGTTACCATTTTCGCGGAAGCAACTGGGTGGTTGACGAAGATGGATTCGACCTGTGCAATGCCGAATTTTTTCTTGCCGTTCTTGTCCGAGAGTGTCCGACAGCCGAAGCGCAGCGCCCAGATGGAGCGGTGCACCATCGCCGGAGTAACCTGGAAGTTGTTGCGGTAGGTGATCGGATAATAGGTTTCGTTGATGCAGGAAGCCAGGAAATGGGAAATAAACTGGATTTCCTGTCCATTTAGACAGATCGTGGCGGTCTGGTTAAATTCGGACGGCTTCTTTTTTTTATATTTCCAGAGCAGGATCGCGTCGAGCTCGTTTTCCAGATGTGCGTGCATCCCGTGATGCATGGAGGTCGGGGCATCCACTGGATAGCCGATGCGCCCGTACACGTAAGGATGACAGATCGAATCGGCAATGTAATGGTTTATAAATCCGGCCAGATAGGAGATGGCTTCCTCCTGCTGCTGGCGCGAGCGGATGGTTCCAATACGGCGCAGACAGCACTCAAAAAAGGCGTTTACCTTGTGTTCGTGCATATAGGAACCGACGTTGCGGTAATCGCGGTGGCGCAGGATCGGGATATTATAGAAAAACATATCCGGTCCCTGCAGACCGAGCTGGTAGAGCCAGCGGTATTTGGCGATCGTGTGTTTTAAGGGTGTGAACGGCATATCGTTGTATGCTTTCATGCCGAATATATAGTGCGTGGTAAAACCTGGCATATTGTTTTCATCCTTTCCAGAAGGACAGAGATTTGGAAATTTGTCCGCCTGTCCGATATGCTTATTGTAGCACTGCCGGTCTGGTTTGTCATGGGGTTTGCGGATGTTTACAGAAAGTGTAAGAAAACGTGAATGGAAAGAGAGTTCTCGGAAGGCAATATCACGGCTTGGAGAATGAAATATCATAGTAAATCATAAGATTGGTTTGATAGAGTGAAAATAGATATAGAAAGGTGCTCGGATGGAAGCGCTCAGAATCGTACAGAAAATGGTGTGGGGACCGTGGCTTCTGGGACTGTTTCTGGCGGTTGGAGTCCTCTGCATGGTGCGTCTGCGGGGATTTCCGATCCGTCATATCAGAGTCTGGTGGGGAGAGACGGTTGGGAGCGGCGGGAAAGGACAGCTTTTGACGACCTGCACCGCGCTGGCGGCGACGGTCGGAACGGGAAATATCACGGGCGTGGCAGCCGCGTTGGCGATCGGTGGTCCGGGTGCTGTGTTCTGGATGTGGGCGGCGGCATTTCTGGGGATGGCGCTGGCATATACGGAGGTTTATCTGGGAATTTTGTATGGGGGCGGACCTTATGTCTATCTGGAAAATGGGGTTGGAAGCTGTTTCGCTGGAAAATGCTATGCCCTGTTTTGCGTGCTGGCGTCGCTTGGAATGGGATGTATGGTACAGGCGGGGGCTCTGGCGGATAGTCTGCGCTATGCAGCGTCCCTGCCGCCGCTTGGAACCGGTATCATACTGGCAGTTTTGACTGCCGTGGTGCTCTTTGGCGGGGCAAAACGCATCGGATGGACGGCTTCGGTGCTGGTACCGGTATCGGCGGGGCTGTATCTGCTGGCAGGTGGAATCGCCGTGTTCAGCTTTTATGATCAGATACCAGAAATATTGGGGAACATTGTGGGCGGGGCATTTGGACTGGCAGATAATGCAGGACAGACGGATGGAAGCAGTATTTTGAATTTTTCAGGAATTTCGGGCGGGATGACCGGGTACGGAATGGCAGCGGCGATCCGGAGCGGGATATCGCGCGGTGTGTTTTCCAATGAGGCGGGCCTGGGGAGTCTGGCGGTGCTGCATGGGATGAGTGAGGGAAAGGGGAGGCTAAGACAGAGGCAGGAAGCGCAGAAACAGGGAATGTGGGCGATTTTCGAGGTGTTTTTCGATACGATCATAGGGTGCAGCCTGACCGCTTTTTTACTGCTCTGTGTATTTCCACACAATCTGACCGAGAAGATCGGTTCCCTGGGCGGCAGCGGCGCGGTGGCGGCGGCTCTGGCAGCCCGTTTTGGGAATGAAGGCGGCATGGTGACGGCGGCGTGCATGGTGCTGTTTGCCTTTGCCACGATCCTTGCTTGGTTTTACATCGGCGATCAGGCCCTTGGATGGCTGATGCGGGATGTCCCACAGAAGCGCGCCGACAAAATATGTATTTTGTATCACGGGGGTTATCTTGTTTCGGTCTTTCTCGGCTGCGTCATCCGGATGGAGGCCGTCTGGGCGGTATCTGATATTTTCAATGGGCTGATGGCGGTGCCAAACCTTGCAGCGCTGGTGGTGCTTGGCAGGAAGGTACGAAGACCGGAACAGTGAGAGAATTGAGGGATTCAGATACAACAAAAGACCTCTCCAGCAGTGAGAGGTCTTTTGGTATTGAAAAAGGGAGGAGAGCTGATATAAACTCAGCTCGGTATTATGAAAAAAATTTGTAAGCATTGCTTGTTGCTATGGTTATAGTATAGGGAAAAATCGTGAAGAAACCATGTTAATTGTGTAAAAGGTTTTTTAATGAAGTGTGAACGAAATATGAACGCGGAACATGGATTCCATGATCCTGGTAAGTATGTTTTATGTTCAGAGGATCGAAAATGGCAGCCTGGGCAGGAAGCGCAGATATTTTGCGTGCTTCGTCTGTCAAGACTGCCATAAAAAATACGGGTATAAAGTGTGTCAACAATCCTTATTCCGCTTTTTTAACTGATAAAACGGTTCCGCTGAATGCATCCACTTCACTGACGGTTCCCGTATACGTTACGGTAACTTTATCCCCATCTTTTACATCAGAAAGCCCGTCCGGTTTCTGATCCTGCTCGAAGCTGAATTCATAATCGGTTCCGTCGGCGGTGATCGTAAACATAAAGTCTTTGATGTCGCTGATCGTACCAGTCAATGTGGACTGTTTTGCATCGGCAGTTCCTTCGGATGGAAGAACGGCGTCTTTGGCGTCTTCTTTTAAATCATCCATCGGGCTGCTTTCGTCCATGCCATTCGAGCTGGACTCGGAGGAGGCGGACTGGGACGATTCATTAGCAGTCGGTTCATTCACGTTTTTGGAAGAGCAGGCGGTTGCGAGCGAGAGGATCGCAGCCGCGCCCAGGATAGCAAAATATGTTTTTTTCATAGTACATTACCAACCTTTCTTTTGACTTAGTTTGCTCACAGATGTATGATGCAGGACAGATGATGATTCCTGAGCGCAACATTCATCTTTTCGCATAGAATGTCCATTTCGACATTGTGCTATACATCTTAAGCCATAAATGTGAACGAATTGTGAGGAGAAACTTACGAAATGTAAAGAAAATGGACAAATATGGAACGAAAAACAGTCGATTTTCGAACGTTCTTATGGTATAATGTGACCACTTAATGAGGTATTTTTTAAAATTCAGGAGGAAACATACATGAAAAATCCAGTTGTTACCATTGAGATGGAAAATGGTGATATCATGAAGGCAGAGCTCTACCCAGAGATTGCGCCGAACACAGTCAACAACTTTATCAGCCTGATCAAGAAGGGCTTTTATGATGGTCTGATCTTCCACCGTGTCATCAAGGGCTTTATGATTCAGGGCGGATGCCCGAATGGAAATGGTATGGGCGGTCCAGGGTATACCATCAAGGGTGAGTTCAGCCAGAATGGTTTTACGAACAATTTCAAGCACACCAAGGGCGTTCTCTCTATGGCGCGTGCGATGGACCCGAACTCCGCAGGTTCCCAGTTCTTCATCATGCATGAGACTTCCCCGCATCTGGATGGTCAGTATGCATCCTTCGGGAAGATAGTTGAAGGTCTGGATATCGTGGACAAGATTGCCGGCGTCCGCACCGACTGGGGCGATCGTCCGCTGAAAGAGCAGAAGATCAAAAAGATGACCGTTGACACCTTCGGCGAGGAGTACCCGGAGCCGGAAAAAGGAAAAGAAAGATAATCTATGACAATCGAACGAGAAGTAACCATTGCGGGACAGACATACCCGGTGATTCTCTCCGATGAAAACGAAGCTCTTCAGGCTGCGAAAGCAGCCGGGAGAGCTATTGTTGGCTTATGGAGGGAAAACGAGGAAAAACAGCCGGCCGACTATTCATCTTGCCTTTACCTTATTACAGACCCTGAAGACGCCGATGAAACATTCCTGGAACGCGTCGTCCGCCGCCACCTGGCTCTCCCGTGGCTCATTGCTGAAACTGACCGCCTCATCATCCGTGAATTTTCCCAGGACGATCCGTTGGAACCGGCATCCGCTGAGGATGCCGACGGAACTTTTTCTGATTGGAACAAGCGCGAGGAATACCGGAAACACCAGTACCGCTTTGCCGAGTGCGGTTTGTGGGCGCTGGAACGCCGCGCGGACGGTGTGCTGGTTGGAAAGGCGGGGCTGACGGACGGAGAGCTGGGATATCATATTTATGAACCGTTCCGCCGTCAGGGATATGCGCTGGAAGCCTGCCGGGCGATTGTGAAATATGGGTTTGAAACGCTGGAGCTGGATAAGATCCGGATTTGCACGAAGCGTTCCAACACGGCTTCACGGATATTGGCGGAAAAAATGGGATTCGTTCAGGTACCTTCATTCTGTAAGGATTCTATTGTATTTTGTATGCAAAAAGGATATAATAGCTTGTATACAAAATAATGAAAAAATACAATCTAGTGTGATTACACTAAGGGAACGATGGGAGGAATGACCGATGATCAGGCATCTGGAGCTGAAAGCATATGGAAAGATCAATCTCGGTCTGGATGTAGTCCGCCGGAGAGAAGACGGCTACCACGAAGTGCGGATGATCATGCAGACGGTGCGCGTGTACGACGCGATCGAACTGAACCGGACGGAGGAAGAGGGAATCCGTCTTTCAACGAACCTTTATTATCTGCCGGACAATGAAAATAACTTGGGTTACCGCGCGGCGAAGCTTCTGATGGATGAGTTTGGAATCCGCGACGGTGTGGAGATCAAGATGAAGAAATTTATCCCGGTGGCAGCCGGGATGGCAGGCGGCAGCAGCGATGCGGCCGCAGTCCTGTTTGGTGTCAACAAGATGTTCGGACTGGGGCTTTCGAAACAGGAGCTGATGGAGCGCGGCGTCCGTCTGGGGGCGGATGTGCCGTACTGTATCATGCGGGGAACGGCTCTTTCGGAGGGAATCGGGGAGATCCTGACACCGCTTCCACCGATGCCGCAGTGCCGCGTGCTGATTGCCAAACCGTCGGTCAGCGTTTCGACGAAGCATGTGTACGAGAACTTAAACCTGCCATCTCTGGGCGCAGAGGCGCATCCGGATATTGATGCGATGCGGGCGGCGATCGAGAAAAAAGACCTCTCCGGCGTCGTTTCACAGCTTGGAAACGTGCTGGAAACGGTGACGATCCCGGAAAATCCGGTGATTCAGACACTCAAAGATAAGATGATGGAGATGGGCGCGGACGGCTCTTTGATGAGCGGAAGTGGTCCAACCGTATTTGGCTTGTTTACGAACCAGACGGCGGCGCAGGCGGCGTATGAGGAACTCCGCTATGGCAGCAGCCAGGATCTGGCGAAACAGGTATACCTGACTAGTTTTTACAACAGGAAGGGGCACGCAGATGGGGAACAATTTTGAGGTTAAAATGAATGAATATCTCCCACTCAGGGATGTGGTATTCAACACACTCCGGCAGGCAATCTTAAAGGGAGAGCTGGCACCGGGCGAGCGCCTGATGGAGATCCAGCTGGCACAGAAGCTGGGCGTCAGCCGCACCCCGATCCGTGAGGCGATCCGCAAGCTGGAGCTGGAAGGACTCGTTCTGATGATTCCGCGGCGCGGCGCGGAGGTGGCGCGGATTTCGGAAAAAAGCCTGAAAGATGTGCTGGAAGTGCGCCGTTCGCTGGAGGAACTGGCGATTGAGCTGGCGTGCCAGCGCATGACGGAAGAAGATATGCAGGCATTGGAAGAAGCACAGAAAGCATTTAAAGCGGCGATTGATCAGGGCGATGCGATGAAGATCGCGGAGACGGATGAGGCATACCATGACGTGATCTACCATTCGACCCGCAACAAGCGTCTGGTGCAGATTTTGAACAACCTGCGTGAGCAGATGTACCGGTTCCGTCTGGAATACATCAAGGACGAGGATAAACGGCAGATTCTGCAGTTAGAGCATGAAAAAATATTGGCGGCACTGCGTCTGCGCCATATGGCGGAGGCAAAGGCGGTAGCCAGGGGGCACATAGATAACCAGGAAATCACGGTACTTAAGAATTTAAAGGAGCGGAAGGAAGTATGACATTTAAAGAATTGTACCTGTCCGGACAGGTTCCATTTGAGGAAATCGATCGCTATATTTCTCGTTGGAACCGGTCGGATGATGAGCGGACACTGGCAAAATATCTCGGTCTCAACGCCGATGAGGAGGATGTCTGGATCGATGACAGCGACGAGGCACTGAAAGAGATGCTGGACGCAAGAGAAAGGGTAGCCGGTACGCCGGTTACCCTTGGAAAGACGGATATTATCGTCAATAAAAATGGATTTGGCGCGCTGCCAATCCAGCGTATTTCTTTTGATGATGCGAAGGTACTGCTTCGCAAGGCGTATGATGCGGGTGTCCGTTTCTTTGATACGGCGCGCTTTTATACGGACAGTGAGGAGAAGATCGGCTATGCGCTGAGCGACGTGCGCGAGCATATCTATATTGCGACCAAGACAGCGGCAACGACGGCGGAAGGCTTCTGGAAGGATCTGGAGACGAGTTTACATAATTTAAAAACAGACTACGTGGACATTTACCAGTTCCACAATCCGGCAGTCTGTCCGAAGCCGGGAGACGGAAGCGGTCTTTATGAGGCGATGCTCGAGGCAAAAGAGCAGGGGAAAATCCGTTTCATCGGCATCACGAACCACCGCATGAGCATTGCGGAGGAGGCGATCGAGTCGGGGCTTTACGATACCCTGCAGTTCCCATTTAATTATCTTTCCACCGAGCGGGAGATCGCGTTGGCGAAGGCCTGTGCGGAGCACGAAATGGGATTTATCGCAATGAAGGGTCTGTCGGGCGGTCTGCTGACCAATTCGGCTGCGATCTATGCCTATATGGCACAGTTTGAGAATGTACTGCCGATCTGGGGTGTACAGAAGGAAAGCGAGCTGGACGAATTTTTAAGCTACATCGGCAATCCACCGGAACTGACGGACGAGCTGAAAGCTGTTATTGAAAAAGACCAGAAAGAGCTGGCAGGTGAATTCTGTCGGGGCTGCGGCTACTGTATGCCGTGTCCGGCAGGAATCGAGATCAACAACTGTGCGCGTATGTCCCTGCTTCTGCGCCGTTCTCCGTCAGCGAGATACCTCTCCCCGGAGGGACAGGCGAAGATGAAGAAGATAGAGGACTGCCTGCATTGCGGACACTGCAAGTCGATGTGCCCGTATGGTCTGGATACGCCGAAGCTTTTGGAGGAGAATTATAAGGATTATAAAGAGGTTCTTGCAGGGAAGAGACTGTAAAGAGAGGATAAATGCAAGAGGCATTTTTCTGTAACTGTTCACGGATAGGCACTTTTGGAACCGAAAGTGCCGTAAGAAAACGTGGTGGCAGCAGGAATTT
>OKRV01000710.1_pt1 | contig 22144 bp, 19 predicted proteins | sample 1601201 | NCBI WGS metagenome assembly OKRV01 (sample SAMEA3541540, study PRJEB24748) | human gut metagenome | biome: human gut; feature: human-associated habitat; material: faeces | place: China | collected 2012 | reverse complement strand
TATCAAAGCTATTAAAATCGAGTATATTACAGAAACTTGCAAGTATTAGTTTTGAATTTTATATGGTACATGAATTAATATTAATTGCATTTAGAAGAGTTTTTGAAGGTTTAAACTTTTATTGGGTAATTAATAATTTTATTGTATCAATACCAGCATTTATTATATCCTTGTGTATAGCTAAATTATTAAATAAATATATTACAAATAAAAAATTAAATAAAAATGTATTTGTCATTAATATAGAGTAAAAATAAAAAATTAATTTAATTTTAATTAAACAGTTAAAGCATTATAAGATTGAATAGTTATAGAGGGATTAAGTATGAGAATTAAAAATTCAATGAAAAATATTTATATAAATATTTTAACACAAATAGTAATTACATTATTAGGTTTTTTTTCTAGAAAAGTATTTTTAGATAGTTTAGGAATAGAATATCTTGGAATAAATGGATTATTAACCAATATACTATCTATGTTGGGTTTGGTTGAAGGAGGGATTGGTGCAAGTATTGTATATAATTTATATAAACCATTAGCAAATAATGATAAACCAAAAATTATAGCTTTAGTCCAACTATATAAAAAGATATATTCTATATTAGCAATAGGAATTTTTATATTAGGTTTAAGTTTATATCCTTTTCTAGGTATATTAATGAATGAAGGAGGAAATATCCCTTTTATTTCAATTATATATATTATATTTTTAATTAAAAATATAATATCTTATTTAAATGCACATAAGTGGTCATTAATTAATGCGGATCAAAGAGGATATATATTAGCTAAATATAATTTATTATTTAATGTTATTACAACTATTAGTAAAGTAATAATATTAATAACTACTAAAAATTATATATTATATTTATTAATAGAAGCTACAATATTTATAATTCAAAACATATACAATGGAAAGGTTGTAGAAAAAAGATATCCCTATATAAAGACAAAAGATAAATATATAGTCGAAAAAGAAGTTAAAGATAATCTAATAATGAATGTGAAAGCATTATTTTTGCATAATATAGGTGGATATTGTGTCTTTGGAACTGATAATATATTAATATCTGCATTAATAAATGTAAAAACTGTTGGATTATATTCAAATTATACAATGATAATTTCACAAGTATCCTCATTATTGACTCCAATTATTAATGGAATTGGGGCAAGTGTTGGAAATTTAATAGCTACTGAAAGTAAAGAAAAAAATTATGAAATATTTAAAGTAGCTAACTTTATTAGTTTTTGGATTTATTCATTTTGTTCAATTGCTTTATATAATTTAATAAATCCATTTATAACCTGGTTTTTTGGAGAAGGACTATTATTAGATAGGTTAACATTATTAATAGTATTAATAAATTTTTATATTACAGGAATGAGAAATGTAATTAATATTTTTAAAAGTAAAGCAGGAATTTTTAGTCAAGATAAATATGTACCAATTATTGAATCTGTAATAAACTTAGGTTCATCGTTAATATTAGTTAAATATTTAGGGTTGGCAGGAATATTTATAGGAACTACTATAAGTTCAATAACAATACCATTATGGATTCAATCTAAATTAGTATACAATAATGTATTTAATAAATCAGTATTGGAGTATTTTAAAAATTATGTAATTTATATTATTATGACAGTAATAGCTAGTATTATTACAAATAGAATATGCTATATATTTGAAATAAATAATAATTTTACTAGTTTAATTTTTAAGGGAATAATATGTTTTATTATACCTAATATGTTATTTTTATTGGTATTTTTTAAAACATCGGAATTTCAATATTTATGGAATGTATTTATTCCTAAGATTACTAAAGTAAAAGTAAAACTAAGTAGATAAGTACTTAATAACATTTTTCTATGTAAAATTTAATATATTAAAAACATTTGTATTCAGATTTAATTTTAAAATTAAATCTGAATACAAATTTAAATTAAAGTATAGTAATTCTAATATTATTATTGCTTTTAAATAGATCACTTATAAGAGAAACGTTACTAGGAAAAATACAATGAGCTAAATTTAAAAAATAGCCTTCTATAAAGGAAACGTTACTTGGATAACCGTCAAAAAGTAAAATTTTTTCTGGAATATTAAAAATACAATTAGTAAAATTACAATGGCCATTTGGTTTAGCATAAGCATATATTAAGGATTTTAAATTATTATCTATATTGTTTATATTACAATTAATAAATTCAATTTGTGTGAAAGTACCCTTATTATATGCGTAAGGAGAATAATAAATTAAGTTATTTGTGCTATAATTAATAGTACAATTACTAAATGAAATTAGGTCATTATAATTAGCTAATACATTTGGGAATATATTCACATCTTCAAATATACAATTACTGAATTTAGCAGAAAAAAAACCATTATGATTAGATAAAGAGGACTTACCATTAAAGTTACAATTATAAAAGTAACAATCTTCAAGGTGGCTATTATTAAAAGATAATTTATATCGTTCATTAAAATTTGTATTAGGTTGTAAAGTACAATTAATTAAAGAAATTTTACTTAAATATGATAAAAATGAACTTGAGATTTTAATTATACAACTATTATAAATGCTTTCATTACTAAGACCACCCACAGTAGATTGATATAATATTCCTGAAATCACACCTGTAGATGTATTATTCTTAACTAAATTGTTTACTGTAGTTGCAGAATTTAAGTTGTTATTAAAGACCCTATAGACTCCATGGCGTACTATAGTATCATTACCACCACTTTGTAAGGTTAAATTAATATTATTACAATTTTTAATTATAAGGTTTCTAGTACGTTCCCAAATATAAGTCTTGCCATTTTGTTGTCCATCAATTATAAAGTTATGACCTGCACAAGTTAAAAAATGATTATTAGGATTACTATTGAATTTTAGATATTTAAAAGTAGTATCTTGCATCATATCCCAACCATCTTCAGCATCCAAGGCACATTTAGCACTAGATTGACCGCAGTTAGTAAATTCACAGGATTCCATTAGCATATCTTTCATTGCATTAGGAGCCATTCCTACACATCTGCAATTTTCATATTTTATATTCTTAAAAGAGCAGTGAGTTGGTATTCTAAAATATTGAATAGATAAGTTTGTTGGATAAGCTGTGTTCAATATTGTTACTCTCATATATTTTGAGTTCTTTGGTACAGCAATTCTTCTATATTGATATGAATCAATAGATTTTATAAAATTTTTATTTTTATCGTAGAAGTGACAGATTAAATTCCAAGTTCCACAAGAGTTGCCCTGATAACCTAAATAAATACTTACAGATAAATAACCAATATCAGAATATCCAGAAATATCTCTATAATCACTTGTTGTTCTAGTTGTAGATGTTATATCTAAGCCATTACATCTATTTATATCACCTATTTTGAAATTATTACCTATTGCACTAGGGTGAAAATAGGTATATCCTAAGGAACCATCTCTAGAGTTTGATATTCCATTACTTGAACCATATCCTACTATATTCTTTATAATTAAATTTTCGAAAGAACTATATTTAGACTCTCCACCTATATTAATACCATTTACCCATTCAGAGTTATTAGGAGAATTAGTATAATCATGGCTAAAATAATCCCCTTCAATAATTCCATCTATGACATGTGAATTGAATGTGTTATTTAATTCTAGCATTAAACAGCCATTACCTGTAAACTGATTTAGTTTTAAAGTTGCATTATTCATGTCTAAGGTAAGTTCAGTAGGGATATAAATTTGTTGTTGATGATCAATTCTATAGGTTCCAGGTAATAGCTTTAATTTATTATATCCAGCAGTTTTTTTATCATCTAAAAGTTGTTGAAGACCTTTTCTAGTATTAATGCTCTCTTGTAATACTATATCTTTATCATAATCACTTGCATAAACTACTTGATTTTCAGCCCACCAGTTATCCGGTGTACCATCTCCTGTTGTATCAGCAATTACACAAACATAGGTTTTTGATTTAGGGATAATATTTGATGCAGACTCAACTAATGCAGCTTTAACAGTAGTATTATTTTTAGTTGTTAAAGAAGATAAATTAATAATTTTTTTTACCTCATAATCATCAGTATTCTTAATATTATAAGTTATTAAATCATCTTCAGTCATGACATACTCCTTAATTTCAATATCATCTTGAACCAAGAAAAAGTTAAATAATTCATGAGAATTTCGACCATACTTATCAGTGCAAAGAATAGAAAATTTTTGTTCACCTTCAGTAGAAAAACTACCCAAACTTACTTGATGATCCCCAGCCTTCAAGTAATGATATAATTTATCATCTTGCCCTTCAACTCTAACAGTAACAGTGAATGTTTCATTATTCCAAACTTCTTCTGTCCAATTATCATCTCCCCACTCATCATTTTTAAGATTATATTTTTCCATATACTCTTTATAGTAGTAATCAGTAATATAGTAATCAATAAATACTTCTTCACCAGGTTTAACTACAGGCTTAATATAATAAGTTGAAATATAAGGCACTTCATTCCAATTTAAATCATCGGGAATTTCAATTTTATTATATTTAAAGGATATAGTCTGATCAGGTTCAGTAATTGTCAAAGTAATTGAAATACTAGAATTACCATAAACTTCATAATTATCAATATATATAGCAGTATAAGTATAGCTACCTAAAGCTATATTACTTGTTATAGTTGAAGGGTGAATCTCATCTAAGGTAGAGGAATCTAAATATTCAATAGTAATATTACCTGATTTTCTAGAATAATTAAAAGAAATTATAGGGTTAAGGTTAGTATCATTTAAAGTAACACTTTGATTAGAATCTCCAATAACATCATATTCTTCTAATGATTTAGCAGTGTATGAATAAGTTCCTAAAGGTAAATTAGAAATTATAGTTGGAGTATCAATTTCCTTTAGAGATGATGAATCAAGATATTTAATAGTCACACTACCAAATAATTTATTATATTTAAATTCAATTTCTATATTGTAGTTATCATCAGTTAATTCTATTGTTTGAGTAGAATCATTTGTTATGGTGTAGCCAGAGATATCCTTAGAATTATAGCTATAGTTCCCTAACTTTAAATCAGTAAAAGTATCAGCTGGCAATAATTCAGTTGAAGAAGAGTTATCAATATATTTAACAGTTACAGTTCCTAATATTTTTGTATATTTAAAAGTAATTGTTTCACTTGGAGATGATTCTGTTATAGTAACTGTCTTTGTCTTATCATCACTTAGCATATAAGCAGAAATATTAATTGATCCATAGGTGTAAGTTCCTAAAGATAAATTTTCAATAGTTTTGGATTCATAAATATCAGTATTTGTAGTTATATCAACATATTTTATTATAATGCTTCCTAATACTTGGTTGTAATAGAAGGTAATTACTTGATTTGGACTTTCAGTTGTTAAATTAACTGATTGGGTAGAATCGTTTTGAAGTTTATATCCATATATAATTTTTGCTTCATAACTATAACTTCCAAGTTCAAGATTATTTATTGTTTCAGAAGAATATATTTCATTGTTAGTACTACTATCTAAATATTTTAATGTTATTGAGCCTTTTACTTGAATTAATTCACTATCTAATATTTTTAAATTACCTTTTTTAACATAAGCATTGACATTATTATATTTAAAATATGCCCAAGCTCCAGAAATACTTATAACATCAATCTGAGTACCTTTATTAAGAACTCCTAAGACTTGAGCAAACATATTAGGTTTATTCATCACAAGCGTAATTAAGCTTGAAACTTCATATAATGTGCTCATTTATATACGCCTCTCTTTTGTTTATTATATTACCATAATATGATAAATCTATTGATTTTGATAATAATCTAAATTTCTTCATCACAAATATGTAAAATATTACAAAAACTAATATTTATGATATAATCTAATGGTAAATTTTGTAGTTGGGGGCGGTAAAAATGAGAGATAGGCAATCTATATCAGTATTAAGAGTTTGTGCTATGATATTAATATTAGCATGTCATATAGTACAGGAACATAATAATGTATATATAAATATGACTGCTCAATTCTTAAATGTAGGAGTTTCTATATTCATCATAATATCAGGCTATTTATATGCTAAAAAAGAAATTAAAGAAGGATATTTTAAGTGGATTAGAAAAAGGGCAAAGCGTATATTAGTTCCTATGTATTTTTTTATTAATTATAAACTTAGCAATGGGTAATAATATAAAAATATCGAATTGGATAGCATATATATTTAATTTACAAGCGTTTTAAATAAATGTTAATGAAGCTGAACATTTATGGTATCTTACAATAATTATGATTTGTTACTTAATTACTCCAATATTAAATAAATATAAAACTAAAATAAGTAATAAAAACTTAATTATTTATATTTTCATAGGAGTTTTACTATAATTAATTACATCATATTTCATTAATACACAATTAGGAATATACCTAATATATACATTATTGTATATTATAGCTTATATTATATGATATAAATTAAATATAATAATATCAATGAAATTAATGTTTATTTCATTATTTTTAGCCGGAATAAGCGGTATTGTAAGAATAAGTGCTAAAGTATTATTTGATAATTCTATATTATATAATGTTATTATTGTTGGATATACGCAAGGTTTAATAGCATTTTGTATATTTTATATCTTTATTTATATGAGTAGAAATGTTAAAGAAAATAAAGTTATAAATTTTTTTGATTCAATAAGTTTTGAAATCTATTTAGTTCATTATATGTATGTAGTAGGTCCATTAAGAGTTATGGCATTAACAAATAGTTTTATAATAAATACAATGATTGCATTAGTAATTTCTATCTTAACAGCTATAGGACTAAAAAAGATATGTGAAAAATTTTATATTTTGATAGGGGGAGTAAGGATAAATAAATCTAGCTATTTATAAATAATTAACCCACGCTTGTATAAGTAGAAAACAAGATGTGGGTTAATTATTATTAATCTATAATTTTTATATGGCCACATTCATTACATTCATCATCATAAAGTTTCAACTTCTTAGATAACAATTCATTATTCCTAAAAGTAATATTAATATTATTAACAGTATCCTTTCCAAGACCACTAACAACATATTTAGAATTATCAAGTTTGATTTTATTATTTTCAATAGTAAGTACATCCTGTTCAACTAATTCACCAGCAGAGCCACCAGTTCTATCATCATAAAATTCAACCATACCATTTTCACCATTAGATGTAAAAGAAGAATTAATTATACTTATAGGCTTTTTCATACTATAATGAGGTAACTTTAATAAAAAATCTTCATTATTAATATTACAATTATTAAATAAAGTACTAGCACCTTGATGCCAATAACCAAAGATAATTTCAAAATTATTAAGTTCACAATTAGTAAAATTATAACTAGGATCATAGGCACCAGCATAAGTAACCCAATTATTTATAGTACTATTACTAATATTAAAAGTTCCATGAATATTTCCGCTGATATTTTCAAATGTACAATTTTCATAGATTCCACCCATATTTTCACCACTTTTATTACTAATAGTACAATCTTTAAAGTTTCCACTACCCAAGGCTATATTCCAATTATTATCTTTATTATTGGATTTACCAATATTACATCTTAGATATAACCCAGTACCAATTGTGTTTTCAGCTCTACCGTAAATATTACAATCCTTAACTGTAAGTGAGCAAGTATCATTTTCTTGAGCAGCTCCAATATTAATATTACCATTAATAGTGTTATTACAAAATCTAATATAACCACTACGTTTTCTACTTGTGTGACCTAAATAAGCACTACTTAAATTATCACAATTTCTTACAACATAAGAGTTAGTGCGTTCCCAGAAATGTACTTTTCCATCTATCATATCTTCAATAACAAAATTATGACCAGCACAAGTTAAGAAGTCATTATTAGGATTATCATGAAAATTAAGCTTTCTAAAGGTTACATCCTGCATCATATCCCATCCATCTTCAGAATCGTAAGCACATTTAGCAGAGGATTGACCACAGTTTGTAAATTCACAATTTTCTACTAACATATCTTTCATGGCAGATTGAGCTAACCCAACACATCTATTATTTTCAAACTTAATATTTTTAAAGGAACAATGAGTGGGAACCATAAAATATTGAACTGATAAATCGGTTGGATAACTTTCTTCTAAAATTGTGACTTTCATATATTTAGCACCATCAGGAACCCCAATTCGTCTATAAAAATAGCTATCAGCAGAAGAAATATATTTTTGCTCTCCATCATAAAAATGAGCAATCATATTCCAAATGTTACAGGAATTGCCTTGATATCCTAAATACCTACTAACTGATAAATAGCCAATTTCATCATAGCCTTCAATAGAAATGAAATCAGATGTTGTTCTATTAGTAGACTCAATTGGTTCACCAGTTTTTATATTAATATCACCTAGTTTAAAACTATCACCAATTGAAGTTGGATTAGTGTAAGTATAATATAAAGATTCATCTCTAGATTTAGCAATACTATTACCACCACCATATCCAGTTATATCTTTTACAACTAAGTTTTCAAAAGAACTATATTTAGCTTCACTACCAATACTAATTCCAATTACCCATTCAGAATTATTGGGAGAATTTGCATAGTCATGACTATAATAATCTCCTTCAATAGTTCCATTAATAACATGAGAATCAAAGGTATTATTAAGAGTTATCATTAATGCCTTATCACCAGTAAATTGGTTTAACTTAATAGTTGCACCATTCATATCTAAAGTAAAGTTTGAAGGAATAAAAATACTTCCTTCATGATCAATTCTATAAGTTCCAGGTAACAATTTAATAGATGAGTAACCTTTAGTACTTATATCATGCAGTAATTGTTGAAGACCAATCCTTGTATTAGTAGCTTCTTGCATTACAGCATCTTTATCATAATCATCAGCATACTTAACTATAGTTTCACCCCACCAGTTTCCAGCTTCACCATTACCAACAGTATCTGCAATTATACAAGTATAAGTATTAGAAGTAGGAGTTATAGTAGGAGCTATTTTTTCAAGTTCAGCCTTAACAGTTTCAGAAGTAGGTTCTTCTAAATTAAGAGTAGCAATATATTTGTTTTCATAAGTATCGGTATTTTTAATATTATATTTACTTAAGTCTTCTTCTGTCATTATATATTCTTTTTCTTCTTTATTTTTTTCTTCTACTAAAAAGAAGTTAAAAAGTTCATGTGAGTTACGGCCATATTTATCTGTAGCTATTATTGAAAATTTTTGCTCCCCTAGATTTTTGAAGCTTCCTATATTAATAGAATTATCACCAGCCTTAACATTTTTTTTAATTATGTCTTTTTGACCATCTATTTTAACTGTTATAGTAAATGTTTCTGAAGTATCTTCTTCTACGTATTCCTTATGATAATAATCTGTCACATAATAATTTATTATTACATCTTCTTTAGGAGAAACCTTAGGTTCTATATAATATGTTGATATATAAGGTACTTCATTTAAATTTATATCTTCAAGTGAAATAGAACTTGTATTTATGGCGTTGTCTTTGTAAGTAATATAAGATATTAGATTTTGAATTAAAAGTGTAGTTGTAATAGTTAAGATTATTAACAATGGTATAAGTATAGCTATAAATATATTAAATTTCTTTCTATTTAATTTTTTCATTTAACCCTCCTTAGAAAAAACAATTCATTTACTTATTTTAACATAATTTAAAGAGGTATTGAAAAAAATAGAAAAAATGTTTAAATTTATATTATAGGATGTATAATTAATATAGTAATTTAATAAGATTTTTATTTAGAGGAATGGGAGAAACATTAATGAGTAAAAAAAGAAAGGTTATTATTCTAATAATAATTGTAGCAGTTTTAATAGGTATTATAGGATTAAATCTAGGAAAATTTTTAGTGGAGTCAGACAAGTTAGAAAAAGTAGATGCAATAGCAGTTTTTAGTGGGGACAGTGGAGCAAGAACAGAAAGGGCAGTTGAACTTTTAAAGGAAGGATATGCTGATTACTTAATACTTTCAGGAGGAAAAGTATATGATGATGTAACAATGGCAGAATTAATGAAAAACCATGCCATAAAATTAGGTGTAGATGAAAGTAAAATACTTATTGATAATGAAGCATCAACAACTAATGAAAATGCTGAATTTACAACAGATATAATAGAAGAAAATAATTTTAAATCAGTAATAGTAGTAACATCGGATTATCATACAAGAAGATCAAAGCTAGCTATGGAAAAGGCCTTAGAAAACATATTAATAGATGGAGAGAAAGTAGAAGTAACTGTAACTCCTTCTAAAGAAGAAAAGTTTACTACTAAATGGTGGACAAGTGGTAATAGTGTCCTTATGGTCATAAGTGAATATTTGAAGCTTATGGGTTATTGGGTAAAGGGATATATATAGTTATTTATTTTTATAGATTATAAGTTTATAAAGTTTTTTAGTGGGAGGCGAAATGAAAAATAGGAAAATTGTAGTATTAGTATGTATAGCCTTAATTTTTATAAGTATACTTATGTGTTTTAGTAAGAAAATAGATGTAACAAAATATACAATATCAAATAAGAAAATACCAGAAGAGTTTAATGGGTTTAAAATACTTCAATTATCAGACTTTCATAGTGAAGGATATAGAGATACAACAGAAGGGTTAATAGATAAAGTAAAAAATATTAATCCAGATATAATTGTAATGACAGGAGATATGGTAAGTTGGAATATGGAGAATATAGAAGAAGTTAAAATTTTAATTAAGTCATTATCTGAAGTTTATCCTATATATTATATTGATGGTAATCATGAACATTTAGCTGAAGTTTTACGTCAAGGAAGGTATGAAACTTTTAATAAATTTATGCAGGAGTTAGGAGTTACTACTATAAAAAATGATTATGTAGAAATATATAAGGGAGATAAATATATTAATTTATATGGAATAAACCTTCCTTTAGATGGAGCAACAGGACTTTATGTAGATAAGTTTCAATTAGAAAAAAATTATGTTGAAAAGACATTGCCAGAAGCTGATGGAGAAGAGTTTAATATATTGTTAGCACATACACCAACATTTATTAAGCAATATAGTAAATGGGGTGCAGATTTAGTTTTAGCTGGTCATATGCATGGGGGTATTGCAAGAATACCATTTACTAATATTGGACTTTTATCGCCGGGGAGAACAATATTTCCTAAATATGCGGCAGGAAAGTTTAAGGTTAAGAATTCTACAATGATAGTAAATAGAGGAATAGGGACATCATCATTTAAATTAAGGATCTTTAATAATCCAGAAATTACAGTGATTACTTTAAAGAGTAAATAGAAAAAATATATTAATTATAAAAGGGACTTTTAAGATATCCAATGTAGTAGATATAGGATAAATCTTAGAAGCTTTTTTATATAAAAATTTAAATGGTTGATAAATGACTCTTATGATAATATATACAAAAAAGTAATAAGTTGGTATAATATACAGTAGTTAGTTATGAAGAAAAAGTAATATTGTAGTTATTTGTTTTAAGGGGGTTAGGAGAATATTATATGAATAATGCGCAAAAACAGTTTATAGATATTTTATCTGCAGGGATTAGAGGAAAGTCGGCAGATAAAGTATATGATAACGTAGAATGGGATGAAGTAATAGATTTAGCTGATAAACATAAGGTAGATGGAATAATATACTTAGCTTTACGCAAAAGTAAACTTATTTCTAACATTGGAGAGGAAAAAATAAGTTTGTTAAAACAAAAAGCTGCTATTACAGGAATAACACAATCTAGACATATTTCCGGATTATCAACTGTACTTAATAAAATTAATGAAAGGAATATTCCTGTAATTGTTTTAAAAGGATTAGTAGTTAGAGAATTTTATCCACAACCTGATCAAAGAAGTATGAATGATGCAGATATATTAGTTCATGAAGGGGATGTAGAAAAGGTTAAGCAGTTATTAATAGATATGGGATATGTTTATTTAGAAGATCATAAAGCATCACATCATATAGCATTAGTTCATCATAAGTATCCATTTATTGAATTACATTGGAATTTATTTAAGAGAGATGGGTTTAGTAATGAGTTAGAACATTATGAAAGATTAATTTGGAAGAGAGCCATAAAGGTTAATGTAGGAGAAGCAGAAGTTTTATCTCTTTCATATGAAGATTTAGCATTACATTTATGTATGCATATGGCAGCTCATCTTGTAGCAACAGGATTTGGTGTAAGGCAACTTTGTGATTTTGTTTTACTTGTTGAACATAAGGGAGATGAAATTGATTGGAATAGTTTTATTATGAAGGCTAGAATGTATGGATTTGAAAAATTTAGTGAAATTATGTTTTTATTATGTAATAAATTATTTAATATGGAAGTTCCAAAGGAAATTAATATTAAAGTTGTAAATAATAAAAAATATGTTTCTGCATTACTTAATGAAATTTTTGAAGCTGGAGTTCATGGTAAAAAAGAGATGGCAAATCAATTTGCTACACAAGTTGCATTTAATTTTCAAGATAAGGATAGTAATGCTACCTTAGGAGCTATTAATAGATATTTTAGATTTATTTTTCCTAAAATTGATGATATGTCAGATAAATATAGTTATGCTAAGAAAGTTAAGATTTTAACTCCTATTGCTTGGATACATCATTTATTTGCTGGAGTTTTTGCTAGTGAATATAGTTTTAAAGATAAGGTTGAATTTTTAACTAAGGGGGTAGCTAAAGCCGTTAATAGAAATAAATTACTTGATTGGATGGAGTTATGATAGTTAATGATAAATACTGTAGTAGGGTTATTACAGTATTTATTTTTTTATAATTAGTATTACTATTGATTATTATTTATTATTAGCTATAAAGAAGTATGATTTATTTAAAGAAGTAACAGAAATATATTATTTACTTAATATTACATATAAGGTAAAATTATTATAAAGCATATTTATTTATTCTTAAATTTCAGCACAAATTTAGAGATGAATTTATAGAATGTTTAAAAAATTTTAAAAAAGAGGTGAATATAATGAAAAAAGATTGGAACAATCCTGCAATTAAATCATTAAACGTAGAATATACTCATGAAGAGGAATATGATGGATGGGTTTTAGGAGATGATGGATCTAAAGTTGATGCTAAATCTATTGATAGAAGTGAAAATCCAGCATGTTTTGGAAAGTTTGGATATAAATGTAGGTGCTGTGGAGCAGAATCAGGATATATTTATGTTACTCCAGTTGGAGCTGTAATGGGATTAATTGGGCACTGGGCTTCAGCTCATCCAAATGGGTGTAAATTATCATAAAAATATTTTCTAAAATTAAAAATAATACATTGCTTTTATAGTAATGTATTATTTTTAATTATATTAATAGGGGGAGATTATAATAAGAAAAGTATATATCAAGATTACATATTTTTTATTAATTATAAATATATGTGTTTTTTTTATTGGTTGCTCAAGTAATGATAGAGAAGCTGGATTAGTTTATGGAAATGAAAGTGCACCAATAGAGATAATCAATTATACAAGCTTTCAATGTATTGATTGTGCTACAATGCATGAAAGATTACATGAGAGTATAAAGAGGTTTATTGAAGATGGTACGATAAGATTAATTGAAAAGCCAATAGATATTACGAGATTTGAATATGATGAAGTAATTTATAAACATATGAGCGAAGAACAATCATTAGATTTTGAAAAATTATTAGAAATATACACAACTCAAAGGCAATGGAGAGATTTTAAATCTAATGAAGAGGTAATTAAATTTTTAAATTTGAGTCAAGATGAGAACAAAAAGAATATAAATGATTTAAAAATTATAACTAAAGAAAAAAGTAAAATAAACTTAGAGGAGGTTCCAACTATGATCTTAAATGGAAAAAGATTACCCATAAATATAAGTGAAGAAGAATTTATAAATAATGTTGAATCATTATTAAGGAAATAATTTTAAAATATAATGATTAAGTATTGGTAGTATTAAAAGCAGTATTTAGTATTATATCAAAATGAGTATATAAATATTTTGAAAATGTAATAAATGTTAATTATCTATAAAATTAAATTAAAAATTAGAATGTAGTATGAATAAATGATTTTATTTCAGTAAAATTGTTAAAAAATATTTTAGATTAATAAGTTAAATATTAGAAGGAAAAAGAATGAAGAAAGAGTGGTTAAATCTAGAATTTATGAATTTAGGAGTAAAATATACTAAAGATGATTGCTATGAATAAGTAAATGTAGCAAAAGAAGTTGGTGAGCAAGAGAAGGCTTTATGGAGTTGTAAATATTGTGGAGCTACATAAGTTCTTATTCCTAATATAAAGGATAACCATTCGTATCAATATTTAAATAAACAAGCTAATCCTGGATTTGGACCAGAGGGGTCTATAACACCAAAGTTAGAAGCAGTTCCAGTATCTTAAAGAGAATAATTAAGTTTAAATATTTTTAAGATTAAAGAAGTAGTAAATAAATTTAATACTATAGTGTAATTTATCACCAAATTATATAATAGTATAATAAAATTAATAATTATCAAAATTATGAGAGTGGGTATAAGAGAATGGTGTTAAACAATTATTGTGTATATGGATTGAATATAAAATCTGAAATAGAAATAGATGAATTTGAAAAAATAAGTAATATTTTTAATGATGATTTAGTAGTAATAAAATATTCAAAAATGGATCAAGAAATAAAAAAATCAATTTTAGAAGATAGAAAAATTCAGTTATATCAAAATAAAATATGGTTTCATATAGATAATATAGCTACATATTGTATAACTAATGGAAATAAGATAGAAGTAGAATTATGTGATAATGCAGATATGAAACTTATGAAAATTTATGTAATGTGTAGCTGTTTAGGATTTATTATGCTTCAAAGAAAAATGGTAGCTATTCATGGTGGAGTAATAGAAATGGATAATAAAGCTGTAATATTTACAGGGGATAGAGGTGCAGGAAAATCTACTTTAACTACGGCATTAAGAGAAAGGGGATATAAATTTATATCTGATGATGTTGCTGGAATCAAGATAGATAAAGTTCCATATGTAATGCCAGGATTTCCATATCAAAAATTATGTGAATCTGCTATGAATAATTTTGGATATGATAAAGAAGCTTTTACATCATTTATGAGTGACAAAGAAGTTAAATATATAGTGCCTGCTAAAGATGAATTTATTTATGAGCCAAAGGAATTAACTGCAATAGTAAAGTTAACTGTTGGTGATGTAGATGAAGTTACTATTGAAGAATTAAGAGGTAGTGAAAAATTAAATAATATAATTCAAAATATATATAGGGGTGAATATATCAAACATTTAGGAAAAATGGATTCAGTATATTTTAAACAATGTATTGATATAGCTAAAAATATAAGATTCTTTAAGGTAACTAGACCTGCAAATCAATTTACAGTAGATACTCAAATTAATTTAATTGAAAGAGAAATAATATCTGCTAAAGAAATTGTAGTATAAAGTTAATAGGTAGTAAAAATAATAATACTTTATTTATATAAAATGGTAAAAAAGTATTATTTAATAATAAATAATTAATGAGGGTTATTTAATTATTTAGGAGTAATTGGTAAAATTTATATAAGATAATACTATTCAATAATAGATAGGGTGGAGAAGATATGATTAATTTTAAGAAAAGTACTGGTAAGATAGGAAAGATAAAAAGGGATTATGGAATAAATTTAAATACAATAATTAATAAAAATTTAGAAATAGATGATACAGATTTAGATGGAGAAAAAGTAATGATGAACCTTGATAAAGGTGAATACTTTATGATGAATGAAGTTGGAAGTAGAATATGGGAAATTATTAGTGAACCTATAAATGTAAGAAGAATAATAGATACTTTGTGTTCTGAATATGAAGTAGATGAAGAAATTTGCAAGGATACAGTAGTAGAATTTTTAGGTAGATTAAATAATGCAGAACTTATTAGTATTAGCTAGAAAAGTTAAAACATTTATATCTATGGATAATAAAGAAAAGTTTAATATAATGCAAACTTTTTTTTATACAGGATTTTATAGAGCATTTATACTTTTTGTTCCATTTAATAAGTTAAGAAAGCGTATGGGAAAACATAAACAAGAATCTTTAGATAAAGTTGATAATGATACATATAAAATTGCTAGAAGAATATCATCTAGGGTTTTATTTGTTTCAGCTAAAACACCATGGGAAAGTAAATGCCTAGTACAAGCATTAACTGCACAGAAATTATTAAAAAATCAAGGAATTTCAACTACTATTTATTTAGGAGTACGAAAGGAAGGAAATGAAATGAAAGCTCATGCATGGTTAAGATGTGGTGAGTACTATGTTACAGGTGGAGCTATAAGAGAACAATATACTGTTGTAGCTAGATTTGCTAATTAAATCAATTTGATATCATATAAAGGTTATTATTATAAATTTAGTAATCATATGTGTTATTTCTTTAATTTAGTATCAGTTGGAAGAGAATATTAAAAAATTATTGATAATAAGGCGGATTCAAATTTGAGTCCGTCTTTATATATAAATATAAATTTATATATATTAGGGTAAAAGTTTATATGATTTTTATTATAAGATGTAATTTTATAACTGATATTAAAGTAGTAAGTATAAAGTTTAAAATATTCATCTAAGGTGTAATTTACATAAATTTGAGTATTAATATATAATAAACTTATGATGAAGGCATTTCAAAATGAAACAATGGAAAAATCCAAAACTTATTAATTTATCAGTAAATAAAACAAATGAAGATGATTATAAACATGAAAATGAATTAGATGTTACTAATATCAAGTTAAGATATATTGAAGTAAACCCATCTTAAATAACAAAAAATACCTTCGATACTAATAAATTAGCATTGAAGGTGTTTTTTTGTTTAAACTAACTCATTTGCAACTTCTAATATACTTTTTCTACTAACTTCCCTAATATGACCTTTTTCAAGTTTCATAATTCTATTACAAATATTAAGAGCAGAAGGTCTGTGAGTAATGATAATACATGTTGGATTACTAGATAATGACTTAACTGACTTTAATACCTTAACTTCTGTTTCAGGATCTAGTGAAGAAGTAGCTTCATCAAGTATTAATATAGGTCTTACCCTTAAGAAAGCTCTAGCAATTGCAATTCTTTGGGCTTGTCCTTCTGAAATACCAACTCCTTTTTCACCAATCATTGTATCTAATCCATCTTCAAGTTCATTAACAAAGTCAATGGCACAAGCATTAGTTAATGCTTCTTTAATTTCATCATCAGTAGCATCAGGTTTACCATAAAGTAAGTTGCTTCTAATTGTTCCTGAAAATAAAGTATTTCCTTGAGGAACATAAGAAATAAGATTTCTAAAGTTTCTATTCATATCTTTAATTAAGTCATTTTCACTAATAAACAAATTACCTTTAGTTGGATTAATTAAAGATAATATAAGTCTAATCATTGTTGTTTTACCTTCACCAGATGTTCCAACAAAAGCAATAGTTTCACCAGAATCAATAGTAAGATTAATTTTATTTAAAATATAATTATTATCCTTATATGCAAAATAAACATTATCAAAGATAATATCAGGATTATTAAATAAAGTAGATTCAAAATTAGTTATATTATCTACAGCAATTTCATCAAGTGATTTATTAGTAATATCGTTAAGTTCATTTTCATCAGCCATTTTTTCAACTGGTATTGTTTCAATTTCCATAAGTCTTTCAGCCGCTGCTATAGTTGAAATAAGCCCAGGAATCATGCTTGCTAAAGAAGAAAATGGTGCTTGAACTTTATTATATAATTGAAGCATTCCTGTAAATGTACCATAGGTAGTTACTCCTTTAGCTATATTTAATACTCCCCATGTAAAAATTGAAAAGTAAGCAAGTGAAGAGCAAAAACTCATTGACATTGAAGTCATAACAGAAAGCTTAGTATTTCTCATAGCAATTTTATATTTATTATCTTGAATTTCTAAAAGTTTATGCATATTTATTTTTTCCATACAAAATGTCTTAACAATCATTATGTTTTGAATTGATTCTTGCATAAATGATCTATATTTAACATCTTCTTCTTGAGCTTCTTTATATAAGGATTTAAGTTTTCCACTAAAATATCTACCAACCAATATTAAAAAAGGACCAATAAAAACAGCAACAAATGCTATTGATGGTGCCCAATTTATAAGTGTATAAAATGAACCTACTAATGTAACTGTTAATGAAACTAAGCTAGGAATAGTTCCTAGAATAGCAGAACTAATATTACTTACATCAGATGTTACTCTAGTTAATAAGCTTACAGAATGAAATTTACTTTGTTCAAGCCAATCACTACATTGAAGATGTTGATAAATTTTTCTTTGAATATTTTGAGTAAGTTTTGTTGAAGAATGTGTGCTCATAAAAGAAGTAACAGGTGATGATAGCATACTTATTAATGTTATAACAAGCATTATTATAAGCCAGTATATAGTTTGCTTTGAATCACCACTTATTGCAGAATCAATTAATGACTTTGAAACAGTAACATTATAAATTCCTATCAATGAAAAAATAACATTTACTATAATTGAAAATATTAAAAAGGGAATAGCTGGTTTTGCATAGTTTGCCATCCATTTTATTTTTATCCATAGTTCTTTTGTAGGTTTTAGTTTCTTTATGTTTTCCATGAAGTCTCCTTTCAATATATATTGAGTGTAATTATGCATATAAACTTATAAAAGTAATATAATAATATTTTAGCATTTAAGTAAAAAACTTACAATGGATGTTTGCCTGTTGATGAATTGTTTTGTTTTAATATAATGTGTTGATTTAAATTTAATGCTCATCAAATGTTACACTAAGAATATAGTATCCCAATCATTTTAAGAGAGCTTTTAATAAAAAAGAGAGCTATATTCAAAATGAATTTATTAATTCATTTTCATATAACTCTTTTTTGAGATATTAATTAAAATAAAGTATTCTGTTTGTTATTTTCTTGTTGAATAGTTTCTTTACTTTTGTTGTTTAAGCTTCCAAGAGGGCTATTAAAACTATTTAGGGGATGAGGAAGTTCTGTATTACTAGAAGGCATAGTTCCTTTCATTCTCTTTTTTTTATCATTAGTTTTAGCCATGACATATCCTCCTTACAAGTAAAATCTAGCTTTAGGTGGTATAAAGTTTAAAATAATAAGCTAGACATCAGAATCGTCGTAAATATCATCAGTATAGTTAAATTCATTGCAAGCAATATTATTAGCTACAATTGGATCATCCATGCAGCTATTAATAGATGCATCAGATTTTATTAATGGATTATTTACGCATGTTTCATTTGTAGGATCATAATAACTTCTTAGGCTTGGCAAATAAACATTAGACTTATCCTTCAAAATTATCCCTCCTTTAACTTTAATTGGATAAGAATAGTTTATCTCATGGCAAGTTATTAAATAGCTGTAATATATTAAGTTAGTAAATAACAATAAACAAGCCATTAGATAAAGCATTTCAAGATTAAGATGAAGTTAAAGCTTTATATTAAGCTAAGAATGAATTTTATATTTTTGATAGCTCAAAGAAAATATATTCTTAACCATATTAATATTATTCGAAACATTAGATTTAAATATACTTGGATATGTGAGGAATTTTTAATTAATTATATGTATTTATGTTTATAGAATATGATGACATGAATAAATCTGAAAAATAGTCAATTAACAGTGAATAAATACAATTGTTTTTATGAAAATAATAATATAAAATTGAAATGGATTAAGTTGTAATGCTTTATTAGATAATATAATTTAAGAATAATAAATTAACATATTGTATAAAAGGAGAGTAAGGTTATGTATCCAATAAGATTTGAGAATCTTTATTATGATAAAATATGGGGTGGAAGGGATTTAGAAGAGTTTAGAACAAACTTACTAGAAGGAAACATAGGTGAAAGTTGGGATATTGCATGTCATCCAAGTGGAACTGGAATAGTTGCAAATGGTGAATTAAAGGGAAAATCATTTACTGAAATAATTAATGAATTTGGTCATTTATTAGTAGGAACTAAGGTTAGTACCGAAAAGTTTCCTTTATTAGTTAAACTAATAAATTCTAAAGAAAAGCTTTCTGTACAAGTGCATCCTGGAGATGAATATGCAAAAAGAGTTGAAAATCAATTTGGTAAGACTGAAGCTTGGTATGTTATTGAAGCAAAACCAGGAGCTAAGTTAATTGTTGGTACTAAAAATTGTGATAAAGCTGTATTTGCTAAAGCAATTGAAGAAGGAAAGTGTGAAGATTATTTAAATGTTGTTGATGTTAAAAAAGGCGATTGTTTTTTAATTAATAGTGGATTAGTTCATGCTATTTGTGAAGGATTAATAATTGCTGAAATTCAACAAAATTCAGATGTAACATATAGAGTTTATGATTATGGAAGACCAAGAGAAATCCATGTTGAAAAGTCTCTTGATGTAATTAATTTTGATTTAAAGGCCCAAAATCTTTCTAATAATGAAGTAGTTAAATATGATGGGTTTTCTAAAGTAGATTTCTGTGAAAATGAATATTTTGGAATGGAAAAAATTAATGTTGAAACTAAGTGGGATGATTGTAGTAATGAAGAAAAGTTCTTCATTTTAACATGTGTTGAAGGTAATGGTACTATTGAAGGAAAAGATTTCTGTGAAGAAATTAAAAAGGGAGATAGTTATTTAATTCCAGCTTCTTTAGGAAAATATGAAGTTAAAGGACAATTATCAGTAATTAAAAGTTATCCAATGTAAATTTTTTAATGTGCCTCTAGAGGGTAATCCAATAAGTGGATGACCCATGGAGGCGTATTATTTTTATGTGATGTGTCTATAATTAAGTTAAAAATTTAAAATTAAAATTTTGTATAGAAAATTTTACAATGAGGGATTTTTGAATGGTATAACAAAAGGGGCAATGGGGATGAGGTGTAATTTATTATATAACTAATATAGAAATGGTATAGAGGAACTTTATAGTTTTGGGATAACTTCAGTAATTGGAATACTACCAGGAGCAGTAACAATTGAGGAGGCACTAAAGTCTGGAGGAACTAATATGGAAAGAGCAGTTGAAAATATAGTAAGGATACTTTAATTATTCCATAAAAGTTATTCATTTATGAGGAACAAATATTTTATGGGTATTCACTAGAGGTAAATCGAAATATAGTAAAAATTGTCGTTGAAAAATACTATAGTTAATGGTAAAATTAAATTTCCGATAGGTACGAATAAAAAAATGAAAATTAAGATAAATATTTGGAGGAGTTGCCAATGCCAGTAAGAATTGCTATACTAGGTGGACCAAGATGTGGTAAAACAACATTAATTCAACAATTATATGTAGATTTAAAAATCAGAGACATAAATGTAGGAGTTGCTACAGAATACAGCACTGATTACTTAAGAGATAAGGGAATGATTGAATCTATTTCAGAACAATATGGAATATATTTAGGTCAATTACATTTAGAAAAGAGTTTAGATTCACATGATTATGCAATAACAGATTATGCTACTTTTGTACCATACATATATGGAAGATTAATGCTTGGAGATAAGACAAGAACTAAGAAAGAAATTGAAATATTAAATGATTTATATAGCTTAGCAATCAGAGATCTACCACAATATGATCATATTTTCTTTGTTCCAAGAGAATTTGGTTATAAGAAAGATGGAGTTAGATGGCAAGATGAAGAAGTTGCTCAAATGGTGGACAAGGCTATTTTAGGATTTTTAGATGCTGAAAATGTTAAGTATTCAGTAATAACTGGATCAACTAAGGAAAGATCTGAGCAAATCATGAAAATAGTAGGAATAAATAAAGCAATTGTACAACCTATTAAGAGTAATGAAGTAAAAGATAAGTAATTTTTTATAATGATGTAAATTAGTAAATATTTTAAAGGGTGGTTCCTATATTATTAGGAATCATCTTTTTTTGTATTTAGAAAACCCCGCGTTAGACGTGGGGTTCCAAAATGCTTATAGCTATG
>OKRV01000688.1_pt1 | contig 22460 bp, 23 predicted proteins | sample 1601201 | NCBI WGS metagenome assembly OKRV01 (sample SAMEA3541540, study PRJEB24748) | human gut metagenome | biome: human gut; feature: human-associated habitat; material: faeces | place: China | collected 2012 | reverse complement strand
TATTGACATTATTTATGTCCACTTATTGAATGGGGTTATCAGATGGGTACTCACATTATATTTTAAGATATTTAGAAATTCAAAAACATGTTAATATTAAAATGGAAACCATCATTACAAGTTTTATATCATTATTACTTGAACTAATACATTTAGTTGTACGTTTTTTGATGTTCACGATAAATCATAGAGTCTTATTAATTTCCATAATATCACATCTTCTGATTTGAATTGAGACGTACAGTTGTCCATCTTTTTGATTTTCACGGCAAATCACAGAGTCTACTAATCACGTGTTCTAACATAATATAAAGATCCTAATGCGACTTCTATAATAATGTATGGGACAGTCATTAAATAAGCTGAATACGGATGTAGATCATCAGCAACATACTGCATATCATTGATTTTTAGTTTGCCAGATTTAATTTCTTCAATCTTCGTTTTATACATATGAACACGATACGGACAAACTACAGCTAATACAATCATGATTAATAATAGAATGCGTCCTGGTTTTTTAAAGAAATTCATATGTATCACTCCTAAAATATTTTTATTAGTATATCACAAACTAATATGTGAAACACTTCACAAATATTTCTTTAATTCTTCTAAACTATTCAACGCATCACGTCTACCTATATCATAAATTTCTTGTAGATGATTTGGATCCTTTTCAATCATCGCACACGCAATTGGTTTAGAGGGTCGAATCACAAATATCTGTCCTTCCCTTTCAAGCTTATCGATTTTATCTAATGTTTCATTATATACAATATGTCTATTTTCTAAATCGTGTTGTAGATTTGGATATTCCTTAAACGCCTTCTTTATAAGATTTATATATTTCATTGGCTTTTTTTGATAAGTATGATCTCTTGTCAAAACTACAACTGTCTTCTTTGTTCTTTCCAACATCCAATCCACTGGAATCGAATCTGAGACACCACCATCTAATAATTCATATCCATCTAATTTAACAGGCTTTGAAACAATAGGAATCGATGAAGATGCACGAATCCACTCAATATCTAGAGCATCTCCATTTTTGATTTCATGATATACAGGTTTTCCCGTATGAATATCTGTACATACAACGGTAAAGCGCAATGGATTCTCTTTAAATACCTTTGTATCAAAAGGATCCAATATGGTAGGCACGACCCCATACGCAAACTCTTTATTATAAAGATCTCCCGTTTTAATAAAACTCCTTAATCCTGAATATCTTGGATCTCTACAAAAACGCTTGTTGTAGCGCAAAGCTCTTCCAATCTGTTTAGATTTGATGTTGCAGCCAAAGGCAGCACCTGCAGAAACTCCAACAACCTGGTTAAAATCAATGTGATTTTCCATAAATACATCGATTACACCACAAGTATACATACCTCGAAAGCCTCCGCCTTCAAGAACTAATCCTTTTTCTTCTAACATATACATCACCACAAAGATTATAAACAATGTGAACCAAAAAGAAAAGGACTTATTCAAGTCCAATCTTAAATGTGTTTGATTTTCCAAATGCTTTCGAATTCATATGAACCACAAAAGGTTTCGTACTCTTATCCGTAAAATCAGGAGCTGCCTTTTCAAAATGGAATTCAATTTCTGTATTTACAGTTTGTTTTTTATCCAAGAAATACAATACATACCCAGTTACATCCGCTTTAAAACTTTGTGTTTTAGGCGCCATACCATTCGTTGTAAAATCATGACTTTTGATTTCATCCATATTTGCGAAATCATACTTGTTACTAAGATCGACACCTTCTAAAGTAGCACTCGGCGTTAAATATGGAACAATGATACGAGAATCCGTTTTATTCTTATAAGTAATCTTAATATTTTTTAATACTGTTTCCCCATTTTCATATACATAACTTGCCTTAGATGCATCTACACCAATCTGAAGTGTATCATCCTCAAAGAAAGTATATTTTGTATCCTTTGAATCCTTTACATTTTTATCACTAGCCTTACGAATATCAAAGGCTTTAAAAGGCAAGAACTGTTTCTTGTTGTTAAAAGAAAGACCCAAGTTTTTTTGATCATTGTTTGGAAATCCAATATATCCATAAATATACGTGTTTTGTCCCTTATTGATGATATAAGAAGGCGTAGACTGATATTTATCAATGACACTAATATCTTTTTCATTGTCATCTGTTACGGTATAAATTAAATTCTTTGTGTCATACGGCTTTTTACCCTTATTTTCAACACTTGCCAAATAATAGTAGTACGTCGAATTATCTGTATCATTTGTGATGGTTAAAACATCCAACAACTGACAAGAAACATTCTTCTTTAATTCCACATTGTTTTCTGGTTTAGAACAACCAAATAAAGATAAAGATAAAACACATACACACAGCATAGATACTATTTTTTTCATGTTATTCTCCTATGGATTGCAGTTTTTACAAGGCGAATACCCCTGAGCGATTAATACATCTCTAGACTCACTTGACTCCAACTTATTTACATCATTCATCAAACGAACACTTGCACAAGTTGGCTTATGAAACTTATGTGTTTTTACATTTAAAACATAAGTAGAAGTATCCTCTGTAACTTTATATTCCTTTATAATATTGTCATTTGAGCGACTTGAATCGCCCGTTTTATAATCAATTGTGATACCTGGCTGCACGTTATAACAAAATACATTAAACGATACACCTTGGCCTTTATCTTCTACAGAATACGCCTCAATCTGTACACCATCCGCAATCAAATTATCACCATCATAAATAGGTGTAACCCGATATAAAACATGATGATTTGTCTTTTTTATGTAGTCAGATACTTCATTTTCAAACGGAAGCATACCCTCTACATTTAAATAGCGCGTACCCGTCACTAAGTTTTTACGATTCGCATTCTCACCCGTTAATTGATATCCAATCAAATGACAACGATTATATAAATACTTCCCATCAATTCCCTTATAACGTACTGTATGCCACCCTGCTGGCTTTACAGAACCAATACTTTCTCGCTTTTTTGTTGGCATTAGATCCTTCGACACATTCGCATACGCAACCTGTGGCCGATCTAAAGAATCTAGATTCGAGTACGATTCAAAACTCTTTGTATTCATATCCTTCGAACTGAATACAGGCTCATTATCATGTATCTCTACATACGGATTGCCACTATATTCAGGTATCTCATCAATCTCATAAGCCGATATAGGCGTGATCAATGTCGATAGAACAATGAACATGGATATAATAAATTTTCTCATACGATTCCTCATATATTTGACATATATAATGTCAACATAACTTATATACTAAAACCATGAAAGGAGTGAGTGATAAAAAACATAGTACTTCATTATCGTTCGAGTCAAAAAATATAATAAACCCCTTATGTACTATGTTTTTAGATGTCTTATGACATCTTTTTTTATATCTCTAATTTCTTAAATACAGCCTCACGAGCCATCTTTTCAAACTTATCTTCCAATGGCTTTAAATCACTATATTTAAAATCCGGATTTCTTTTTTGTAGTGCTTTTGAAATCACAAAATCAGCCACCTCAGGATTTTTTGGAAGTAAAGGACCATGCAAATAGGTGCCTAGAATCTTTCCGTCATAGAATCCTTCATAACCTGCATTAAAGCTGTTACCCCAACCCTTCACAACTTTTCCTAAAGGATGCGTTACATTTAATGTTTGACCCCCATGATTTTCAAAACCAACGATACGCGTTTTTAAACCATCTAAATCCGCATCAATCACAACATTTCCAATACAACGACTACCAGCTTTTCCCGTATCCGTATAATAATCATAGAACTGTAAACCAGAAATCTTCTCATTGTTGGCCGCAATATAATATTGACCAAACAATTGATAACCACCACAAATCAATAGCACAAAGCTCTTTTCATCCATGGCCTTCTTTATATTTTCTTTACGCGATAATAAATCTGGAATTAAACTAATTTGTTCCTTATCTGCACCACCACCTAAGAAAATCAAATCATATTCACTTAAATCTTTTTCTTCACCAATACCACAAGTATCCAGTTCAAAAGGAATACTTCGATCTAAACAACGCTTCTTTAGAACCATCATATTTCCCTTATCCCCATAAAGATCCATGATATCATGATACATCCAAACTACTTTCATAGACCCATCTCCTTCTTGATCGCATTACGCGTAGGAAGTAATGCCGTATATGTCGCAATCGCATATGTCGTACGCTTTGTAGCTAAAGCGGCTTTTACGGCAATGTCCAAAGTATCGACAACACTTAAAGGACCTTTATATCCACCATAATAGATTCTTAAAGCCATATCATTTGCACGAAGACCCGTACAAATAATTTCCTTTGTGCTATCTTTCATAATCTTTTCAAAGAAAGTATCATAGATCCAACTCACATCTGTACCATCCTGCTCACGATCATTCAATACGATCACAATTGTCTTATCCGAATCATCTTTTTCAATAACCTTCATAACTTCGTTGGCCCCCGTAGGATTTTTAACCAAGTTTAAAATACAAGTCTGTTCCTTTGATGTGAATGTTTCATTTCTTCCCGCAGGCTGAGGCGCATGACTGAATACAGACTTAACACAATCTTGTGAAATACCATAATTTTTTGCGACATTCAATACAACAGCGCAATTGTACATAGAATACATTCCTTCATATGGAGATTTATAATGTATTCCATCACTCGAAAATGTTTCTTTATCCAAATCAATATCTTTTAAACAAATGTCCATTTCCGGCGTTTGAAAATCACACTTTGAACAATGGAATTTACCAATATGTGAATATTGATAATAACTGTATTCAAGTCTTGCACCACACCTAGGACAAAATTTTCCTTCACTTGCCTCTTTTGTCGTTTTAACCGAATACTTGTTCTCATCCATTCCAAAATAAGAGAATGAAGCGTTTTTCGCTACTAAATTGAGTCGTACGACATTGGGATCATTCGCATTTAAAATCAATCGACCCCTATATGCAGGCAATACCTTTTCAATTGAATCAATCAACTGTTCCATTTCACGAGCACGATCTAATTGATCACGAAAGAAATTATTGACTACAAAATCTGTAACCGGAATAAATGGAAGAATATGTCTCACATTTAATTCATCACATTCTAGCACGACCGCATTGGCTTTGATTTCACCATTTAGTTTTGCGTGAGTCAACAACGTAGTGACAATACCTGCCTTTAAGTTATCTCCCTTACGATTGGAAATCACGTTATATCCAGCCTTTTCAAACAAGTCTGTAATCATATTGGCCGTACTCGTTTTTCCATTTGTACCCGTAACCAAAATGACAGGACCACTAAATTTTAATTTCGATAATATATTCGCATCGACTTTACAGCCAATCGACCCAGGCATCGATCCACCCCTACCAATTAGGTGGAGCCCCCAGGCACTAAGCTTTGTAGATAATATAGATAAAGTTTTCATAACTACTCCTTTTCCATACTCCCTTATTATACAACAATTGAAGTTGAATTTAAAAATTGAAACACATATAATATTGATGTTAGGAAAAAACTAACTAGAATAGGTGGAACAAATGAACGAATATTACCAATCTCCTCTTTCACAGAGATATGCATCTAAGGAAATGCAGGCATTATTTTCAAACGACAAAAAATTTACGACATGGAGAAGACTTTGGATTGCTCTTGCGGAGTCAGAAAAAGAACTTGGATTAGACATTACCGAAGAACAAATCGAAGAATTAAAAGCACACGCTTTAGATATCAACTACGATGTCGCAAAAGCCAGAGAAAAAGAAGTGCGTCATGATGTTATGTCACACGTATATGCGTATGGAGTACAATGTCCAAAAGCTAAGGGAATCATTCACTTAGGAGCTACTAGCTGCTACGTTGGTGACAATACAGATTTAATTATCATGCACGAAGCTTTAGAGCTTGTACAAAAGAAAATCGTCAATGTATTAGAAAAATTAGAAGAATTCGCATTAAAATACAAAGACATGCCATGTCTTGCGTTTACTCACTTCCAACCAGCCCAACCAACCACTGTAGGTAAAAGAGCTAGCTTGTGGGCACAAGACTTATATATGGACTACATTGAAATCCAGCATTTATTAGACAATAAAAAATTATTAGGATGCAAAGGTACAACAGGTACACAGGCAAGCTTTATGGAATTGTTTGAAGGAGATACAGACAAAGTTAAAGCTTTAGATAAAAAGATCTGTGAAAAATTAGGCTACGACCAATATTTCGCAGTCAGCGGACAAACATATACTCGTAAATATGACACACAAGTATTACAAGTTTTAGTTCAAATTGCACAAAGTGCACACAAATTCAGTAATGATATTCGTTTATTACAACATATGAAAGAAATCGAAGAACCATTTGAAAAATCACAAATTGGTTCAAGCGCAATGGCCTACAAACGTAACCCAATGCGTTCAGAAAGAATGGCAGCACTAGCTAATTACATCATTGCCGATTCCATCAACCCTGCAATTACGGCAAGTACACAATGGTTTGAAAGAACATTGGATGATTCCGCAAACAAACGTATTTCGGTTGCCGAAGCCTTCTTAGCTACGGATGGATTATTAGATCTTTACTTAAATGTAAGCGATGGTTTAGTTGTATATCCAAAAGTTGTAGAAGCTAACTTATTAAAAGAACTACCATTCATGGCTACAGAAAATATTATGATGGACGCTGTTAAAGCTGGTGGAGACCGCCAAGAATTACACGAATTGATTCGTCAACACTCAATGGCAGCTGGTCGTGTGGTTAAAGAAGAAGGCAAACCAAACGATTTAATTGACCGTATTGCACAAGATCCAAAATTTGGCATGACAAAAGAAAAAATTCTTTCCATCATGAAACCAGAAAACTTCGTTGGACGTTCTGTTCAACAAACAGAAGAATTCTTCAAAGAGTTCATCGATCCAATTCTAGCGAAAGAAAAAGATGCATTAGGAATGCATGCCGCAATTAACGTATAAAAAATGAGAGCTCAACTTGAGCTCTTTTTTAATACAAATTTGGGATTGGATTCTTTTTATTTTTTTTCATGATCTCTTTATAATTTGGCATCCAAGTGCATAGTAAATCATAGAATTCTTTTGAATGGTTCAAATGATACAAATGCGCTAATTCATGAAGAATGATCGCATCCACAAATTCTAAAGGCATAAATATAAGATTTACATTGAAACAAATCTTATGTTTACTTGGTGTACAGCTGCCCCACTTACTTTTATAAAAGCCATATTGTAAAGAAATATCCTGTATGTGTAATTGTTCGCAAAAGAATTCAAAACGAAGATCAATATACTTTTTGGCATTCTGCTTCAAAAATAGTTGAATCAACTTTGTATCTGGATACAAATATAAATCATAATCTTCAACATAACACTTTCGTTGATCAATATAATGTAATCTATATTCGTTACCCAATAAAGGAATCTTATCATTTTCTTTTGAAACAGTATACTTGCTTAATTGATTCTTGATCCAAGTTTCTTGTTCTTTGACAAAATCATCAATTTCCCTTTTAGAAACATAGAAAGGAGCGCTCACCTGAACGACTCCTTTGACTACACGTATTTTTATTTTTTTACAATTGGACTTACGATGAAGTACATACTCCATTAGGCAATATCTTCTAAGACTTCAGTCGCAATATCACTTACATACGCATCTACTTTTTCTTGTTGTTCCTTAGAATATGCATCATATTCATTGATATCACGAATTAAATCCAACATAGGAAGTGTTCCATATAGTTTTGTACAAGTTGAATTACACAATGTTTCCACATCTTCCTTCTTGTAGAATTCAATTCTTTCATGACAATTTGGACATTCCAAATACGCCATATTTTCAATGATACCAAGAACTTTGACTTCCATCTTCTCACACATGTGACAAGCTTTTTCTACAATCATACTTACCATTGGCTGAGGCGTAGATACCATCACAACACCCTGCACTGGAATGGACTGCATAATTGTTAGGGCAACATCTCCAGTTCCAGGAGGCATATCAATCAATAAGACATCCAAATCACCCCAAACAACATCTGTATAGAATTGTTTAACAACCCCACCAATGACTGGACCACGCCAGATCACTGGATCCGATTCAGATTGTACCAAGAAGTTTAAAGACATCACTTTAATACCTTCTTTGGATTCAATTGGAATCAATTGCTGCTTTTCATTTCCATACGCATGCTGGTTTGTCAAAGCTAAAAGTCTAGGAATACTAGGACCTGTAATATCCGCATCCATAATACCTACTTTTAAATCTTTTTTAGCCATTGCCTTAGCCAACATGACTGTAACTGTGGATTTGCCAACACCACCTTTACCAGACATTACAGTGATAATATTTTTGATGTGGTTATCTGGATTCGATTGAATTCCACATGTTTCACTGTTCTTACCACATTTTCCTTGAGAAGGACAACCTTCACATGACATATACTATTCCTCCTTTGGCTTTTCTATTTTTTGAAAACAACGATCATATACACTTGTTAAACGCTGATCTTGAATATGTGTATAGATCTGCGTCGTTTGAATGTTTGAATGTCCCAACAACTCCTGCACGATTCTAAGATCCGCATCCCCATCTAAAAGATGTGTCGCAAACGAATGTCTGAAACTATGTGCTGAGATTTTAGAGTTCAAATTTAATTCATTCACTTTATTTTTGATCATTAAATGCACATATTGCCGAGTGCAACGACGGCCTAAACGATTCACAAAAAAATACGAAACATTCTTTACATCCCAAACACTACGAATGGAATCTAAATAATATTTCATCTGTGAAATACAATACGAAGATATCGGAATCACACGTTCCTTGTCCCCTTTACCTTTGACCTTTAAGATACCTTCCGCCAAATGTACATCATTCAATTTTAACTCACAAAGCTCACTTACACGCAAACCACAAGAATATAATACAACTAATATCGTTTTATTATATTGGTCGATCTGATTGTCTTGAAAAGATGAAAAAACTTTTTTTACCTCATCCACCGATAAATAGACAGGCAGATGTTTAGATGATTTCATCCCATGAATTAATAAAGACACATCTTTGATTTCAGGATGTGCAATCGATATCTGCAAATGAAAAGAATGAATACTCGCAATCATACGATTGACACTCGAGGCAATGTGATCTTCGGCATAGACATCCAAAAAGTCTTCGATATCCAAAACTGAAATGTTTTCGCACAACAAAATATTTCTTTTACCTAAGAAATTTAAATACACCTCAATATCATGAAGATACGATTGTTGCGTTTTCTTTGATTTTCTTTGTAGAACATTCAAATATAAGCGATAATCCTCTAATGCATCTTTTAATTCCATAAAAATATTATAACACAAATCAAATATAAATTGGTTCTAATACCTTCATGTCACAACTTGATTCTTTAACTGCTTCAATTAATACCGATTTTACTTGGTTGTCACGATGATCATATGCGAACTGCAAGTTACGAATACTAAAGTGATTCGCATACAAAACTTTATTGATCTCATTTAAACGATTCGGACGATGCACCATATAAAAGCGCCCATAACTCTTCAATAATCGATTCGCATGGAAGACCAATTGTTCCAAAGTCAAATTCTCTTCCATTCTTCCTAAATGGCGAAAATTCAATTGTTCCGGTAGCTGATTGGCATCCATTTTAAAGTATGGCGGATTGGAAACAATCACATCAAACAAATCATCTTCATATTTTTGTATTGGCTGATTGACAATTTTTACAGGATGCTTGATAAACAAATCTGCATTCTTTTGAGCAACCTTACTAGTCTGTTCTAATATTTCAACACCCACCAGTTCTTTGACATTAAACTGATCAAAATAAACGAGTAAAGCCGCATTATTGGTACCAATATCTAAAATGCGCTCCTGCTTTTTTAAATGCACAAATTTAGCTAAAAGTTTTGTATCCGTATTAAAACGAAAATGCTCTTTATCTTGATATAACTTCAAGTTTTCATCCATAAAATAATCTAAACTTAAACTCAACTCGCATCCTCCTTCTTCAATAAATCACTCGCCTTTATAAAACATTTACTATCCATTTTTTCATTCAGACGATTCAATATAAAATCCGTATTTTCTTGTGGAGCTTCAAATAAATCAATCTGCTCTACAATCTGTTGGGCATCTTTTAAAGACCCAATATGTACACCTATATAGCGATAGCCAATGGGTTCAAAATATTCTTCTAACAATTGCCGACAAGCCCCAAAAATCATAGGATACGTATTCGCATACTGACTTAGATTCATACTGTGACACACATTATGAAACGCTGTATCTCGTAAAGTTAACGTAACAAGTTTTCCTTTTTGGTTTTCTTGCTGCATCTTGTGCGTTAGTTCTCGAACGATATTCTCAAGACAACTATTCACTTCATCAATTGAATATAGATCATTGGAATATGTTCTAGAAATCGAAATACTCTTTTGTGTAGTTGAATAACATAGAGTCGCACTCGAATTCCCTCTTGCCTTTTGAATCAAAGAATAAGATGATTTACCCAATCTATGTATGATCTTTTGTTCATTCTTTTCATCCGCAAAATCACCAATCGTATAAATACCCATTTCATTTAAAATAGGCACGCTCTTTTTACCAATGCCATTCATTTCATGGATCTTTAAAGGCCATAGTTTTGTTGAAAGCTCCGACTTTCTTAAAACCGTGATTCCTTTGGGCTTACGCATGTCACTCGCCATTTTCGCAAGAAAACGATTGGGCGCAACACCAATCGAACAATTCAAATGACACTTTTCATAAACACCATTTTGAATTTCAAACACAAGATCCAAAGGCCTTTTATAACGCTTAATAATATCCGTTACATCCATGTAACACTCATCTATACTCGCCGGTTCAATTTGATGGGTAAATGTTTTTAAATACGCAAAAAACTGAGCTGACATGGAACGATAGTAGCCATAATCACCTTGGATCAATACTAAATCTGGACATAGACGCAAAGCCTCATAAACAGGCATCGCACTATGCACACCATATTTTCTGGCTTCATAGTTTGCAGTTGAAATCACGCCTCGCTTTGAAGTGGAACCTACCGCAACTGGAAACTCTTTTAAATCCGGATTCTTTATTTCTTCACAACTCGCAAAAAAGGCATTTAAATCAATATGTAATATGACTCTAGCCATGAATCTTCACCCATAGATCTTGCATCGATTCTTTCGCTTTTTGACTCGCTTCCCCACTTGTCATTATAGCTAATTCTTGAATCGTTTTGTCTTGATCAAGTTCTTGTACACTTGTGATGGTTTCACTTGCAGATGCCTTTTTATTGACCAAATAATGCGTATTGGCATAGACGGCAACACTGGCCAAATGGGTAATACATAAAACTTGGTAATTTTTGGATAAAGCCTTCATCTTAGCACCCATAGCTAAGGCAACTTTACCACTCACACCCGTGTCAATTTCATCAAAGATGATGGTTTCAATGCCATTCGAAGCTTGGAACACCACTTTTAATGCCAACATCAATCTTGAAAGTTCACCTCCAGATGCAGAAGCACTCAAACTTGAAAAATCCTGTCCTAGATTCATAGAAACTAGAAATTCAATGTCATCAATTCCATTGCTGGAAGGTTTCTTTTCCATACAAGAAATCATAAAACGAGCATTTTCTAACATCAAGTCTTTACAATGTTCCATCACTTTTGATTCCAGTTCTTTAAAACACGCTTTTCTTTTCAATGACAATGCTTTTGCAAACTTCATATACGCCGTAAACGATTCTTCTTTTTCTTTCTCTAATTTATCAAACACATCCTGACGATGAATAATTCGATCGATCTTATCTGTGATACTCTTTTTAGACTCCATTAAACTCGTATATGAACCACCATATTTACGATATAATTTCTTGATCAAATATTGACGACTTTGCAGACTATCCAAATCTAAAGAATCATTAGAATGTGTATCACGCATATGCTTTAATTCTTCATCCACACTTTGTAAAGAATAATATAAATTTTTGAATGATTCTTCATAGTCATTTAAGATGGGTGATTTTGAAGCTTGTTTATATAAAGTATATAAAGAATCTAACGCTCCGTTTTCTTTATCAATTTCATATAGACAAGACGAAAGATCCTCTGAATTTTTATACCAGCTGGTTGCCTCATAAATCTGATCATTTAATGCATCCAATTCATTTTCTTGAACGTTCGCATTCTCAATTTCATCCAGCTGCGCTGTTAAAAATTCCAATTCGGCATCCGAAAATTCTTCGCTTTTTAAAGTTTCTAATTCATGTAAGACATTTGAGTACTTTACATACGCTTCATTTACAGAAGCTTTTAAACCCATAGTCTTCGCATAACTATCCAACAATTCCATTTGAACAGATGTATCCATTAAACGGTACGTATCCATTTGCGAATGTATATCGACCAATAGATTGACGATCTTACGTACAAAAGAGAGTGTCGTAATCTGTTGATTGATGCGTACGGTACTCTTATTATTATTTAAAACAGTACGTGAAATAATCACTTGATCATCAACCTCAAAGCCATTCTCTTCTAAAATCGCATTCACTCTATCATTCGCTGTTAAAACCATTGAAAGCACAGCTTTATCTTTTCCATTACGAATCACATTCGATTTAATACGATTCCCACTCAAATAGCCAATCGCATCAATTAATAATGATTTACCAGCACCTGTTTCTCCGGTAATCACACTCATTCCATTTGTAAAGTCTATGATACAAGATTTGAATAATACATAATCTTTTACTGACAATTGTTCAATCACAAAACCACCTCATGTCTACTTAATATTTTAACTTAAATCCAAAGGAAAATAAACGATTATAATCCATGTGAACACGAAAACAAAAAAATAAGAATATCTTCACATTAAGATATTCTTAAATCTTTGGCATACACCATATATTCCTGATTGCCACTTCTTCCTTCTAGAATACTTGGCATCGCTTCAACGCTTCCATAATATTGAAATAAAAAAGATTTTACATCTTCAACGATCTTTAAGGCAAGTTTAGAATTCTTTAAAACTCCATGCTTATTCAAAGCAGTAGGACCACACTCAAATTGCGGTTTTACAAGTATGGCAATATGGCGAATGGATAAAACACGTAATATATGTTCCAATATGGTCTTACAAGATATAAAACTAACATCCATACACATAAAATCAATAGCCTCATCAAACCATTCCGGCACAATTTCACGAGCATTGTGCCCTTCCATTTTGATGACACGACAATCTTTATCTAATTCTTTGGCAAGTTGAAGATGTCCTACATCTAAGGCATATACTTTTTTAGCTCCATACCGAAGGCAAACATCTGTAAATCCACCTGTACTTGCACCAATATCTAATACAACCTGATTTTGAATATTCACATTGTACTTATCTAAACAACCCTTTAGTTTAAAGGCACCACGAGAAACAAATTCATCCTCAGTATGTGTTACAACAATATCATCTTCATCGCCAACTAAAAAACTAGCCTTTGTGATGACTTTTCCATTGACACTGATTTTACCTTCTTTAATCATATCCTGTGCTTTTGCACGAGACGATATCTGATTGAGTAAAGCTTTATCTAAACGAATCTTATCCATGTTTTTCTAGTTCCTCAAATAAACATTCTGTGCTAATACCTTCCTGAATACGTAAAGATCGAATCGAACCATGACATACATAGTGATCGCCAATACCTAATACATGAATTTTTTCATCCAATGTATTCATATATTCTAAAATAGCACTCGATAAGCCGCCCTTCTTAATATCCGTTTCATAAACCGTAATAGGAAGATTTAATTTTAATAAATCTTTCATCATAACTTCATCGATCGGTTTAAAGAAACGTGCATTGACAACAAGTAAGCCAATCTGATTTTCTCTTGCCTTATTGATCACATGATCCACATCCGGTCCATATGTGATCACAATTTGCGTTGGTGTTCCAACCACAAATTTTTCCCAAGTACCAATTGGAATCAATGAATACGACTTGTTTTTTGCGTATCTCACATTTCCTCTAGGATAACGTACACAAAATGGTTTCTTAGAGGCAAAGGCCGTATAAATCATATTCTGTGCTTCTTTGGCATCTTTTGGCTGAGATAAGACAAGATTTGGAATACTTCTAAGCATCGCAATATCAAACACACCTTGATGCGTTTCACCATCATCTCCAACTAAGCCACAACGATCAATTCCAAGCACAATAGGCACATTCATTCTTGCCATGTCGTGGTTGACTTGATCATAAGCTCTTTGAAGGAAAGACGAATAAATACTCACAAATGGTTTTAGTCCACCTAAAGCCATAGCACAAGCCATTGTCACGGCATGCTGTTCTGCTATTCCACAATCAAAAAAACGATCTGGATAACGTTTTTGAAATTCTAATAATTTACTACCCTGCGCCATAGCGGGTGTGATTGCGACAATACTCTTATCTTTTTCCGCCAAATCCATAACCGTATTTGAGATCACTTGTGACCAGGAAATTTCATTAGGTGGAAGTAAACACAAAGATTTTCCCGTTACGACATCAAACGGACTGACTCCATGCCACTTACCTACTTTATCTTGTTCCGCAAATTTATAGCCTTTTCCTTTTTGCGTTAGGACATGGACAACAATGGGGCCATCATGTTCTTTGGCAGCCTGAAAAACTTTGATCAAGCTAGCAATATCATGGCCATCGACAGGTCCCATATAATCTAAGTTAAACTCCTTAAATAATGGAGCATCGATCACTTCATCTTTGATCTTATCACGGAAATGTGACAATGTATTCAATACGTTAGTTCCTAATTTATTGGATTTTAAGTTGTTTTTTACATCATGTTTTAAATCGATATATAAGTGAGAAGCACGAATATCTGTAATTCGTTTCTCAACACCACTATAATTTTTAGAAATCGACATATTATTATCATTAAAGATGATGACCATCTTCTTTTGTTTAGAACCAATATCATTTAAAGCCTCTAGTGCCATACCACCCGTTAATGAGCCGTCTCCAATTACGGCAACAACTTGATAATCATCATGCATTAAATCACGTGCAATCGCATAGCCCAATGCGGCAGATAAAGAAGTAGAAGAGTGTCCTGCTTCCCAACAGTCATACTTACTTTCACTTCGCTTTTGATATCCTGAAAGCCCACCCTTTTTACGTAATGTCGCAAATTGAGTGGATCTTCCTGTTAATATTTTATGTGTGTAACATTGGTGACCTACATCAAAAATCATTTTATCTTTTGGTGAATCAAAGACATAGTGCATCGCAACTGTGACTTCGACAATCCCAAGATTACTCGATAAATGTCCGCCTGTTTTCGAAATTGACTCGATTAAAAAAGTTCGAATATCGCTGCACAATTGTGTAAGCTCATCGATTGACATATCTTTGATTTGACTAGGTGACTCAATGTCATACACTTGACTAATCTTTCTCATTTTATAACCCTCGTTAAAAAAACTAGTCCGCTAAAGACTAGTTTTAGCTATTATTAATATACCCCTTTTTTCAAAGAAATTCCATATATTAATATGTACGCTTTAATAAAGTATCCAATACTTTTGTCAGTGAAGTTACATCACAACTCACAAAACCTAGTTCTTTACGAATTGTTTCATCATAGCTAGCAACCATATCTTTAGCACCTTGAAGCCCTAATAAAGATACAGCTGTAACTTTATGATTATCTTCATCACTCAATGACTTTCCAACCACTTCTTCACTACCCGTAACATCCAAAATATCATCTTGCATCTGGAATTCAAGACCTAACACAAGACCAATCTTACGAAAGTGTTCCACATCATCGAATTTATTCGCTAAGATACATCCACAAACCAATGGTAATGTTAATAATTTGCTAGTCTTGTAGTGATCAATTTCCTGTAAAAGTGCAAGTGTTGGATTTGGATCATTTTCAGACTGTAAATCTAAAGTTTGTCCATAAATCATGCCATCAATCCCGGCATACCAAGAAAGAGCCTTTACTAAAGCTACTTTTTGTTCAGCACTACATTCACTATCCAATGCAACTTCAAATGCCTTCGTCAATAGTCCATCGCCCGCAAGAATGGCAGTTGCCTCATCATAAGCTTTATGACAACTTGGTTTACCACGACGTAAATCATCATTATCCATAGCTGGAAGATCATCATGAACCAATGAATATGTATGAATCATTTCAATGGCACAAGCACATGGATATCCAATTCTTGCATCCATTCCATAGCCTTCTAGAACGGAAAACAACAAAGTAGGACGTACACGCTTACCGCCATTCATCAATGAATAGGCCATCGCATCTTTTGTACGACTATCATCATTTTCATGTACTCGCATCAATAAATAATCTTCAAATTCTTTATTCACCATCATTTTGATTCACCTCCATCAACTGATCCATTTTTGTTTCAAATTTTTTTAATTGTTTTTCGCATTGCGCACTCAATTTCAAGCCTTCCTCAAATAATGACATGGCCTCTTCAAGCTCCAATTCATTATTATTTAACAAGGCCACGATTTCATCCAATCGCTTCATCGCCTCTTGAAATTTCATTTGTTTAGCGGCCATTTTATTCCTCCTTAGTGGATACAACACATGAAGTGATCACACCATCATTTACTCTTGTCACCATTATATCATCCCTTGCGACATCTTTAACGTGCTTAATAACTTTATCTTCAATCTTTGAGATACTATAACCACGAGAAAGTACCTTTAAAGGTGAATAAGCATCCAATAAAGCACAATTTTTTTGTAAAGAATGTCTAGAATTTTGTAGTAAAACTTGCATATTCGATCTTAGTTTTTCGGGCACCATAGAAAGTTTATTTTCTTGTACCTTTACTATATTCATCATACGCAAATGCATCTGTTGTGTATAATTCTTGATGACATTTTTCTTTTGCAGCTCTAGCTCTAGTGCATGTTCAATTTGTGTATTGTAGCCATCTAGTTTTAATTGTTTTTCTATAATAAAAGATTTTGGTTCCTTTAAATACGGATGATTCTTATACGAATCCAGTTTTAACTTGTTGTGATTTAAAATCATAGACATGTTTTGCCTCAACAATTCTCTATCCTTCAAAACTTGAGTCATCACTTCATATTGATCCAAAGTCACCCATTGTGCCGCAGCTGTAGGGGTTGCACTTCTATGATCACAAACAAGATCACATAATGTTGTATCCACTTCATGACCTACACCACTGACAATATATGTATTTAAACTGTAAATCGTCTTTACAAGCTGGACATCATTAAAACAGAACAAATCTTCAAAGCTTCCTCCACCACGAACAATCAATAAGGCATCATGATTATGTGTATCAGCCTCTTTCAAGGATTGAATCAAACTTTTAGGAGCAAAACTACCTTGCACTAAACTTGGATACAAAGTGACCTTCATCATCGGCCAACGCCTTTGAATGGTTGATAATACATCTTGTAAGGCAGCAGCCTGTGCTCCAGTTACAACACCAATATTTTCAATATAGTCAGGTTTAGCCTTTTTATGACTTTCATCAAAATAGCCAGCCCTTAAAAGATCTTGTTTTCTTTTTTCAAATTCAAGATATAAATCACCTAAACCATCTTGTTTCATTTGACGAATCACAAGCTGAAGACTGCCCCTTTGTTCATAGACATTAATGCTTCCTGAAACTAAAACGCGCATGCCTTCTTCTACATTGAAGTTTAAACGTGATACATAACTTGAAAACATAACACAGCTCATTTCTCCACTTTTATCTTTCAAAGAAAAATAATAATGCCCCGATCTGTGTTTTGTCAGGTTGCTGATTTCACCCTGAATCCAGATGCCATCCAGATCCATAGTTTGTGTTAAAACATTTTTAATGCGAGCAATAACACTAGAAATACTTACAACCATTTCGTTTCTCATAACTGGTCAAGAACTCCATTTAATAATTTATAAGAATTATCGTCACAATACTTTTTAGCCAAAGTAATCGCTTCGTTGATTACAACAGCTTTCGGTGTATCGTTTGCCAAGATTTCCTGGAAAGAAATTAAAAGAATGGCTTGTTCTAACATACTTAAACGATCAAAATCCCAGTCATCACGTAATAATTCATTGATTTTTTGTTCGAAAGCTTCTTTGTTTTCAACAGTTCCCATTGTTAAACTATATAAATATCCATCAATGTCATTTGAACCTTTCATTACATCAAATACACATTTACGAATATCCTTTCCTAATAATAAGTGTTGATACACACTTTGCATCGCAACTACACGTTGTTCATGTCTATTCATCTACATTTCTCCTTCTTTATATGGTACGCGCGCACTTGGTACTACATCACTTGCAGGCCCTGCATGCACGTCTTGATCATCAAAAAATATATTGGCACCAAAACAAGCTAATACATCCGCTTTTTTAGCTCCTTGCATAAAGAATACTTCATCTACGACAATATTCCATGCTCTTAAAGTTTTTATTACACGAACACCCGTATCTTTGTTTCGTGCTGTCACAATCGCTGTTCTTAATACATTTAAATCTTTAGTTTCATTTTGAAGCCAAGATAAACTCTTTAATAAAGAAGCCATTGGACCTTTTTGTAAGGCAACATCCTGATTTAGAATCTCATTTTCATTGAATGCTTCTAAACCATGTTCCTGATAGATCTTTTCCGATTCAGCCGAAAATAATACGGCATCCGCATCAAAGGCGATACGAATCTGATTGTCAGGAAAACTATATTTAGTATCTCTGGCATAAATCATACCAGCCGCAAAGCCTGCATGAATCGCATTGGATACGTCATTTTCATTACACGATAAGAATAAATCGACACCAAACGCCGATAAATAACGACTGATGTCTTCTCCACCACTCAAAACCATTCGACCAATATCCATATCATAATGCTCTAAAGAGTGAATGATACGCAAAGACGTATCCGCACTGTTTCTTGACATCACAATAACTTCAACAAGTTTTCGATTCGCGAGTTTATTGATGTTTAATAAGTTTTTAACTAACGCAAAACCACTACCCGGACTTAACACATCATTTTCGTGAACAATTTGATAGTCACGATATGCGTTTAATCCTTCTTTTTCAAAAACCTCATTTTCTTTTTCTAAGTTAAATAAAGCTCTTGAACTAATACCTACCACAAGATAATTTTCAAAAGATACACTCATAAAATTGAAAAAAAGGAAACCTTTGAAAGATTTCCTTAAAAAATAAATCCAGTCACCTGAATTTCAATCGCTTCAGGTTTGAAGTCTGTCATATAAGAAATACTTTCAAAGATCTTGTTTTGTAGATTTAAACAAACATCACTTACATTTGATTTGTGGTTCACTTTTACAGGAATCGATAAAGTCAATTTATTGTCCTCAACACGAGTGACAATTCCTGTCTTAAATGGTTTTGTTCCTTCTGCAATCTGAACATTTTCATCTTCTTCGATTACGTTCTTTGCGATTGTAGAAAAAACTGTTTTATTTAAAGAAATAACACCATATTCATTGCCTGGTTCTAGCTCGATATATTCTTTCGCCATAATTTCACCTTCACTTCTCTTTAAGTATACCAAAAAAGTTATTTAAACTCAAAAACTTTCGCACCCCAAAGTGATGCGGTTTTTGTAACATACTGCTTTTCATGTAAAATCACATTTTTACAAGTAATAATATCACTCTGCAACTGTTTCTTTAAGGCTTCAAAACCATCAAAACGAATCTCATTACGCGTCTTTTTCAAGAAGAAAAAGCGTACTTGTCGTTCATAAATATCTTGATCAAAATCAAAGATATGCGCTTCAATAGAAACTTTTGTATTTTTAAAAGTAGGATTGTTTCCCACATTGATCATAGCCCCATAAAATGTATCATCCACATATACAAAACCTGCATAAACACCACTGGATGGCACTAAATAATCGGGATTTGCCCCAAGATTTGCGGTTGGAAACTTCAATAGTGTACTGCCTCGTTTAAATCCATGCTCAATCACACCTTCAATCGAATACATATACCCCAATAATTCATTGGCTAAATCCATCTTGCCACTTTGAATCAGTGGCTCAATGCGACTGGATGAGATTTTTTCGTTTTTCGAATTTACACTGGCAATCACTGAAACATCAAAGTAGTTTTGTGAAGAAATTGTATCCACATTTCCTGTATTCTTTGAAGCATATTTAAAATCAAATCCACAAGTAATATGTGCTACATTCATCTTTTTTAACAACATATGAAAGGCATCTACATCTAAGGCCGCAAAATTCTTAGAGAAAGTAATGACATACATCACTTCAATGCCCATGACGCTTGCCAAATGGATACGATCTTCTAACGTTGTGATATGACGACATACACGATCTGGAAAAAAGATTCTCCAAGGATCTGGATCAAATGTGATCAAGCCACTTTGAATGTTTAACTCTTTGGCTTTGGCAATACAATTCTCAAGCAATGCCTGATGCCCTGTATGTAAGCCATCAAAGAAGCCAATACAACAAGAACTCTTTGGCAAATTTTCTTGTACATGTAAATAATCAATACGAATGACTTCCATTACCATAATCCTCTTTTACTCTTAAAAATTCCTTCACGCTCTTTTTCATAAATTGCGATAGGCTCACCTGCATCTAAAATACATACTTCTTGATTTTGATTATCTAAACGAATGCGTTTTCCTTGGTACACATCTTGAATCGGTTGATATTCAATCTTATCTAAATGATCCAATACATAGATTGAAGGATATAAGACAGGTTCTTGTGTTTCAAGATCTTCTAGTGTTTGAGCCTGATCAATTGTAAAGCGACCAACTTTAGTTCGTCTTAAACTTTTCATACAACCTAGATTATTTGTATTTAAAGCCAAATCACGACAAATACTACGAACATACGTTCCACTCGAACATGCCACTTTAAAACTGTAGTCACCAAGATCTTCCATCGAATAAATTTCAATATCGCTATAGACTTTAGGAACTTCAAGTCCCTCTCTTTGATAGTCCATTAATTTTTTCCCATTCACTTTTTTATTGGAAGTCTTTGGCACCAATTGATGGTTCTTACCAACAAATTTTTGAAGTTCCTCTGAAAAACAAAAATCCAAATTCATCTCTTTTTCAGCTTCCACTTCACCCCAAATATCATCGGTTGATGTACTTTTACCAAATTCGATCTGTCCAATATATTCTTTATCTGTATCACTTAAAAACTGCAATAATTTACACGACTTTCCACAAAGAACAACTAAAACTCCGGTCGCGTTGGGATCAAGCGTACCTGTGTGTCCAAATTTTTTTTGTTTATATTTTTTTCGAAGCCAATTTACAACATCATGGCTTGTCATACCATACGGTTTATCAATAATTAAAATTCCATCCATAATTTCACCTTTTTTATTTTACTTGTTTTTAAGGGCACTTGCAACTATGCACATTTGATACTAAAAAGTCAAGACTTGTATTCTAATATGAAGTTCGTTATTATAGAAATGCCTAAGGACATTAATTTTTCCTACACTCGAGATAAGGGAAATCGGATGTTGAATTGTTGTGTTGAAGACCCGCTACGCGTGGGGATCCTAATGCTGTTCACAGATTGCCCACCTGTACTTAACAGGGAAAGATCTCATGTTCTTGGGCTTTTTAAATAGGTAAAAAGTATGAACGCAAAAGAAGAATTTATTCAAATCTATAAAGAAAATATCCATCGTGAAGGTGCCGATGCCTTTCTAGAATTCTTAGAAGGAGTTCACTCTGATTTTTTTACGGCTCCTGCAAGCACACGTTTTCATGGCAACATGGAAGGTGGTCTTTGTGAACACAGTGTACATGTGTATCATTGTTTAAAGGACTATCTATCAAGACAAAGAGTTCAAGATACGTACAATATGCACTACAGCGATGAAACCATTGCTCTTGTTGCACTACTTCATGATGTATGTAAGATCAATGTCTATAAAAAAGGTACAAGAAACAAGAAAATCGATGGTGAGTGGCATCAAGTGGATGTTTTTGAATTTGAAGACAATATTCCATTTGGTCATGGTGAAAAAAGTGTCTATATGATTCAGCCATTCATGCGTATTACACGTGAAGAAGCGTTTGCGATTCGTTATCATATGGGATTTTCTGGAAGCGACCCAGTCAATAATGTGGGTAAAGCTTTTGAATTGTTCCCGCTTGCCTTTGCGCTAAGTACCGCCGATATGGAGGCTACATATTTTTTAGATAAGCAAGTCTAGATGACTTGTTTTTTTTGATAAGAAAGTAGGCGGCAGAGTTTAAATTCTGCCACCCCTTATCAAACCATACGTGCCCTATTAAGGCATACGGCTTACCAATGTGAGTT